>TARA_R110000751_G_scaffold2777_2_pt1 | contig 11843 bp, 6 predicted proteins | sample TARA_R110000751 | Tara Oceans TARA_R110000751 (sample SAMEA4398001) | marine metagenome | biome: Polar Biome; feature: [MES] marine water layer (ENVO:01000295) within the mesopelagic zone...; material: water (ENVO:00002006), including particulate matter (ENVO:01000060) such as...... | reverse complement strand
TGGCCCCGTATCCGGATGCTGGCCGCCCGCCACAAGGGCTATCCGCTCTACCGGCTGCCCTCGCAGTTCCTGCTGGCGGCCTCGGCGCAGGGGCCGTTGCTGCTGACCTCGGCGCTCTATGCGGCCGGCGAGACCGGGCAGCTCGGCCTCGCGCTGATGGCGCTCGCGGTGCCGATGAGCCTGTTCGGCCATACCATGGGCCGGGCCTTCTACGGCGAGATCGCCGCCATCGGCGCCCGCCGCCCCGAGCAGGTGCGCGCCCTGACCCATGCCGTGCTCAAGCGCCTGGCGCTGGTCGCGGCGCCCGCGGCGGCGGTGCTGATGATCTTCGGGCCCGAGCTCTTCGCCCTGGTCTTCGGCGCGGAATGGGAGCTGGCGGGGCGGCTCGCTTCGTTGCTCTCGATCTACCTGCTGTTCCAGTTCCTGAGCACGCCGGTCTCCTACATCCTCTATGTCTTCGACGGGCAGAAGCTGCTGCTGGCGCTGAACGTGCAGCGCGCGGTTCTGGTCGCGATCGCCTTCGGGGCGGGGCATGTGCTGGAGATGGCGCTGACCGACACGATCCTGCTGTATTCCGTGCTGATCTCGGCCCATTACGCCGCCAGCATCCTGATCACGCTCCGGAAGATCCCTTCCGGGACCCCGGACCTGTAGGGGCGAGCCATGCGCACCGAACCCGCTTCCACCGCCCCCGCCCTGCTGTCGGAGCTGGAGCGGCTGTGCCCCGGCGGCGTCTTCCAGGGCGTGCCGCTGGCGCAGATCTCCCGCTGGCGGATCGGTGGCCCCGCCGACCTGGTGCTGCGCCCCGGCAGCATCGAGGAGCTGGCCGCCCTGCGCGCCTTCTTCCACCGCGAGGGCCTGCCGCATCTGGTGATCGGGGCCACCACCAACCTGTTGTTCTCCGACGCCGGCCTGCGCCCGGCCTGCATCCAGATCGACCAGCGCATGGCCGGGATCGAGGCGGTCTCGCAGACCGAGATCGACGCCCAGGCCGGCGCCTGGGCCCCGCGCGTGGCCCGGGTCGCCATGCAGATGGGCCTGACCGGGGCCGAGCATGTCTGCGGCATCCCCGGCACCATCGGCGGGCTGGTGTGCATGAACGGCGGCAGCCAGCGCAAGGGCATCGGAAGCGCGCTGGTCGAGGCGGTTACCGTCGACGAGACCGGCGCCATCGGGATCCGCCGCCCCGAGGACTGCGGCTTCGCCTATCGCCGCTCGGTCTTCCAGGACAACGGCGAGGTGGTTGCGGCCGCCCGCCTGCGCTTCGAGCCCGTGGAGGAGGCCGGGCGCACCCGCTCCGAGGTGCGGCGCGAGATGCTCCGGATCATGGCCGACCGCCGCCGCAAGTTCCCCCAGAAGGAGCCCAACTGCGGCTCGGTCTTCAAGAGCAACCCGGCGATGTACGACGACATCGGCCCGCCGGGCGCCGCGATCGAGAAGCTGGGCTTCAAGGGCCGTCGCATCGGGGGGGCGCTGTGCTCGCCCCACCACGCCAATTTCGTGGTCAACACCGGCGCGGCCACCGCCCATGACACGCTGGCCCTGATCACCGAGATCCGCGACGCGGTGCTGGCCTCCACCGGCTACGAGATGGAGGTCGAGGCCCGCTACGTCGCCCAGGACGGAAGCTTCCACCCCGCCCTGCTGCCCGCCGAGGCCTGAGGCGGGCGCCCCCGCCCGGCGGGCATGGCCCCGACCAGGATCCGTCCCTTCCGGGCCTCGCCTCAGGGCGGCGGGGCGGCCGTCAGGCGCAGCGTGGCGGCCAGGCCGAGATGGTCGCTTCCCGGAATCTCGATCGTGCGCACGCTCTCGGCCGCCAGCCCGGGGCGCGTCAGGATATGGTCGATCGGCAGGCCTCCGGGCACGAACCACGCGCCGCCGCGTCCCCCCGCCCCGCCCCGATAGGTGCCCAGGGCGCGATGCCTGCGGCGCAGGCCGGCCCGATCGCTCAGCTGGCGCAGGGTCCGGGACCAGGGCGCGGCGTTGAAATCGCCCATCACCGCCAGCGGCCCGTGGATCGCCGCCAGCCGCGCGGCCAGCGCCTCGACCTCTGCGCCCTGCGCGCCGGTTCCCGGCCAGTCGAGATGCGCCGTCGCCACCGTCAGCGCGCAGGGCCCGCCGGGATCCAGCGTCGCGACGGCATGCTTGGGTCCGATCCCCAGATGGCGCGCCAGGAGCGGCCGGCGCGAGAGCAGCAGGGGCCCCGCCGCCGCCGTTCCCGTGTCGACCTGCAGTCGGTGGGGGTAGCGGCGAAACAGCGGCCCCTGCGGCGCGCGCAGGCGGGCCGGCGGTTCCTGAAGGACGAGAAGGTCGGCGTCGAGGTCGAGCAGGACCCGGGTCGCCGCCTCGGCGGATCGGTTCCACTGGAACAGGTTCGCCGTCACCGCCTTCAGCGGCGGACAGCCGCCGCTTTCCCCGTCCCGACCGGCCGGCGCGGACAGGGCCGCGCCAGGCGGAGGGACCGGCTCGGCATGGAAGAGCTCGGGCGTCGCCGCCAGGGCCCCCAGCGCGCCCAGCCCCATGGCCAGGGCGAGGCCCCGGTCGCGCGAGACGAGCAGAGCGGGCGACGCCAGCAGCGCGAGCGCGATCGCCTGCCCGCGCAGCGCCGAGATCCCGTCCATCGTCGAGCCGGCCGGAAACGCCTCGGGCAGGAGGCGCGACAGGAACCCGGCCAGGAGCGTCGCCGCGGCCAGGCCCGCGAGGCCGCGCAGCGCCAGGCGAATGATCTTCCCTGTCAAGGACGCCCTCCCGCGATGGTCGACGATCCGCGCGGCCACGGCGTTCGGTCGCCTTCGCAACCCGCGGCGCCCATGCTAGCACTCGATCCCAGTGGGGCTGAGAGCCCGATGGCGATCTCGGCCGCCCTGGATCAGGGACCCAAGGGGGCCCGGCCTTGTGGGCCGACCGAACATCCTTAGGAGAGCGTGCGCAATGACCTATACGCCGCAGTCCGGATACCTCGGGCCCCCGGAGCTTGCCGTCTATGACGCCCGGACCGGCCGGCGGCGCGGCGCCTGGACGCTCGGGGCCGTGCTTCCGGTCATCCTCGCCGTGGTCATCGTGGCCTTTCCCAAGGCGGGCATTCCGGCCGGCGGCATTCCGTTCAATTTCTCGACCCTGATCGGGCTGCCCCTGGCGGCGCTCGGCTGGCTCTACGCGCTGGGCAACCTGCGCCGCCCGATCGACATGATCGGCGGGATGCTGATCTTCGTCGCCCTGGTGCTGTGGACGGGCGGCTTCCTGTTCGCCATCACCCATCACAATATCCCGCTGCGCGACATCGCGATGATGATGTTCGCGATGGCCGCGGTGTTCGGCCTGGGCCTGGCGCCTCTGTTGCGACGCATGCCCGAGGCGGCGATCCGCTCTGTGCGCTTCATCCGCTATGCGGTGATCTTCCTGCTCGCCTACGCGATGCTGCAGATCGCGTTTGGCGCCGACGCCGTCGCGATCAACTACGTGACCGCGATTTATGGCGCAGATTTCGAAGAGGTCCTGAAGAAGCACAACATTCTTCACGGACTGGATACCTACAAGATCTTTGCAACCTATCAGAACGGAAACATGTTCTCGATAGGCATCATCCTGACTTTCCCGCTGGCCCTGCACAGCCTGAGAACCCTGCCTCAGAAACTGATCCTGTTGGCGCTGTTCAACATCGTGATCGTCTACACCGCCAGCTTTTCAGCCTACGTGGGCGCGTTGGTGATCAACGTCATGTTCTTCGTGACCCATCAACGCCGCGTCGCCGTCTATCTTCCCGCCATGGTGCTCGCGGCCGCCCTGGGGGGCTGGCTCTATGTCGGCCAGCTTTGCAGCGGCGCAACGAACTGCGCGCTGGTCAATCTGCTGACCAGTCGCGCGATCAATCGCAACCTCTCGGAGAATGAACGCTGGGACAAGGTCAGCAACTGGTTCGGCAGTCTGGATGACTCGCCGCTGACCCTGCTCGTGGGCGAAATCTACCAGACCGGCCCCACAATTCGGGAAGTTTTCGTGTTCAGCGTGGCGCAGAACTTCGGCGCCATTGTCCTGATTCTTATGCTTGTCTTTATATTTATATACCTGAGGCCGCTTCGGGTCCGCTTCTACAAGGCGGGGTTTTACGCCTACATGATCTCGTCGTTTGGAGAGAGCGCCTTCTGGGCCACGCCGACGGCCTTCATCATCGGCATCCTTCTCGCGATCATCTACGTCCTCGACTCGCAGGAGGAGGAGCAGGCGGCGCAGGACCTCCTCTCCGACAGGCGCTCGACCGCCTGAGGGGGACGGTCGCGCCGCTGCAGGGTCTGCGAAGACCCCGCGGCGGCGCGCCCCTGCCCAGAGATCGCTCCCCGGCTCCGATGACCCCGGCTCCGATGACCGCCGCTCAGGCGGAGACGCTCCCGAAGTCTGCAACGCTCGCCGCCGCCCGGGCGATCCGCCGCCAGACCGCGCCGTCGGCGGTGGTCGGGTTCTGGGCCCCGCCCGCGCCGGGGCCGGACGACCGCATCGCGATATAGATCGCCCCGTCGGAGCCTGTGACCTGGTCGGGGAAAGCGTAGCTTGCGCTGCTCGACCACGGTCCCAGCGATGGGGCCGAACTGTCCGCCCCGGTGATCAGCCAGCCTTCGCTCTGGCCGACGTCCGGCGCATTGTTCAGGCCGCGCGACCCCTTCATGAACACGCCGGACCGGGGCCCGTCGTCATAGGGGGTGATGCGGTCGAAGCGCGAGCTCAGGTTGCCATGATGCTTGATGCGCTGGCGGTAGAGCTGCGCGGAATCCACCACCTTGCCGTCGGTGATGTCGGCCACGACCCCGGCCCATAGACGGTTGTTCAGGATCTCGGTCACATGCAGGCTGTTGTTGTCCAGACTCTCGGTCAGGATATCCGCGAGGAAGCCCCGCGGCTCGCCGGTGTCGACATCGCGCCAGCCGCGGATGTCGTTGCCGCGCACCACCGCGAAGGGCCGCTCCGACGCGCTGGCCGCGGTATGGCCCACGTAGATCGCCGCGAACAGCGAGGTGGGCGTCCAGTCCCAGGCCTCGATCAGGTTGTTCTCCACCCACAGGCCCGACGAGCGGGTCGAGCCGGGATGGCGCAGGCGGCCGGCGGTGATGGCATGCGTCTGGGGATCGCGGGGAAACAGCAGGTGGTTTCCGCGGAAGATGCGGGTGCCGCAGTTCACGTTCAGCGCGTTCACCACCACGTTGCGCAGGACGTTGCCCTCGAAGGTGATGCAGCCGCCGCGTTGCAGGGTGACCTGGCCGATGGCGGAAGGATCCAGCATCTCCAGCACGTTGTTGGCCATGACGATCTCGAAGGCCTCTGCGGTGAAGGACATGTTCTGCTTGACCAGGGTCACGCCCCACGTCGCCGCGTCCGTGATCACCACCGAGTTGCTGGAATAGACCGCGCGCTCCTCGATGAAATAGGGGTTGAAGCCGCCGTTGCGGCAGTTGCGCATGGTGTTCCCGGTGACGGCTATTCCGTCCGACCCTTCGCCGTGGATGCCGATGTCGCCGCACTCCTCCACCGTGTTGCCGGTGCAGGTGATGTCGCGCCCCTGGCTGCCCCAGATCCCCCCCGAGGAGACGCCGGAGACGCGGTTGCCCTGAATGCGGATATTGCGCGCCCAGCGCACCGACCCCACGCCGCCGGACTTGCTGGGGTTGGAATCTCCGCCCCACCACACGATGCCCGAGAACTTCTGGGTCGACTCGCCGGTGTAGCCGCGGATGTCGTTCCCCTCGGCCACCGCGCCGAGCACGTAGCTCAACCTCACCACCGCCAGGTTGGCGCCCCCGTCCGGCGCCGCGCCGTCGCCCTGGCAGATGTTGCCGCGGATGCGCAGGTCATGATTGAGGTCGGCCTCGGTCACGTTGCTCGCGTCCTTGCCAGACTCCGGATAGCAGTGGAACAGGCAGCCCCGGGTCAGCTGGATGCCCTCGACCCGCGCGCCGCGCACCCGGGTGCAGCGCACCGCCACATGCGAGGTGCGCGAGGTCTCGATCCGCCAGTTCAGGACCTCGACATGCTCGGCGCCCAGTTCGAATTCGAAGATCACGGCCCTCGCCGGACCGCGGAAGTCGATGCGGGCGCCGCGGCCGTGAAAGCGTCCGCCGGCGACCGAGACGCCCGAGACCAGGCGATAGGTGGCTCCGGGGGCGCCGACCACCACGCCCCCCGTCAGGGCGGACCATTCCGCCGCCTGGCGGAAGGCCCAGCTGTCGTCGGCGAACCCGTCGCCCTGGGCGCCGAAGACCTCGGGGGGGACCTCCCGGCTGCTCAGCTCCCACCAGGCGCCGTCCGCGGTCTGGAACTTGCCCGGATGGGCGGGCTCCGAGGACGTCCGCAGATAGAACGCCTCCCCCATGTCCCCCGGGGAGCCGTGTCCGAGCAGACGCATGCTGCGCGCCGCCGCGGCGGGGACCAGCGCTTCGGCCAGCTCGCGGGTCGAGACCACCACGTCCGTCGCCACCCGCGCCAGCATCTCGCGGGTGTCCTCCAGGCTCAGCGCCGTGGGCGGGCCGCCGCCGCCTTCGGCGCGGCCCAGGATCACGCCGCCGCTCAGGGCCACCAGCTTGTCGAGCGGCAGCGAGCCCGGACGCACCTCGAAAGCCCCCACGGCGTCGGGGCCCAGCGTGCCGGAGCTGCCGTCGGCCAGCGATCGGCTGGGGGTCGCGGCGCCAAGGGCTGGAAGAGCAAGGAAACGGAGCATGTCGGACCTCGTCAGAAAGGTCCTGTCCTCGCCCTTCCGGTCACGGGCAGAGGAGTCGGGAAGGTTCTGAACGGGCAGGACCGTTCGCAATGGCTCGGAGGGGAAGGCGGCCGCGTCGCCGCCGTCGGAGAAGCTGCGCCGTCTCGAGGAGATCGAGGCCGAGCGGCGAGGCGAAACCTTACGACGACAAGCTTGCCATATCCTTAAGACGACGCGTCGGGCCCTCTCGGCAGACCCTGACCCCGACCTCGGCTCGGGCGGAACGCCCGCGCGCTCGGCCGCAGACGTCTTGGAGGAGTCGGGGCAGTGTTCGGGATCGGATTGCATGGGCGGCCGTTTGCTCGGGATGGCATGCGAATGCCCGGGCAGCCGGCTGAGGCGGCATCCGGCCGCCCGGGATGACGACCTTGTCCAGCTCCGGCCCTGCTCGGCGACGACCTTGCGGGACGCCGCCGGGCTGAGCTCCGCCTGCCGAACCGCGGTCGAAGACCCGGCTCGTCATCCTGATCGGGAGATTCCCGGCCCGGAGGCGTTCACGAGAACAGGATCACAGGAAGTCGGCGGCGTCGATGTCCTCGAGGCTCACGCCCAAGAGCCGCGCCTCGAAACCGCCATCGACGCCGATCAGCAGATCGCGGCCGTCCTCGACCAGGAGCAGGCCCTCGAATCCGCCGTCGAGCCCCTTGATGTGCAGCAGATCGGCGCCTCGACCGAAATCCTCGATCACGTCCAGGCCGTCGCCGGTCGAGATGACGAAAAGGTCGCCGCCCTTGCCGCCCGCCAGGTGATTGTCGCCAGCCCCGCCGACGAGCTTGTCTTGCCCGCGGCCGCCGCGAAGCTCGTCCGCGCCGCCGCCGCCCAGGAGCGCGTCGGACCCCTTGCCGCCGCTCAGCGTGTCGGCGCCCTTGCCGCCGCGCAGCAGGTCGCCGCCGCGATTGCCGGAGATGTCATCCTCGCCGCGACCGCCGCCCGCGACGTCGGCGCCGCGCCCGCCAACCAGCATGTCGTCGCCGGCCCGTCCGCGCAGAACGTCCTCGCCGGCGTGGCCGTAGATCTCGTCGTCCCACCCATTGCCGCGCAGTTTGTCGTCGCCCGCGCCGCCGCGGATCGGGGCCTGCGCCCCCTCGACCTCGATCGAGACCGAGGCCGTGTCGGTCGCTCCCAGCGCGTCGGAGAGCGTATAGTCGAAGGTGTCGACGGCGCTCTCCCCCGCACCGAGCGCGTCGAAGGCGCCGGCGGGATCGTAGAGGAACGAGCCGTCGGCCTGAGGCGTCAGCACGGCGCCGGAGGGCAGCGTGACGGGCGAGAGGCCCGAGACCGGGATCCCCGCAACCTCGACCACGCTCAGCGCATCGCCGTTGGGATCCGAGTCGGCCGCCCCGCCGTTGGCCTCGCGAAAGTCGATGGCCAGAATCTCGTCCTCTGCGATCGAGGCGACGTCGTCCTGCGCGCTCGGCGCGCGGTTGCCGTCGATCACCGAGACCGAGACCGTCTGGACGGTTTCGCCGGCCGCGTTGCTGACCACGTAGTCGAAGGTGGCCAGGCCCACGTAGCCGGCCTGGGGCGTGAACCGCACCACGTCGCCGTCCAGCTCGACCGAGCCGTGCACGGCGTTGCGCACCCCCTCGAAGACCAGCGCGCTGCCCCCGGGGCTGGCGTCGCCCTCGAGCAGCATGGCGACGCTGATTTCGGAGGCCACGCCGCGCTGGGTCAGCGTCGCTTCCGGGTCGGTGACCGGAGGCGCGTCGGGCACCTCGTCGGGATTCTTGGTCAGGGTCAGGCGCACCGTGGCGTGATCGGCGTTCCCCCACCCGTCGGAGACATAGTAGGAGAAGTGGTCGATCGCGGTCTTGCCGATCGCGAGGTCGTCGAAGGCGCCGTTCGTGTCGTAGGAGAAGGTCCCGTCCCGCGCGATCGTGAGCCGTGCGCCCGAGGGCAGCGTGATCGTGGCGGGATAGGACTCCAAGCCCGATATTTGCAGAGAATCTCCGTCGGGATCCGTGTCGGGCCCCGAGCCGTTGTCGGCGAAGACGTTCCCCGAAACCGTGCCGTTGTAGAGCAGCGTGAAGGCGTCGTCCTGGGCGACGGGCGGATCGCCGACCTTGGTCACGTCGATGGAAACGTGGGCCGTCGCCTCGGCGGCGCCGTTCGAGATCACGTAGTCGAAGCCAGCCTCGCCGCGGAAGCCCTCATCGGGGGTGAAGACGACCCTGTCGCCCTGGATCTCGACCGTGCCGTTGCTCGGGTTCGTGATCTCGACGAGGCTGAGGATCGCGTCGAGCGCGCTGACATCGTTGGACAGCAGACTCGCGATGGCGATGGAGAACGGCTGCCCCTGCCCCGTCGAGCCGCTCTCGCCCTGGGCGAGCGGCGGGCCGAAGAATGCGATGTCCTTGCCGTTGATGCGGAAGGTTTCGACGTCGTAGAGGACGGTGGGGCCGGCGTCGGGATCGCCCGGCGTGGTCATCTCGATGCCGCCGTCCTCGCGCAGGACCACCGAGAGGTCGCTGCGCTTGCCCGTGTAGACGAGCACATCCTCGCCCTCGCCGCCGTAGAAGGTGGCGCCGTCCGCGCGGGACCGCCAGCCGAACAGGTCGTCGCCCCCCTCGCCGTGGACGATCATCGAAGAGGCGAGGCCGGTGATCACGTCGTCGCCTTCGCCGGCGTAGACGAGAACCGACTCGGCGTCGCTGGTGATCTCGTCGTCGCCGGCGCCGGCGTTGATGGTCTCGGCATCATACCAGATCAACGTGTCGTCATCGTCGGTGCCGTTGAAGGTGGCGTCCTGCGCCTCGAGATAGGCGATCAGCGCATCCTGGGGGTTGTCGACCTCCGGGCCGGTGAACTCCGCCAGGTCGAGGCTCGCCCCGTCCAGGATCAACAGATCGAAATAGTAGACCGACTCGATCGTGCCGACGACTTTCGTGCCTCCCGCCCCGTCGGGCGCCACGTCGAAGTCACCGTAGGCGGTGAAGATGTAGAGAGGGTCCTCGTAGCGCGACCAGATCTCGAAATATATTTTGTTTGGACTTTCCGGCTCCAGACCTGTGGCGAGCTTCGCATCCAAATTCTTGGCAAAGCGGCGCATTGTATTCAGCCACACGCCCGACTCTATAGTCAGAGACATTCGATCTGCCTTTTACGAAAAGTTAACGAATCAATATTATCGTCTTTGCGCCCCAAGCGCCACGGCGGCCCTCACGGTCCAACCGTCGCGCGCCGCCCGGCGCAGTCGAGGCGTCTCCGGGCGCCCGAACGGGCGGCCGGGACGGGGGAGGCGGACGAGGCCGCCGCTGCTTGCCGCGGCTGATCGGCCTGGCGCTTCAGGGCCTGCGCTGTTCAGGCGAGCCTCTCGACGAGAGCGCCGCGGCGGCTCCGCCGCCGTGAGGCGCGGCGCCGCCGGGCAACCCGGGGCGGTTCGCCGTGGGGCGCGGGGCGGCAGGGACGCAGGCCGTCGTCGTCGCCCGCCTCTGGCGCGCCCTGAAGCTCGGACGCATCCGTCTGCGCCCCGCAGAGGAGGCGCCCGGTCCGGAGCGGCCCCGCTCAAAGATGACGCAGGCAAGTCGCGGACGGTTTCGGGCATACATACGGAGTTCCGTCTCGGCCGGCGCTTGGCACTCCTGCGCCCCCAACCGCGAGGCGGGCGATCTGACGGGCGTCACGGAAGGGGGCGGCGAGGTGTTGGTCCACATGACCCCTCTGAGCGACGGCGGGGCTCCGCCTTCTCCTTGCCTGGGATGGAGGCCGTCAGCCGAAAGCCGGAGCTCCCGTCCGCGAATCCCGATCCGCTTCGATCCCGCCGACCTCCGCCCGCCTCGGCGGCCGGCGCCCTCCGCACGCTCCGAACGATTCCAGCATAGGCCTGCGTCATGAAACTGATCACCTCCGGCCCCCAGGTCCTGAACGGCGACGTCGCGGTCAGCGGCGCCAAGAACAGCGCCACGCGCCTGCTCGCCGCCTCGCTGCTCACCAACGAACCGGTGCGCCTGCGCAACTTCCCCCTCGCGCTCGAGGACGGGAAGGCCAAGATGGCCTTCATCCGCCAGATGGGCGCCTCGGTGATCGAGCGTCCCGAGATCTCCGAGCTCGACATCCACGCCGCCTCGCTCTCCTTCGACCCGATCGAGGATTTCGAGCTGCCGATCCGCACCACCTACCTGCTCGCCGCCGGCGCCCTGGCGCGCGAGGGCCGCGCCCGCGTGCCCTATCCCGGCGGCTGCAAGATCGGCTCGCGCGGCTACGACCTGCACGTGATGGTCTGGGAGAAGCTGGGCTGCGAGGTCGTCGAGACCGAGCCCTTCATCGAGGTCAAGGGAAGCCTCAAGGGCGGGCTGATCGACTTCCCGCTCTCGACCGTGGGCGGCACCGAGAACGCGCTGATGTGCGCCAGCGTGGCCGAGGGCGAGACCGAGATCCGCAACGCCTACGTCACCCCCGAGGTGCACGACCTGATCGCCTTCCTGCGCGAGATGGGCGCGCGGATCGAGCTGGAGGGCGCCAGCCACATCCGCGTCCACGGCGCCGGCGGACCGCTGCGCGGAGCGTCCTACTCGGTGATGCCCGACCGCATCGAGGCGCTGACCTGGATCGTGCTGGGCGCGGTCTCCGGGGGGACGCTGCGCATCGCCAACGTGCCGTTCGACACGATGGAAGTGCCGCTGATCCACCTGCGCGACTGCGGCATCGACCTCTACCGCAACGCCGAGGGGGTGATGATCTCGCCCGACTGCATCGGCAAGCACGGGATCCAGCCCTTCGAGCTGGCCTGCGGCACCCATCCCGGCGTGATCACCGACATGCAGTCGTTCTTCACCTTCCTGGGGCTGTTCGCCAACGGCCGCTCCAAGGTCTTCGACTACCGCTATCCCGAGCGCATCGCCTATGTGAGCGAGCTGGCCCGCTTCGCCCCCGACGCGCTCGAGGCCCAGCCGGGGCGGATCACCACCTACGGGCCCACGCCCCTGAAGGGCGCGCATGGCCGCTCGACCGACCTGCGCGGCTCGATGACCCTGGTGATGGCCGCGCTGTGCGCGCAGGGCGAGAGCCAGGTCGAGGGCGTCGAGATGGCCCTGCGCGGCTACAACAACCTCGCCGACAAGCTCGCCGCGCTCGGCGCCGAGTGCGCCTGGCTGGACTGACG
>TARA_R110000751_G_scaffold43532_2_pt1 | contig 11846 bp, 14 predicted proteins | sample TARA_R110000751 | Tara Oceans TARA_R110000751 (sample SAMEA4398001) | marine metagenome | biome: Polar Biome; feature: [MES] marine water layer (ENVO:01000295) within the mesopelagic zone...; material: water (ENVO:00002006), including particulate matter (ENVO:01000060) such as...... | reverse complement strand
TGCTGATGTATAATGTTATGGTTGCCTGTCTCGCCCTTAATATTTTTTTTGAAGCGAGGAACCAATCCTTCGTGGGACAAGTCGCCGTATCGCAGGTTGTGTTTAATCGTGTTGCTGATCGTCGTTACCCGAACAATGTCTGTGATGTTATCTATCAGGCGGAGCGTAACAAGCAGGGAAAAGTGATTCGCAACCGCTGTCAATTCAGTTGGTACTGCGATGGCAGATCTGATTCTCCGAAAGATCTTGACGCGTTCCGCTGGGCAAGTGTGGTCGCCCGGACCATCCTTGATCTTGGGGACACCCTCCCTGATTATGTTAACGGCGCAACCCATTATCATACCGTTAACGTAAATCCGAAATGGGAAATTTCCAAGGAGAAGACCGCTATAATAGGTGATCACGTCTTCTTTCGGTGGCTCCCTGATATGAAGCTTTAATCTTCATGGTTGACACGATTCGCAGGTCAGGGTAGATTCTCTGTAGCTGTGTGACGTAAGTCCATTCGAAGCACGGCTAATGATGTAGATTATTCTCCCCTGTTTGGACGGCTCTTTCGGGAGCCGTCCTTTTAGGAGATGCAAATGAGAAAAGAATTTGATTTCTATCCAACGCCTATGACTATCGTGGAAGAAGTCGTTAAGAGATGGACCCCCGCAAATGTAAAAATTTGGGAGCCTTGTGCTGGAGATGGCAGGTTATCCAACTCATTGATAGAAAGAGGGTGTGATGTTGTCTCAACAGACATCAAAGACCGTCAGGATTTTTTTACTTATTCAGTGCCCCTCGCTCCTGTTATTATTACCAACCCCCCGTTTAAATACATTAGAGAGTTTATTGACCATGCCTTTAACATCGGCGTGGAGAAGATGGCGTTAGTATGTCCCGAAAGATTATGGGCTTGCAAGAAAGGCCGCGCCCAGTTCCAAAGGTTCAGACCGACCCGGTGGGCTAACATGGATTGGCGGGAAGATTATTTACAGAAGGGCGGCTCCCCTGACAGGGCGTTAGCTGTAGCGATGTGGGACAAACCAGATTCGGAAAATTGTTCTTATGAGATCTGGTCAAAGCCTGATGGATAACGAAGCGGTCATATGTGATTTCTGCGGAAGCTGGACCCGGCCTATTTTTGTGCATGGTCATTTACAGTGCGGTCGATGCAAGCGGGTTATCTCTGAGTGTTGCACAGGAGAGACCGCAGAGGAAAAAGAGAAAGTAATATTATGAAATATTTTTTGATCAGTTGTTTGTCTTTAGGTTTTTTATCGGCGTGTTCCTCCGGGTGGAACCATGCCAACCAAAATGATGGCGGCTATGTCTGGGTGGGGTGTCATGTGATACATACCAACCCACAGGATTGCTACCCTGCTCCAGATAAATGCGCTTACGCTTTCGGGCCTGAAGGAGACAAGGTGGTAGGCCAGAAGATTTATTGGAAACAGGTAGACAAGTATGGAAAGGTCGGGACCCCTATCACAGCCCGACCCTGTAAAGAGGGTGAATAGACAATGAACCTGAGTGCTATCCAGTCTCAGTTATCTTCTTTGCCTGTACATGAGCAGAAGAATATACTTGATCTGGTCAAGCAGTTAGAAAAAGCAGAGGCACGGGAGGGCAGTCAGGATGATTACCTCACCTTTGTTAAAACGGTATGGCCCGCTTTTATCCAAGGCAAACACCACAAGACAATGGCTGATGCTTTTGAAAGAGTAGCCAATGGAGACCTCAAGCGTTTAATTATTAACATGCCGCCGCGTCATACCAAGTCAGAGTTCGCGTCCTATCTTTTACCTGCTTGGTTCTTGGGGAGATATCCTGACAAGAAAGTTATTCAGACAGCCCACACCGCAGAACTGGCTGTAGGATTTGGACGTAAGGTTCGAAACCTTTTTAGTGATCCGGGGTTTAAAAGTATATTCCCGGCGACCAGCTTGCAGTCAGACAGTAAGGCGGCGGGACGGTGGAGTACTAACAAAGGCGGGGAATACTTTGCCATTGGTGTCGGCGGCGCGGTAACAGGTAAAGGTGCTGACCTTTTAATTATTGATGACCCGCACTCAGAGCAGGAAGCCGCTCAAGGACAGTACAACCCCGAAGTGTTTGATAAAGTTTATGAATGGTATACCTCTGGTCCGCGTCAGAGATTACAACCGGGCGGGGCTATCATTGTTGTGATGACCCGGTGGTCGAAGAGAGACCTGACTGGAAAGATCATAGACAGTTCGGTGAAGAGATCAGGATCAGATGAGTGGGAGGTTATAGAGCTTCCCGCTATCCTGCCGTCAGGAAATTCTTTATGGCCTGAATACTGGTCTATTACAGAACTTGAAGCTTTGAAATCGGAACTCCCTTTATCCAAGTGGTCGGCTCAGTATCAGCAGGACCCCTCCTCAGAAGAAGGCGCATTAATAAAAAGGGAATGGTGGAAACCGTGGAAACAGAGCCGACCCCCGGATTGTGAGTTCATAATTCAGTCTTGGGATACTGCCTTCTTAAAAACACAGAGATCAGATTATTCCGCCTGTACGACATGGGGAGTCTTCCTTAATGAGGAAAAAGATGCTATGCACATCATACTCCTTGACGCATACAAGGAACGGCTAGAGTTTCCTGAGCTAAAGAAAAGAGCTTATGAAATGTATATAGAAAGAGAACCCGATGCTTTTATCGTTGAAGGAAAAGCTTCCGGTATGCCGTTGGTGTTCGAGTTAAGGCAGATGGGTATACCAGTTTCAGAGTATACTCCGTCGAAAGGAAATGATAAGATCGCCCGTGTCAATGCGGTAGCAGATATGTTTGCTTCTGGTATGGTATGGGCACCAGAGACCAGATGGTCAGAAGAAGTGATAGAAGAATTTGCGGCATTTCCTGCCGGGGACCATGATGATTTAGTGGACAGTTCCACTCAAGCTTTGTTAAGGTTCCGTCAGGGAGGGTTCGTTAGAAACCCAAGTGATGAAGAAGACGAGTGGATGCCCCCTCGTCATACTGAATTTTACTGAATGGATTTTCTATGGCAATAGATAAAGCATTACCTCAGATTGAAGGCGCGGAACAAGAGGAGTCCGTAGAGATTTCAATCGTTAACCCCGAAGCTGTGTCTATCGAAACAGAAGAAGGCGGGATGTTAATTGACTTTGAACCGGGACCAGCAGGAGACGAGGAGGCATTCGACAGCAACCTCGCAGACTTTATGGAAGATGCACAACTGGGTTCTATACAGTCGGAGATATTAGGGGCGTTTGATGCAGATTTTCATTCTCGCTCAGAGTGGGCTGAGACATATGTTAAGGGTCTTGATCTGCTTGGATTAAAGATTGAAGACCGGACAACTCCTTGGCCCGGAGCCTGTGGAGTATTCCACCCCGTTCTGGCTGAAGCTGTTGTTCGCTTCCAAGCTCAGTCTATCATGGAGACGTTCCCGGCAAAGGGTCCGGTTAAGACCCAGATCATTGGTGAGATTACCGACGAGAAAGAACAACAGGCGATTCGCGTTCAGAATGAAATGAACTTTCAGTTAACAGAGGGTATGCCTGACTATCGAAGCGAACATGAGAACATGTTGTTTGCCTTACCCCTCGCAGGAAGTGCGTTTAAAAAAGTTTATTACGATGTGGATATGGGCAGACCCTGCGCGGTGTTTGTCCCGGCGGAAGATCTTGTCGTAGCTTATGGCGCGTCTGATCTACTGACATGCAGTCGCTACACTCATGTGATGAAGAAAACCAAGAACGAGGTTCGGAAACTTCAGATCGCTGGTTTTTACCGGGACATTGAGCTTCCAAATCCTACACCGGACTACACAAAGATCCAAGAGCAGTACAACAGTTTACAGGGAGAACGCCCTGCCTACGAGCATGATGATCGCTACACCTTACTGGAGTGCCACATAGACTTGGATCTTGATGGTTACGAAGACGAGAGAGATGGAGAGCAGACAGGTATTGCCCTTCCCTATGTTGTAACGATTGACAAATCATCTGGCACCATACTTTCAATCTACAGAAATTATCTGGAAGATGACACCAACAGAACCAAGATGCTACACTTTGTTCACTATAAGTATCTGCCATCATTAGGTTTTTACGGTTATGGTTTAATCCATACTATTGGTGGGCTGACTAAATCAGCGACTTCTATTGTTCGTCAACTTGTAGATGCGGGTACTTTATCTAACCTGCCAGCGGGACTGAAGTCACGCGGTCTGCGAATCAAAGGCGACGATACACCCATCATGCCCGGAGAGTTCAGGGACGTAGACGTTCCAAGTGGTGCAATAAAAGATAACATTTCATTCATGCCCTATAAAGAACCTAGTGCGGTTCTATACCAGTTGCTGGGGAACACGGTAGAAGAAGCAAGACGATTCGCTTCTCTGGCTGACATGAAGATCGGGGATATGAATAACGAGGCTCCTGTCGGAACCACGTTAGCCATTATCGAACGAGGCATGAAAGTTATGTCTGCGGTTCAGGCGCGTCTCCATGCGTCGATGAGAAAAGAATTTAAGATACTTGCGGTGCTGATCAAGGATTACATGCCAGCGGAGTACGCCTACGAGGAGGACGGTGTCCGGGCAGAGGACTTTAATAAACGCATCGATATAATTCCGGTGTCTGATCCTAATGCAACCACAATGGCCCAGCGGGTTATGCAGTATCAGGCGGCTATACAGTTGGCGGCTCAAGCCCCCCAGATGTATGATCTGCCAGAATTGCACAGGCAAATGTTGGAAACGATGGGATTACAGGATGTTAACCGTATCTTACCTAAGAAAGATGACATAAAACCAAGAGACCCTGTCAGTGAAAATGAAAACATAATTAACGAGAAACCAGTTAAGGCGTTCTCCTATCAAGACCATCTGGCCCATATTACGGTTCATATGTCAGCAATGGAGGACCCGCGTATACAACAGCTTGTATCAAAGTCACCCAAGGCTGGGGCGATACAGTCAGCAGGAGAATCTCACATACGGGAACACTTGGCTTTCTTATACCGAGATGAGATTGAAAAACAAATGGGTGCACCGCTTCCCCCAGAAGGAGAGCCGTTGCCTCGTGATGTAGAGAAAGAGCTTTCAGTCTTATTGGCTCAGGCGGCTCAAAAACTTCTAAGCAAAGACCAACAAGAAATGGCGGCGGAACAAGCACAGCAAGCGGCCCAAGATCCCGTGATGCTGGCCCAACAAAAAGACCTTGAGATAAAAGAAATGGAGGTCCAGCGCAAAGTCGCCGCAGATCAGCTACGCGCACAAACTGAAATAGAAAAGGCAGAAATGGTTGACGCGAGAGAACGAGAACGTATAGACTCTCAGGAAAGAATAACGGGAGCGCAAATAGGCGCTAGGATTACTGAAGAGTTGATCGAAGCAGAAACGAAAAGCGTAGAGCTTACTGAGAAACAAAAGATGGAAGGTGCCAGACTTGGTGTCGAAATATCGAAACAACTCTTAGAGAACAAGCGGAAGGAAGAGTAATGGCGAAACAGTCTAAAGTAAAAAAAGATCCGGTAAAGAAAAAGGCGGCTCCCAAGAAAGAGCAATCGGTAATGCCAATGGTCACAGAAGATGGTGAGATCATGACATTAGCTCAAGCAAAAGCGGCTTGGAAAAAATAATGGAGGGGCATGATTTAGCCGCTCTGGTACAGAAGAAACTGCGAGAACTAATGAACGACGCGGCTGACCATGTTTCATTAGGAGGAGCAAAGGACTTTGCTGAATACCAAAGGATCGTAGGAAAGATCGAAGGGTTAGGCATAGCAGAACGTGAACTCCTTGACGTTGCCAAGATTGGTGAAGAAGAGGGTTAACGCAGAGGAAACCACCGCTCCTCTAAGAAGACGGTGTGCAGAAAGGTAGTAGTATGGCTAACCAAGTCATTGAATTAAAAGAAGAAAAAGAAAATAAAACGGCGGCGCAACTTCCTGAACCTTCTGGTTACAAGTTGCTCATCACAATCCCTGAGATAGAATCTAAAACGAGCGGTGGAATTTTAAAACCGGATAAGCTAATAGACGAAGAGCGCGTCTCTAGCGTTGTCGGATTTGTTACTAAGGTAGGCCCTGATGCTTACCAGAACAAAGAAAGATTTCCATCTGGTCCTTGGTGCAAAAAAGGAGACTTTGTTTTGTTCAGAGCCTTCCAAGGAACTCGTATTAAAATACACGGTCAGGAGTTTCGTCTCATAAACGACGATACAGTAGAGGCTGTGGTAGATGACCCAAGGGGGTATTCAAGAGCATGACAAACGCAGATACAGAAATTGAAAACGCTGAAGTCCTAGATACGGACGAGGTGGAAATAGAAGTAGTGGACGACACCCCACCAGAAGACAGGGTAGCTGAACGTGATGTGGAAGCTTCTCCAGATGAAGACGATGAGTTGGATGATGAGGGTGAGATCGAACAGTATTCTGATCGTGTTCAAAAACGAATCAAAAAACTTAAATATGAATTTCATGAGCAGAGGCGGGCTAAAGAGCAAGCAGAACGTCAAAGCAATGAGGCATTAGCCCATACTCAGCGGACTATTACGGAGAACCGTCAGCTAAAACAATTATTGCAGAGGGGCAATGAAGCTCTTTATAATGCAACACAATCTAAATCTGACACGGATCTTAATTCTGCTGAAAAAGATTTTAAAGACGCGTACGATTCTGGTGATACAGATCGTATCGTTGAAGCGCAACGCAAAGTAAATGAGGCTCTGTACGAAAAAAAGAGCGTAGAAGATTTACGACCTCCACCTCAAGAGGCCCCCGTCCAGCAAGCACAACCTGCTCCGATGGCGCAACAAGAACAACAGCCTCTTGATCCAAAGACTATCGAATGGTTACGAGATAATCCTTGGTTCGGACCAAAGGGTGACGAGGAGATGACTTCATTTGCTTACGGTGTAGATGCAAAGATTCGAAAACAGGGGATTGACCCTGCCAATGATCCTGAGGCATACTACACTGCAATAGACGAAAGAATGAGATCAGTGTTTCCTGATCAATTCGAGGGTAATTCTGCAAGTTCAGAAAAACCTCGCAAGTCCGTGGTTGCTCCCGCTACAAGAGGCGGTAAGTCCCCACGCAAAGTACAATTAACGGGCACCCAGATTGATCTCGCCAAGAAGCTGGGAGTAACGCCTGAACAGTATGCTAAAGAAGTTGCAAAGGAGATGGCGCATGGATGACCGTACAATAAGAGATCACGACACTCGTGAAGTTGAGTCTGAAGCTTCACGTGCAGAAGCCCCTTGGGCACCGCCTTCTATACTACCCGACCCGACCCCGCAGGACGGTTGGACGTTTAGATGGATTAGAAGTTCTATGATGGGTGTGGCTGATAACACCAACGTATCAAAGAAGTTCCGAGGAGGATGGACGCCCTGTAGGGCTGAAGACCACCCCGAACTTTGCATCCTTTCGGATGTAGGGTCTCGATTTGGAACAGACGGGAACATTGAGGTCGGCGGACTTCTTCTTTGCAAAATGCCAGAGGAGAAAGTTGTCGAAAGATCAAACTACTATCGTAAGATAGCTGAAGATCAGATGGCGGCAGTTGATGCTAACTATATGCGGGAGAACGATCCTCGGATGCCTCTTCTAGATTCGGAGAGAAAGACGAGGGTAGATTTTGGCAGAGGAGGGCAATAGCTCTTCTCATCACATAAGAAGGAGATTGAATCATGGCTGGTTCAACAAATGCCGCTTATGGGATGGTACAAGTAGGAATACTTGGTCAAGGGTATAACACTGGTGGACAAACAATGTATCCACTAGGGTCGAATAATACTAACGCTATATTTTCAGGGCAACCTGTTCATTTTAGTGCTGGTGTTACAGCCGCAATTACTGGCACCCCGACGACTACGTTTTCTGCTACGAACACTCCCATAGGCATAGCCTCTGGTTTCCGTTATGTTGACGGTTCCACTGGTGCCCTTACATTCAGTAACAATCTGGGTGCAAGTGCAATGACCGGGTCTGGTCATACAGACGTACAAGTGTATGTTTGGGACAACCCTCGCGCGGTCTTTAAGATCCAAGCAGATGCAACAATGGTAGCGACAGATCAGGGTAAGAACTCTGCACTGACGAATATCACTGCTGTTAATACTTTGGACTTGAGTAAGCAAAGTAAAATGACGGTAGACGCTGACGCGGCTACCACAGCAACCTTGGCTGTTCGTGTAGTTGGTTTATTTGAAACTCCAAATAACAACTATACTGATACATACCCCGATGTTCTAGTTACTTGGAACCCCGGTGTGCATCAGTACGACATGTCAACATTAGCATAGGAGGCTAAGTAGATGGCTATTTCAAGAGCACAGATGCTGAAGGAGCTTCTTCCCGGCCTTAATGCGTTATTCGGCTTAACCTATGAAACTTATGAGAATGAGCATGAAGAGATCTATGAGACAGAAACCTCAGATCGCTCTTTCGAAGAAGAAGTTAAGTTGACAGGTTTTGGTCAAGCCCCAGTTAAAGCTGAGGGTGCGGCTATTGCCTACGATACGGCTAGTGAGAGTTTCTCAGTTCGTTACAACAACGAAACCATTGCGATGGGTTTTTCCATCACAGAGGAAGCTATGGAAGATAACTTGTATGATTCGCTTTCAGCGCGTTATACGAAAGCTTTGGCAAGAGCTATGGCGTACACCAAACAGGTGAAGGCGGCGTATCCTCTTAACCAAGGACTTCCAACCACTGATAACTTTGACTCAGGCGATGGTGTTTCTTTGTTTAACATCGCTCACCCAACAGTTGCTGGCGGTACTAATGCGAATACACCTCTAACTCAAGCTGATCTCAATGAGACCAGTCTTGAAGCGGCGGTTATTCAAATTACTGGCTGGGTAGACGAGAAGGGTCTTTTGATCGCGGCTCGTCCACGTAAGCTAGTTGTCCCACCGAACAATATGTTTGTGGCTACCCGGATCTTAGATTCGGAAGGTCGCACGGGTACGGCGGATAACGACATCAACGCCATTAAAAACAACGGTACGATTCCAGAAGGCTATGCAGTGAACCATTTTCTCACTGACACAGACTCTTGGTATCTTACTACTGATGTTCCTAATGGTATGAAACATTTTACTCGTGTTCCTCTCCAGACTTCTATGGATGGAGATTTTGACACAGGTAATGTTCGCTATAAGGCTCGTGAAAGATATTCCTTTGGAGTATCTGATCCTCTCGGCATGTTCGGGTGTGAAGGCGCGTAGCTCGTAAAAGATTAGGGGGAGAGCTTGTCTCTCCCTTTAATTTAACATTAGGGGTGTAAGAATTATCATTTGATGCTATAATAAATTAACTGGAACACCACAGACCTAGCGACTGGTCCAGCAGACGCTTACACGACTCTAGGTCAAAACTGCTTTGTAAGGAGCTTACTATGGGTAATACAACCTTCTCAGGACCAATTCTCGCGGGTCCTATTGTCACAACAACAGGAACGACCGTCGGTACGGACATAAAGAACACAGGTCATGTGGTCATGTCTCAAGCCTCGGCGTTTGCTTATACCGACACTGGCGTTACAACTACCAACATTGTTATCCCCGCTGACTCTCAGATTATTGATATCGTTATTGACGTGGAAGTTACATTTAACGGTGGTGGCGTTAAGACGCTTGATATTGGAAAGTCCGGTGGATTGATCACAGCCTTCTTAAATACTTATGACCTAGCCGCCGCAGTAGGCCGACACTATCCTACTACTCAGGCTGGTGGAGCACTTATTTGGGCAGATGTTGGGGCGGACGATGTTAGAGTAACCTTCCAGTATACAGATACTGGTGGCGGTGTTTCTAGTGGAAACGGTTATTTTACAGTCTTATATGCACAAGGCATTAACATAGTTACGTAACAGGAGGGTAATATGAGTGAGAGCGATCTAAAATCATTCACTTTCACCTACTCCGCTGTCGCTGAAAGCAAGAGCAATCCTGTCGCAGACGATGATGTTGTAGCTGATTCTCAGGCTAACACAGACAATGAGTTCTATGTGAACCTTGACGGAGGGTGGGCTACGGCTGGAGATGGTGACGGTATCTGTACATCACAGAGTGTGACCGGGCAACTAGCTATTAATGGTGCTGATTCTGAAGAGACCGAAGGGCAGAGGCGTGTTAACTATTCGTTAAACCAGCCTCGTAGAGTTTCCCTGACATCTGCTCAGAACAATTCTGCTGTTAACTTAACGATCAGAGGTAAGAACGGGTCAGGCATTGTGACTGAAGAGACACTTGCAGGGCCTAATAATAATTCTGTTTATACTACCAGTCTCTGGACGGAAGTTAATTTTATCTACAGCAGTTCGGCTACCAATGCTTTGACTGTTGGAGATAATGCTGGGCATGTCATTTTGAATGAACTGTCTCGTATACCTTCAATAACCTCAGACGGAAACTCTAGTGCTATTACTTATACAGTAACAGGTCTTGGCGTTGATAACAGTGTTATTAGTGAAGATATCACAGGACCTAGCAGTGCCACTGTTGACGGTACCAAGTACTTTAAATACATAGCTTCAGTCAAAGGCAGTGCTTCGGATTCGAACAACATTAAAGTTGGAGCGGTAGCGGGTATAAGGATTATGGTTAATAATCAGAATACTCGACTCAAGAACTGGTATATGGTTCAGGCCGCTAACGCGGCTGGTGAGGAGATTACCCTGTTAAACGGGTCTACATCTCTAGCGGCTGGGACATCCAAGATAGTGTTTAATCCCGGTGCAGGTGCAGGGGTAGTTAATTATCCTAGCATTGGAGACAACGGTATTCGTTTTAAAGATTCTATGAGCTTAGATATGCCAGTGGATACAGACCTTCTTACGTCTGTAACCTTCATGTATGCTGGGTAAGTAGGGTGAAAGAATCAGACATAAAAGCGGAACTCATGGCACACGAAAGAGAATGTGCTGTGAGGTGGGAAGCTGTAGGCCGTCGTCTCTCAAGGATAGAGATGGTGATCTATGGTTCTAATGTGGCTATTATTGCGGGTCTCTTTACCGTGATAGTAGAGATTATGAAGTGACTGCTAAAGATAATAAGGTCACAACAGTTATGAGAGAGTTCAAAAGAGGAACTCTAAAAAGTAGTACAGGAAAAAAGGTTACTGATTCTAAACAGGCGAAGGCTATAGCAATTAGTGAAGGGAATAAAGTTATGCGTAAGAAGGTTAATGGAGGCGGTTCTACAAAGAAAAAGACGCCCGCAAAAAAGACGACGAAAAAGAAACAGGGCTTTAATGCTAAGCTAGATGAGTCTCTCGGTTCTCGTAACCGCAAGACCAAAGGTAAATTTGGTGCCCGTCGCAACGAGAGCGAAGGGATGGAGAAGAAGATGGGGCGTCGTAAGTTTGCCGCCGTCAAGACTATGGACAAAGGCAGAAAGAAAAGGAAAGCGTAATGCCAACATTAAATCCCAAGACAGCAAAGATTAACAACATCAACACGGAAGATGCGTATGGTCGTATGCCTGTTGAGGTTGAAGGAACAGGTGGTGACGTAGGCGAAGCTAAGAAGCGGCGCGTTCCTGCCTATGGTGTAAACAAAGGCGGTAACGTGATTAGACAAACTAAAGGTCTATACACTTACGGCCCAATGGCGTAGGAGGATAATATGCCCGGCAAGAAACAGCAACAAGCTTTAGACAGGGAACATCAAAAAGCTATAATGAATAGGCAAATGAACCAGATGAACCAGATGAGTGGAATGTCTGGAATGGAACAGCAATTTGTTTCTCCTAGAGATATGAGAGACGGGGTTTCTCGTAGTAGAACTCGTATACCTAGGGAAACTGACGATGCAGTTCTTATGAACGCTGGTGGCTACATGGGCGGATCTTCC
>TARA_R110000751_G_scaffold234229_5_pt1 | contig 11872 bp, 12 predicted proteins | sample TARA_R110000751 | Tara Oceans TARA_R110000751 (sample SAMEA4398001) | marine metagenome | biome: Polar Biome; feature: [MES] marine water layer (ENVO:01000295) within the mesopelagic zone...; material: water (ENVO:00002006), including particulate matter (ENVO:01000060) such... | reverse complement strand
GTCTGGCGTCTCGACCGATGCGAGAGCATCGCTCTTTACCGCCTTCCTGTCGGATCGGCTCACTGGATCACGAACAGAGTGGTTCAATGAAAGCAAGACAGGCTCTAGGTGAGCGATAGGCCGATCGGATGCTGATGCGCCCAAACCGGTCCTGCAGCGGCTCCAGAAAGGTCTCGCAGAGCTGGCTTGCCGTGTGGATCGCAAGGTCAGGATCGTCAGGCATGTTGGGAAGGCCATAAAAATTGGCAATCTCTGAATAGAGCATGTCGCGCATGAAAAAGGATTTTGACAGGCGAACACGCCCCAGGTCTTCCAGCGCTTTGATGGTGGCCGGCTTTTTCATCAATCAGCTTTCCTGGTTCAAATGGGGATGGTTCAAAGCACCTGTCAAACTATCAGCGTGATGTGAAGCATTTCAAGTGCATTCGGGTAGTGCCCGGTGTCACGCAGCTCTCTGCCTTGAAAGCTTTTCAAGTGGCTACTCCTATTCCGCCCGATGATGCCGTTGTGATATCTTTGTATAGAACAGACGACTTGATGGAAGTCATCGGCAGGCGGCAGCGCCAACGCACATGTACAATCTGCATAATTCATTCCGGGAGATCGCCACCAATGAAGACCTACACGATTGCAGCCATTCCGGCGGACGGCATCGGTCCGGAGGTGATCGAAGCCGGGTTGCAGGTTCTGCAGGCTGTCGCGCAGCGCGATGGCGGCTTTGCTCTGGATATCCAGACCTTTGACTGGGGTTCACACTATTACAGAAAGCATGGGGAGATGATGCCGGCCAATGGTCTCGAGCAACTCAAGCCCTTTGACGCGATCTTTTTCGGCGCGGTCGGCGCTCCGGATGTGCCCGATCACATTACGCTGTGGGGCCTTCGGCTGCCGATCTGCCAGGGCCTTGACCAATATGCCAATGTCCGCCCGACCAAAATCATGCCCGGCATCAAGACGCCTTTGGCCAATGTCGGTCCCGGCGACCTCGACTGGGTGATCATTCGCGAGAACTCGGAAGGCGAATACTCGGGTATCGGCGGGCGGGCTCATCGTGGTCACCCGCAGGAGGTGGCAACGGAAGTATCGATTTTCACCCGGGTCGGCGTTGAGCGGATCATGCGTTATGCCTTCAGGATGGCGCAATCGCGCCCGCGCAAATTTCTGACCGTGGTGACAAAATCCAATGCGCAGCGGCACGGCATGGTTCTGTGGGACGAGATCGCCGCCGAAGTCGCAGAGGATTTCCCTGATGTGACTTGGGACAAGATGCTGGTCGATGCGATGACAGTCCGCATGACACTGAACCCGAGAGGCCTTGATACGATCGTTGCCACAAACCTGCATGCGGACATCCTGTCCGATCTTGCAGGCGCTTTGGCCGGGTCCCTTGGCGTGGCGCCCACCGCCAATATCAATCCCGAGGGACATTTTCCCTCGATGTTCGAGCCGATCCATGGATCGGCTTTTGACATCACCGGCAAGGGCATCGCAAATCCGGTTGCGGCTTTCTGGACGGCGGCCCAAATGCTCGAGCATCTGGGCGAAGCGGATGCCGCAGCGCGTTTGATGCGTGCTGTGGAGCACGTTTGCGCCAGGGGCATCACAACGCCGGATGTCGGCGGGACAGCAAAGACCAAGGAGGTGACAGAGGCGGTGATCGGCGCGATCCGCAGTTCCAATATCTAGCGATCACCCGCCCAATGCGGGCCATGCGACAATCGGCTCACACTCTGACAATTTTCAATCTGGTCTTGAGATCGGTCCGGCAGAAGGCATGCAGAAAGCAGGTCTGCTCGGAGATGTCGAGCATCTCTTGCGCTGTCTCGTCGGATTCAGACGTTTCAAGATAGACATGGGTTTCGATTGGGTCAGCTTCACCGGCCTTGCCGGTTCCACCACTTGCACCGCCAAGGCTGAAATGCACGTCCTGCACGATACGATAGTCCGGCAGGTCAAGTTTCAGCATGGAAACAAACCGTCCAAACTGGGTCATGAAGCAAAAGGCGATGCCTGCAGAGATCAGCGTATTGGCATCCGGCGCGCGTCCGTCTTCGGAACTCAGGAAGCGAAAACTTGTCCCATAGGGCGAATATTGCATCTGCTGGATGTCCTTGATGCCATCCTCGCGCAAGACAGCCACCGCTCCGATATTGAGCCGGCGATCCTGTTCATCCGCCAGGCTTGATCCGCCCGACGTTGTTCCCATCACCACATCCTTCTTTGGTGTCGGGCCAACTGGCTTCATCAAATTGAGATCGTTGCCGCGTGGTACGGACCGGGCGAAATAGTTGCCCGGATCAGGAAATAGCGGCCCGTCGATTTCCGCGACCTTTGCCGTCGGCAGTTCGATGCCATTCTTGCCCAGCTTGAAAAGGCTTTCCAATTGGCCGCGCATCAGGCCATTGAGCGGCGATGCATAGGTTGCATTGATCAGGAATTCCTTCAGCGCCGCATCATCAAGATCACAGTCGATTTCAACCTGCAGATCGATGTTTTCCGCGCCACCGATCATCGTGCGCTTCGGCATCGAGCCTTTCATCGTGTAGTAATTGTCCTGAATCAGTTTCAGCTTGCGGATCTCAACGCTCTGGATTTTGGCCAGCGCGAGAATTTCATTCATGAAACTTGCGACCATGCCGGTGGACAGAAAGGCCAATGGGCATGGGGCTGCATCATGACCGTTGAGATAAGGCCCCTCATCGGAAACGAGTCGCCATGTCAAGCCTGTTTTGGCTGAACGCGCCAGAGCTTCCTTCTGGAAGCCCGAGAGCGAGCGAACCCAGGTTCGCAGCGCATCGCCCTTGCGGTTTTGCGGCGCATCAATGGCCACTTCATCAGCATTTGCCAATTGAAAGAAGGGCGGCAATCCGCTTTCGCCGATGATGTCCGTACCCAGTTTTGCCATTTAGCTACTCCACAAAAAGTCCTGCCGATGCCTATATCTTCGATAGCTCAGCGCACATTTCAGCCACGGCCTCACAGCATGATCTGTTTCCGGCGCCGCCCAGGCAAATCATGGCGCCTGTGTTCAGAACCCGTGCATATTGGTCAGGATATGGCTCGACATGCCGCCATCGGCGGTCAGGTTTGCGCCCCGCATCCAATTGGCCCCATCACTCAGGGCAAAGGAGACCACCGGCGCGATATCCGTTGGTCGACCGGGTCGGTCCATGACTTTCATATCCTCGGCTGCCCGTTCGCCGAGCGTCTCCAGAAAGTCGGCCAAAATGGGCGTGTCGACCGGGCCGGGACTGATGCAATTCATGTTGATGCCGCGATCGCGCCATGTCCATCTGTTCAACATTGTCCAGATCACCAGGGCTTCCTTTGACAGGGAATAGGAACGGCCGCCCGCTGCATTCACCAGTGCCTGATCGACACAAAAAGCATCAATATCGCTGTCCATATCCAGCGCCAGCGCTGCCTTGTTTTGTTCAACCGCATTGGCATAGTGGAAGCCCGCCAGCGAGGCGAGATTGGCAATGGATGCGCCATCTGCCAGTTTGGGGACCATGCCATAGGTCAGGCGCTGCAACCCATAAAGGTTGACTTTCAACACAGTACTTGCGGGGGCCGTCGGGGGCACACCTGCAATATTGGCCAGACCGTTTGCTCCCGATGGCAAAGCTTCTATCAGCCTGTCAATCGAAGCTGGATCCGTCAAATCAGCCTTAAAAAACTGATCGGCTTTGTCGGTTTCATGTCGATCGACACCGATCACCCGTGCGCCTTGCGACTTCAGCAACTTGCAGGTTTCTGCACCGATGCCTGATGCGACGCCCGTGACAATGATTGTTTTACCCTGATGCATAATTTTCCTCCTAGTTCCATACCACCCTATTGCGGTGTTGCTGCAATGAACTGGAGATGGAAGCGTCACAGTGTGTGATCTGCGTCGACCTTTCGCAAGGGTGAATTCTGCCATCGTTTCGAATATTGATCTTTTGTAATCCTGAAACGCAATATGGTCGGCTTATCTTTTGTTGCCAACTGCGTGGCAGGATTATTTCCGGCCAATTGCCAACCGGACCAATGCAGATAGGTCACCATGGGCCGGTTGTCCGACCGCACGGAAGCAATGGCAGACTGCAAGTCCTGATCATAAAACAGGGTGTCAAAGACCTTAAGCCAGATCAACGGCATTTCCATCAGCTTGGAGCCATGCCGCGCCCCCTTGGCGATCAGCATGTTGATCAGAACATGGCGTTTGTTATCAGAAAGAACGGCCGTGAACAGGCCCATATGGCTGGAGGTATGTCGCTCAAACAACCCTAGGATGGCTCTATCCGAGTGGTTGAAATTCTCGACATATCTCGCCAATTGCGCCTGATCGAAGACCTGCGGTCTGGTGTTGAGGGCTTGCGCTACATCAGGATCAGAGAGCCACTGACCAAACGCGCTGGTAATGTCAGCCTTGCGCATCGGTCGCAGTTCAAAGCTGCGTGTTTTAGCCGCAAAACCATCTAGAAATCCCATATTGGGGTTCCTTCATGCGGAGTGTGTTGCAAGCAACCAACAGCAAATCCTGATTTGCCAGAGGCAATTGTCCAATCGTCTCTCAATTAAGCGGAAATTTCAGCCCGACGCGGAGCTCTTGTCGGTCATGATCAAACCGCGTGGTCAAGCCGTTTTGCGTCACCGTTTGTGATGCAAAGTCCGTGTACAAATAATCAAAACTGACGCGAAAATTCAACTCTGTCTGGAGTTCAGCGCCTGCACCAACAGAATATCCCGTGTAAATTTCACTCAGTGAATTCAGCGTCGCACCACCAGCAAATGGTCGGCTTTCAAGCTGATCATCAAAGTAAGAGACCGCGATACCGCCAATCCCGTAAACCCATAGATCGGGCACAGGCAGGACACCCGCCTTGGCGCGCAAACCAGCCGACCACGTGCTGTCACTGGTCACCGTGCCGCTGTTTTTTCCGGTGAAAAACAGGTCATCGTTCAGATTGCCAAATGAAATATCGCTCTCAACACCCAGGACCATTGGGCCGTGCTGCCAATTGTATCCGGCGAGAACACCGCCTCCCCACCCCTTTTCGCTGGAACTGAAGGATGCAGATTCATCTGGGCAGATACCGGAAACGGCAATACACGACCCATCAAGATCCTGGCTGAGGATATGATTGAGATGAAAGCCCCAAAATGCGCCTCCAAAACCAGGTTCCACAGCATCTTGAGCGTCAGCAACGGTGAGTGAAAGGGTCAACGCGCTGCAGCACACCAAACCCACACGCATGGCGTGACTTTTTGTTGGATGCAAGGCACGCGCCAGAAAACCACTATTCATAACCGAATCCAATTGGCTGTAAAAACCAAAACCATACAGAGCTTTTGCCCCGATTCAAGGAACCAGAACGTGTAATATTGAATAGTCAGCATTTATTCCAAGCGGGTGTCTTTCCCACCGGATGACGCAAAGGCCTGCTTAAAATCACTGCCGGTTACGCATCAGGTTGATAAAAGCTCCTACACGGCTTTTTGCAACGTCTCCTTTGCCAAAGCAGCGCGATAGGCCTCGGACAGATGATAGATATGGTCCTCGACAAGGGCTGCTGCTTCATCGACCTGCCCGCGTCTGCACGCTTCGATCAATTCCAGATGTTCGTCCATGGATCGATCCAGTGCATCGTTCATGCTCACAAAAAGATGCGTCCGCAATGCCATCAATGGGCTGATCGTGCGGCGGTAGGTTACAGCAATGGAGCGATTGCCGCCGCATGTGATGATCGTGTTGTGAAATTCAATGTCACCCTTGGTGAACCCTGGCCGATCTAAATCTGCAACAGCCTTTTCCATGGCCGCAACGGCCAAGCCCAGACCCTGCAAAAGCAGGTCCCGGCTTGATGAAATTGCCTTGCGCAACGAGGCTGTCTCAAGGATGCACCTGTGTTCGCACAGGTCGTCCACCACCTTGAGATCGGGCGTAAAGACAAAACTCCCGCGTTTGGGGGATACTTTGACCAGCCCTTCCGATTGAAGTGCTGCGAGAGCATCCCTTACGGGTGAGCGACTGACGCCAAGCATGTCGGCAAGACGTTGCTCCGACAGCTTGCACCCCAAAGGCAACTCACCCCAGATAATGGCGTCGCGGAGGCGATCTGCCGTTTCCTCGGTCAGTGAAATGGCTGGTTCGATTTTCTTGAGTGTCCTGTCCATGGCCACTGGATAACATCGGACCTGAGACTTGACAATTCATTCTTACATGTAACATGTTAGTTTATCGGATTGGGCAGCACGATGACATGCCTCATCTGAAGGGAGAGAATATTTGAGCCAGGTGGAGTTGATCAGAAAAACGATCGCAGATGATGCACGGGATCATTTTCGTGCCATTGTCGGCCACGCCCATGTGTTGCATGAGACCTCCGATATGGCGGGTTATCTCACCGACTGGACGGGACAATTTTCCTCGGAAGCACTGGCGGTCGTGCGGCCGAATTCAACCAGCCAGGTCTCTCGAATCGTGCAATATTGCAATGCCAATCGCATCGCTGTGGTTCCGCAGGGCGGTGGCACGGGCCTGTGCGGCGGCGGCGTGCCGATTGACGGCAAGCCTTCAGTCGTGCTGTCCCTGACACGGATGAATGCCCTGAGAAACTTCGACCCGGCCGGGCGCACAATTGTTGTGGAAGCCGGCATGGTTCTGGAAACCCTGCACCTGAAAGCGCTGGAACACGATCTGATTTTTCCATTGATGTTTGGCGCAAAGGGCACCTGCACTGTCGGCGGCAACCTTTCCACAAATGCCGGCGGGTCGAATGTGGTGCGCTACGGCAATACACGCGAGCTTTGTCTGGGCATCGAGGCCGTCATGCCTGACGGTTCAGTTATCAATGCCCTGACCGGCCTGCGCAAAGACAATACAGGCTACGACATCAAGGATCTGCTCATCGGTGCGGAGGGCACACTTGGCGTCATAACGGCGGCCGTGTTCAAACTGTTTCGGCAACCGGCCAATCGGGTAACCGCATTTTTATCCGTCGCCTCCCTTTCGGCAGCGACCGAAGTTCTAAACCGCTTGCAGGACCATACCGGCAGCGCCGTTGAAGCTTTTGAGTATATGCCGCAACACGCCATTGACGTCATTTGTTCCCAGTTTCCTGACATAAAACGCCCTCTGGCTGATCACACGGGATGCGGCATTCTGGTCGAGGTCGCATCAAGCCGGGCCATTGACGCAAGGGAGTTGCCGGATGGCAGCACACAACTGGGCGATGAGGTCATGACGCTTCTGAGCGAACTGATGGAAACCGGACTGGTTCTGGACGCCATGATCGCTCAGTCGGAAAAACAACGCGCAGACCTTTGGCGCATGCGCGAATCCATCCTGGAGGCGATCACCGGGAATGGACCGGCCTATCATCTGGATATTTCCCTGCCTTTGTCCAGAGTAGCCGATTTTGTCGGCGAAATGGATCAGGCCTCGGCGAAGATGGGGTTTCAACCCATAACGGTGGGGCACCTGGGCGATGGAAATCTTCATTACGCGCTGGCACCCGCCCCAAACCGGGAGTGGGGCAGTCTGCCTCTGGAGGCGGCAAAGCAAACGGCATTTGACCTGCTTGGCAGGCTGAACGGATCATTCAGCGCGGAGCACGGAATTGGGCAAAGCAAACTGGTCGTGATGACGATGCTCAAGGAGCCATCTCAACTGGCTGTCATGCGCGCCATCAAAACGTCCCTGGACCCAAACAACATCATGAACCCGGGAAAACTGGTTCCTGACGTCTGAAAAAGTTATACTACGCCAGAGGGCGCATCTTAGGAGGAGATTTAGGTTGTTTCAACATCTTTCAAGAATAGCCTGCGTGGCAGCCACCTTGGGCTTTGCCACCACCGGGATGACTACAATGGCCTCGGCCGAATTGTTCGAAGGTTGCCCGTCGAAACCGATCATGGGCAAATTTATTGAATTTGGCAGAAGCGGAAAAATGCCGCCGGATCTTGGCAAATGGCTCAACACGCCATCCGCCCAGAAAGTGGAGCCCTGGAAGCCTTTCGACAATGTCGACTATGTCGGGATTTGCTGGGTTTCGTCCTGGCTGATTCATACGGATGACGGCAGCGTGCTGATCGATACGGTCTACGGACCTTTCACCAAACAATTGGTCGACAACATCAAGAGCACCGGCACGGATCTGTCAGACATCAAATACGTCCTGATGACCCATGGTCATTTCGACCACGTCGGTGGGGCTGCGGAACTTCAAAAATTGCTGCCCAATGCCACCTTCGCCATGACACAGGCGGGCTGGGATGAGGCGGCAGAAGCCTCAGCGGCCGCACAGGGTGGTCGCCCCTGGACCATGATCGAACCGCAAAAGGTTCTGGAAGATGGTGATGTGATCGAAATGGGGGGTATGAAAATCGAAGTGATTGCAACCCCCGGCCATTCCTGGGGAACAGCGTCCTACCTCTTTGACGTCAAGGACGGCAACGACACCTATCGCGCCATAACCATCGGCGGTCTTGGCCTCAACGCCATTGAAGGCCCGCCCCAGGTGGAAGCCTATATTGACAGTGTTGATCGCGTGCGTGCTCTTGTTGAAGACAAGGGAGAAAATGTGCAGGTACATCTGACCACCCACGGATTTTCCAACAATCTGGAAGAAGACCGGCTGAAACTTGCCGAGCGCAAGCCCGGCGAGCCGAATGTCTTCGTCAATCCCGATGGTCTGCTTCAACAGGTTGCCAGCCTCAGGGACAGGGCTGTCAAAAGATTGGAAATCGAAAAAAACAAATAAACAAAGCATTACCTGTGCTCCACAGCAAGTCTTGCTGTGGAGTACCCACTGCAACTGCCCAAAGAAAATCTGACAATAACTTCTGGAGGAAACACAATGCCTATCAAATCAAAATTGCTGGCGCTTGCTGCCACTGCCATGATCGCCATGGTCTCACCATCTCTTGCCGCAGACTGGAAGCCCGATGGCCCGCTGAAGATCCAGATCGGATTTGGCGCAGGTGGATCGACTGACACAATGGGCCGGGTCCTTGCCAATGAGATGGAAAAACAAACCGGTTGGACCATTGTTGTCGAAAACAAGCCCGGCGCTGGCGGTGTTGCCATGTTTACCGGCGTTTCGCAGATGCCGGCAGATGGCAAGACAATTGGCATGGGCGTAAGCATTCCCGTGCTGGTTCAACTCGTGCAACGCGGTGACCAATTGCCATTCGACCTCGATAGCTTTGATTATCTGGGCACCATCGCCAAGGCGGAATTGTCGCTGGCAGCCAGCAAGGACGCGCCCTTTGACGATCTTGTGGGCATGATTGCCTACGCCAAGGAAAAGTCGACCATGCCAGTAGCGATCATGGCGCCACCGCAGAAGCTGATGATGAATCAGACCATGAAGACGACGGGCGCCAAATTTGATCTGGTCACGGCCGATGGCGGCGCGGAAGTTATGAAGCTGATTCTCGGCGGACAGGTGCTGGCAGGCTTTGGTTCGGGTGAGCAACTGCCCTATCTGGAATCAGGCGACATGAAAATCATCGCCAGCGCAAACCAGGCGCGCGTCAGCTACGCACCTGACGCAAAGACCTTTATCGAGTCTGGCGTTGACGCCTATGTCGATCCGGTCTTCTTCCTGGCAGTCGCCAAGGGAACAGACCCGGCAGCGGTCGAAGCAATTGCTGCTGCAATTGATGCCGCCGTTCAAACGCCCGCAGTCGCAAAAATCGTCAAGAACGCGACCAACGGATCCCCTGAGAACATGGGCCGCGAGGGTACGCGCAAGATGATGTTTGACGGCCTCGGCAACGCCAAAATACTTTTCGCTCAATAAGCAACCAAGGCGCCTCGGGAGATTTTCCCGGGGCGCATTTTCAGGAGAGATAGCATGCGGTTTTCTGCCGACCGGGTATCGGGAACACTTTTTCTGGTGTTCGGCCTTGCTTTGTATTTTCTGATTATTCCCGGCTATGTCGAAATTGCGACTGATGGCAATATCTCGCCAAACACGATGCCAAACATTCTCGCTGTGATTCTTGCGCTGCTCGGAGGCCTGTTGGTTTTCAAGCCTACACTCCATAGCACGCAAACCATGCGCAGTTTCGCGATCACGGCCGCCTATGTGGCAATCCTTGTCGTTGGCATCTACGCGATGTCCCTGTTTGGCTTTGTCTATGTCGGCCCGGTCATGGCGCTGGCAATCATGCTGATGATCGGCGAACGGCGTCCCCTGTGGCTCGTCTCAGGTGTTGTCGCCATGCCGGCGCTCATCTGGTTTTTTGTTGTTTATGTCCTTGGCAGGGCCTTGCCGTGACGGAGCATCCCATTGGTTGACCTTTCGATCATTCTTGCCGGTTTTTCCGACGCATTTTCCCTGACCAACCTGATGTTCGTCCTTTTTGGGGTCGTCCTTGGGCAATTCGTCGGGGCAGTGCCGGGGATCGGGCCCATCATGGCCATGGCAATCGCCATTCCCTTTACCTTCACACTCAGCCCGATTGTCGCCATTTCCTTTTTGGTCGGCGTCAACAAGGGCGGACTTGTCGGCGGTGCCGTTCCGGCCATCCTGATGAATACGCCCGGCACGCCAGATGCTGCGGCGACCGCTCTGGACGGCTATCCGCTGGCCAAGCAGGGCAAGCCGCTGAAAGCCACCAAAATGGCGCTGTTTTCCTCCATCACCGGAGATACGTTCAGCGATATTGTGCTGATCACCGTATCCGCTCCACTGGCCGTGCTGGCGCTGAAGATGGGGCCGATCGAGATCGCCGCTCTAATGATTTTCACCTTTTCAGTGCTTGCCGGACTGATGGGCAATTCACTGATCAAGGGCCTTATTGCTGCGGTACTCGGCCTGCTCGTTGCGTGTATCGGCAGCGACCCGGAAAATTTCACGCCACGTCTGATCTTCGGCTATTGGGACCTGTTTGACGGCTTGCCGCTGCCATCGGTTGCCATCGGCATGCTCGCCATCTCGGAAATCCTGCACCGCATGTCGGAATCCTTTGGACGGGTCCGGCCGGCAATTGAATTTGTCGATTCCGATGACCCCGATCATGATCGGGTGACCTGGGTAGAGTATTGGGGATGTCGCTTTACCATGTTGCGCGGCGCGGTGATCGGCACGATCCTTGGCGCGCTTCCCGGTATCGGATCGACCGCAGCCGCCTTCATGTCCTACGCCTTTGCCAAGGCCAGCTCAAAGGATCCTTCCAGTTTCGGCAAGGGCAACCTTCATGGCATTGCAGCTTCCGAATCGGCCAACTCGGCTGTCATGGGCGCCAATCTCATTCCGCTGCTGACGCTGGGCATTCCCGGCAGCGTCGGTGCTGCACTGATCGTCAGCGCCTTCATGATCCATGGCATGCAACCCGGCCCCCTGCTGTTCGAAAATCAGGGCCGGCTGGTCTATGGGCTTTTCGGCGCCATGCTGATGGCCAATTTCCTCAATTTGTGGGTCGGTCAGATTGGCCTGCGCCTCTGGGTCAAGGTCGTCTCTGCGCCTGAATCGATCATCTTTTCCTCAGCGCTTCTGCTGTGTTTCGTCGGCGTTGCCATGGCGACCAGCGGCCTGTTCGGCGTGTCCATCATGCTGATTTTTGCGGTGCTGGGCTATTTGATGTCGAGCTTCGGCTACTCGCTGGTCATTTTCATCATCGCCTTCTTTCTGGGACCGCGATTCGAAAAATCCATCGCCCAGTCCCTGGCTTTGACCAATGGAGACCTGACGCAAGCGTATCAGTCGCCAGTTGCCGTCGCCCTGCTGATTTTGTCGGTCGTGTCCTTCTTCTGGTTTCTCAAGCGCAACGCCGCCATGGAAAAGAAACAAGGTTCATGACTTTTGAAATTCAATTCAGGCAATGAAATACGCGAACATAAACGGATCCCCGACCATGACTGATAGCCTGCCCA
>TARA_R110000751_G_scaffold270015_1_pt1 | contig 11928 bp, 23 predicted proteins | sample TARA_R110000751 | Tara Oceans TARA_R110000751 (sample SAMEA4398001) | marine metagenome | biome: Polar Biome; feature: [MES] marine water layer (ENVO:01000295) within the mesopelagic zone...; material: water (ENVO:00002006), including particulate matter (ENVO:01000060) such... | reverse complement strand
AATGAAGAAACTTTATCTATATCTGGCCTCGGCAGCCGTCGGAGTAGCCGTTATAGGCATGTCTGTCACCCCGCCAAGGGCGGAAATCCAAGACTGGTCTACAACGGCTGGGTCGAACAACTCGTCGGCGCCAAACGGATTCCCTGAGAGCATGGCTCCGTCCGGCGTGAATAACTCGGCGCGTGAGTTAATGGCTCAGGTCCGAAGGTGGGCAGAGCAAATCATCTCGGGGACTTACGGGGCTACCACTGGGGAGGCCAGCAATGCCTACTCAATCACGCCTGATATCTACCCGTCAGCCCTGACACCGGGCGCAACCTACACCTTCCAGGCGTCCACGACAAACACGGGAGCCGCCACTCTTGAGGTCGCGTCTCTTGGTGCCAAGGGGCTCCAGAGTGGAGGAGCGGCGCTTTCTTCGGGAGACATCACGGAGAACGACTGGATTGAAGTCGTTTACGATGGACACGTTTTCCAGATCGTATCCAATACTGGGACGGCTGGGGTGACGGCAGTGGCGAATGGCGGAACTGGGGCCGGTACCTTGACCGATGGTGGGGTTCTGCTCGGGTCAGGAACCGCAGCTATAACAGCCATGGCCGCTCTGGCTGATGGGGCTCTGATCGTGGGGGATGGAACCACAGACCCAGTAGCGGAAAGTGGGGCAACCCTTAGAACTTCCGTCGGTGTCGGCACCGGAGATAGCCCGCAACTGACTGGTGTTGAGCTTGGACACGCTACGGATACTACGATCACACGCGCGAGTGCTGGCGATGCTAACATCGAGGGCAATATTATCTACCGAGCATCCGGCACAGATGTTCCAGCTACGGATGGGGGTACTGGGGTTAGTACCCTAACAGATGGGGGAGTGCTACTCGGGTCAGGAACCGGTGCCGTCACAGCCTTAGCAGCCCTAGCTGATGGCGAGCTAATTGTCGGCGATGGAACCACAGACCCAGTGGCGGAGTCTGGGGCCACGCTCAGGACTTCAATCGGCGTCGGCACTGGTGACAGCGTGTCGTTCACCGGGTTGACCGCCACCGGAGCCTTTACCAGCTTAGGCATTGACGACAATGCCAGTGAGACTGCTATTACTATCTCAGCTGGTGAAGAAGTCTCGATGGGTAAGCAACCGGCATTCCACGCGACTGCCGCAGCGGTAACGAACGTGACTGGAAACGGCACCCTATACACTATTGTCTACGGCACGGAGGTTTACGACCAGAACGCAGATTTCGCGACCTCCACATTTACTGCCCCGATTACTGGCGTGTACACCCTTGGGGGCATCTTGTATCTGGGGGGGATAACTTCCTCGGCAACGACTCTAAATCTGCGCGTCATAACCAGCAACCGGACGTATACGGTGCAGAATGTCGACCTTCAGGGAATAGTTGCCTCGGCTGAGGCTGCCGTGCCTTGGTCTGTCGAGATCGACATGGATGCGTCCGACACCGCGACGGTCGCGGTTAGGGTGTCCGGCGAGGGGTCCGATGTTATTGACCTCCCTACCGGGTCTGTCGTGAAAAACATTTTTTGGGGCCGTCTAGCGGTCTAATCAGAGGAACAAATGAAAATAACACTTTCTGTTTTGGCCCTTTCTATTATTGCGTTCCCTGCGTTAGCAGACGTTACTGTGACTGATAGTTCTGGTGCTACCCGTGTCGTAACGGATGCTGAACTGGCTTGCATAGGGGAAGCCGTTAGCGATCCCAGTGCATGGGTCAATAGCGTCATAGACGTAACCCATATCGACGGTAAGTTGGCCCGATGGTGTCCCGTCATGGAATCTAAAAAGACCCAAGATGGGGCTGACTACAAGGACCGCTTGGCACGCGACAGCGCGGGAATTTAACACCCTGTTCACAATCGACCACCCATAGGTGAAATACGATGCGTTTTATGTTTGCGATTAGCGCCGCCATCGTGGCGATGTTTCTGGTGTCTTACGCAGCCAAAGCCCAAAACACCGAAAAACATAATTCTATGCTATATCCGACAGTTTTGGTTGGGAGCAAGGGTGGATCTGGATCGGGCACGGTCATCTTCTCCTCGCTGTGGGAGGACGGCACCGTACACACCTACGTTTTGACTAACCACCACGTTATAAAGAGAGCCATCAAGGTAGCCGAAGAGTGGGACCCCCAAGAAGGCAAGAACGTAGAGAGAGAAACCCGCCAAGATGTGATAGTCGAGTGGTATCAGTACAATCGCCAGTCTAGGTCGATAGGAACGTCCACTAAGAAGGCCAAGATCGTCGCCTATGACGCATCCGTTGATCTGGCCCTAGTTCACCTGATTGACGACGAAACGATCATCCAAAACGTGGCCTATGTTATCCCAGATGGTGAAGAGATTTACATCTTCGATGAGGTCTGGGCTGTCGGGGCTAAACTAGGCAAGCCGCCGTCGCCGACCTTCGGGTTCATATCCAATCTGGATTCCGACCTAGGCGGACAGCGGTATATCATGGCGTCGGCCCCGATTGTCTACGGTAACTCTGGAGGCTCACTCTACCGCTACTCGGTCGAGCGCGGACGTTACGAGCTTATCGGGGTGCCCTCCGCAGCGTCGGTTATTCCGGGGATGTTTTCGTCGCAGATCGTCATCGACATGGGCTTCTCGATCCCGATGGAGACGGTCCGAGACTTCCTTGACGAGAACTGCTACAGCCCAGTCGTGGGCGGGTTCCTTGGCCCCGATTGTGATGGCCTCGGGGAGCTATCCTCTGATGAGTGATGAAAAATCATCGGTCCTTGATTCCGTATCAGAGACAGTCGGCTTCCTGAGAGCAACTGTTGAGCGCAACACCCAAGACATCACCGACATCAAGGGCGGAATAAATACCCTTCGTGAATGTGTGACGCGCGGTCATACGGAACTCGCCGAGAAGGTCGCTGCTGTAGGGGCTATCATCCAAGAAGATAAAGAGCGCGGGGTTCGTGACGACGCCAGGAGAACCAGAAACAACCGCCTAGCTATAGCGGCAGTGGCGGCGCTTACGGCTATCGGTGTGAAGATCCCTTCGTGGCTCTAGTCATCTAAGTCTTCCCGCTTGGCCCGCTCGGACTTCAGGTCAATTACCTCGCATTCCCCCGGAGCGATACCGCCAAAGATTTCACTCTCGACATCTTGGTACATCACCTCAAGGGCGATCAACCAATCAAGTATGAGGTCTTTCCTTATGAAGGGGTTGGCCGAATTGAAGTGCTCTAGGCACGATACTTCCCCCTCCCCGGATTCGAAGTCTGCGGTTAGGTGGATTGCCATAACTTGGGTTTCAATGTCATCGTACATTACTTGACTATACACAGATGATGCCTTGCGGTCAATGTCTCAATAGGTTATAGTGCGCGCAGCATGAATCTAACCGTGGGGACGGCATGATAGACCAAAACCTGAGAGAGTATGCAACCGACCGCCAGTGGGAGTGCCTGCTAGCCCTCGATAAGCAAGGGTCATATCGTAAAGCCGCCGCCGCCATCGGCATAGACAAGAAGAACGTCTGGGCTCAAATCAAGGCCGTTCAGGCCAAAGCTGCCAAGCACGGGTACTCCCCAGATCACGATATGACCCACCCAACGGCGGAAGGCTACGCCGTGAGTGGAACGTCAACATTGTATGACCCACAAACGGGCGTGGCGAAGCTCCAGTGGGTCAAGACGAAGGCTGATACCGAAAAGCAGATAGAACTCGTCCACGAGGCTGTGGAGGCCATGTGCGACGATGTGCCCCGATATAAGCCCAAGAAGGAGCCTGTTTTAGCCAACTCCGAATTGATGTCGGTGATTCCTTTCGGTGATCCGCACTTTGGCCTCTATTGCTGGGCGGAAGAGGTCGGGAACGACTTCAACATCGACATAGCCCGGCGCGACCTGTGCAACGCAGTCGCATATCTAGTCTCTCAATCCCCCCAATCCAAGCGATGTCTGATAGCCAACCTAGGCGATTTCTTCCATGCAGACAACCTGCAAGGGACAACCGCAAAATCAGGTAATGTGTTGGACACGGATACGCGACTGCCCAAAGTTATCCGGGTCGGAGTTGCCGCAATGCGGACATGCATCGAGACAGCTTTAGATCGGTGCGAGACAGTAGAGATTGTAAACGCAATCGGGAACCACGACGAAGTGCTGTCCATGGCAATGTCAATTCTGCTCTCCAACGTGTACGAGAACGAGCCGAGAGTTATTGTCCACGATCAGCCGACCCGGAGGCACTACATCCGCCACGGTAAGGTGCTAATTGGCATCACGCACGGTGACAAGAGCAAGGATACTGCCCTGCCGGGCATCATGGCAACCGAGCGTCCAGCCGACTGGGGTGAGACAGAGTATCGCTATTATTATCGCGGGCACAACCACACCGACACCAAGCAAGAGTATCCGGGTTGCACTGTTGAGCAGTTCCGAACCTTAGCTCCTGGTGATGCGTATGCTGTAGGCGGCGGTTGGCTGTCAGGACGAGACATGAAGCTCATCGTGATGCACGCCGACTACGGCGAGGTCTCGCGGACTACCTGCGGTATCAACATGCTGCGGGACGTATCGTGAACCAGCTATACAACGAGCTTACAGAGGGGTTGTACAAGGCCCTCGCGGAACCACCGCACACTTACACAGTAAGGAAGAACATCATGAGCGCGCCAGCAGATCTCCTGCGAGAGGCCGCCCTCCTTGTAAGCGAGACCAAGAACGAGGAGCACGGAAGCTACGAAGACACCTTCGGCATGACAGCGGCGCTCTGGTCCATGTATCTCGACGTAACTGTAAGCCCGCGAGATGTCGCTGCTATGATGATCCTGCTTAAGGTCGGGCGAGATAAGACTGCGCCTGGTAACCGGGATAACGCCCTAGATGCTGCCGGGTACGCCGGACTGATGGGTGCGTTATGATGTGGGTCTGACTGCTTGGAAGAGCCGTGGGCCGTGGTTCGTGGCTTCTGGTTACTGTTTGTTTATTGCTGAGTAGTTTGCTTTTGAGAATTCTACCATTTCTTTCAAACGGTCCCATACTTCATCCAGGCCATAGCAGCCGTGGCTGTCGCCTAGCTCGTGGTTTATTTTGAACGCTAGATCTTCAAGCTCTGTGCTCATTGAGACCCAGTAGAATGTGGGGCACCCTTCCATCGCGCGGTGTTCGATCTCGTAGGAGAGACCGAACTCTGGGTTCTTCCGGATCAATTTTTTGACTTGGTAGTAATCCGGATTAGACTTCGACTTGGGCTTCGATACGTCGATATCGGGGCGTGTCACTTTGTCGGAGATCAGTTCGTAGACCTCCGCGACGCGGCCCGTCGCTTCACCCGCTTGTCTTTGATCGACACGATCTCTCGTATTCGACCACAGGTGTAGCGGCGTCCGCTGACGAGTTGCCAGTGCCATCCCGCCACGATCAGGAAAACCCGTCCTGCGGTCCGGTCTGCCTTGGACATTCTGAGCCAACCAGCGAGGGTTGGTCCACTTGTCCGATTTAGTCCAGGGTAGTAACGGCGTTTCACTGAGATGTTGCAGGCGCGTAACGCTCTGTGCACCTCGGAGCTATGCGTTCCGGTGATTTTCTTTGCTCCGGTCTGTATGCGGATTAGCCTCGCGGCTTCTCCGGTTGTCAGGTCTGTAACTGCCGATATTACGGAAGGTCCGCAAAATCGGTTTTGGTCTTTGCCATCAGTGATGGCTCCTAGTTTGATTTCTGCCATGAGTTGACTCCTTTTTTGGGAGGCCCACGGCTCATCCAAACAGTCAGTTCTTATTCACGATGTAAAACAGCCCGCTTCTTTTATGCGTCTTCTATTCATTTTTATAGGTATATTTTAGCACATACAATTACACTTGTGTATGCTGCGTTACTTAGGTAATACGATTTTTATATTCAAACTGTTCTATCAATAATATTAGAGTCCTTAGTTGATCTTGCCGACCGGATATGTTATAAGATCAAGCAAAGTTGAATGCCGCTATAGGAGACACTCAAAATGAGCACCGGCTTCTTCTACGTCGCAGCGCCTTACAGCGAGGCGGTAGACAAAGATATGCGCTGGAGGGACATCACCCACCATACGGCCAACCTGATTAAAATGGGTATGAACTGCTACTCACCGATCACCCACGGTCACCCAATGGCCGGGACGATAGGAGAGAAGCCAATTGAGTTCTGGCTTGCGCTGGATATGCCGTTTCTTGAGGCGGCCAAGGGAATCCTCGTACTCAAGTTCGACGGCTGGGAAGAATCCCTAGGGGTAAAGGCTGAGATCGAGGTGGCGAAGAAAGCAGGAAAACTCGTGATATATCAGGATGTGAAGGGATAGCAGATGATAAGATTTAAACACGGCGTTCTAATCTCGGGCGTCCGCCCTGAGATAGCTATGGCTATAAATGTAGCGCATGCGGTCTACCAAGACTACGGCTACGACCTTATCGTTACGTCAGTCATGGACGGGGTACACTCAGAAAAATCCCTTCATTACGAGGGTTTGGCCGTTGATCTCAGAACGAGGCACATCCAAAACGAACATATTAATGAAATCGTGAGCGACCTCAAGGAGCATCTGACGGAAGAATTCCAGATCATCTTAGAGGATTCACATTGCCACGTTGAATTTGATCCAGAAACGTGACCGAATTCCAACCTAAGGAACCTTACACATGAGCATCGTAGCAACCATCATTCGCGGCGTCATAGGTCAGCTAACCAGGCTTGGGGACACATCCGAGAAGCACCCAAAGGCAGCCTTGTGGACGACTGTACTCGGCTCCATTGCCACGCTAATGGGGATCAGCCCCGAGACGTTGGGCGGCATCGTTGCCGCCATAGGACGAATAATACAAGCTATCGGTGGGGCGTGATGAACAGAGAGCTTGCTGCTCACTGCGCGTTCCTGTCCGAGCTATCCTACTCGGAACCGCAGGAGATTAACGAAAGGCTCGGGTACAAAGCGGATCACTTCTCAAAAAACGGCACTGATGGATTTATCGCGCGCTCCGAGTGGGGAACCATAGTGGTATTTCGAGGCACTCAGGTCACGGCTCGGTGGTCATGGGATGATATCTTTACCAACTTCCGCATGAGGATGGGACAGTGGCATGGAGGAGGCCGGGCACACGGCGGGTACATGCGCGCTCTTGACGCTGTGTGGAACGACCTCATTCCGATTCTTAACAGTTCCGCCAGGCCGTTCATCTACACAGGCCACTCACTGGGAGGCGCTCTAGCTACTCTGGCGTCCACGATAGCTCCCTACGCCGACGAGGTTTATACGTTCGGCTCTCCCCGAGTTGGGGACCGTGAATGCGTTGAGATGGTCAGCCGACCATTCTTCAGGATTGTCAATTCAATGGATATAGCACCACGCTTCCCTAGTATTTTGGGAGGCTATCGGCATCCTTCAGGAACTCGGTTTCATCTCGTCGGGAAGAAGCTATACAGAGACCCGATCGGGTTCTTTGATCGCGTCCGTATCCCTGGTACTCTCACTCTCGGGACTCTTGCTCATCGGGTTGGGATGTATCGTCAGGGTCTTGAGTGATGTTATCGTAGAACTCCGCGTAAACCCTATCGTACTCCTTTTTAAGGTCCCCCATCCAATCACCCAGAATATCAATCCCGATTATACCACTAAGAAGCTCGTCGTCGACCTCAAGGAAAATCTCTCCGGTTTCGGTGGCTTCGTTGTAATACAAATAACCTAAATTCATCGTTCTTCCTCCAGTTGACCGCCGCGTTCTGATCCCTCGCAGCAGGATATGATACCAGTCCCCTGGCATTCCGGGCAGGGAACCGGGTTGCCACTTCGAGCAGCATCCAGCCAAGCATCGCTTGCCCCGATAGCCTCTAGCTTAGCTACGCTCAATTGTCCCTCTCCTACGCACATATCGCACTTCATGGCCTCACTCCACTATCATCAGTACGGAATCTCGATAAGCTCTAACATCCATCCCAAGAAGCCGATAACGGCTAAAACGTAAATGACCGCCCCGACAGCGGCAAGAGTCAGCGCCGGACCTCGCCCATGAAAGAACTTAGCAATCAAGAGGCTTGGTCTTTATAATCAAGATACATCTCTCGTGCTAGGGCTCGAACGGCCTCTCTCAGAACATTGTCTGGGAGCATCTCGCGGATCATTGATATCTCACCGTTCTGGTGGCCCTCTGAGTGAACGCTATGGAGCGCCGGAACGGCCTCGTCGTCTGTCTTGATCCCCCGTCCTGCCGTGCCTATGTGCATCGGAACAACGGACTCGCTGGCGGTGCCTCTAAGGCCCGTGAAGAGGCATCTCTCCCCCCTTAAATACTTAAGATACTTCTTATCGCTTACGATGGGCCGATTCTGCTTGCCGATCACTGTCGCTTCTCCAGATAGATGCCGTGAGACCCCGCCCAAGCGCTTAGCTGGTCTAGGAAGTCTGAAAACTCTGCCACGTTAAGGCTCGTAGTCGAGCGCCTGCTCTCGTGCGTGACCCCAAACAGATCTGTAAATACAGGGGCCAGTAGCTCGTCCCTCACTGCGTCATGGATACCGCCGTGAGTATTCCCAGTATCGCGGGCTATCTGGTCGATCCAGACGCGGTACAGCGCGTTCTGCTCAAGGGACCGTTTGGACTTGTACGGCTCTACGGTCACCGACCAGACCGATTCCAAGTCCAGGCCACCAATGAATCCTACGCACCTTGACGCAATCTCGTGGTCTCGAATGACAAACAGGGTCTGCATTGTCTACCTATCTGGTCAGAAGGGTATCGAGTCGTCTAGCGGTCCCCCGCCCAAATCCTGTGACGCTGGGCGCTCTCGGGCCAAATCCTTTGATGCCGGGCGCTCTCGGGCCTCCTGGACCTTGAGAGACAGGAACTCACCGTTCTTGCCGTCCTTCAGCCAGCCGGCAATCTCGTATTGCTTGCCGCCCATGGTGAAGGTTCCTCGTCGGTCAGGGTGAGAATCCTTCTCCTTGCGCTCGTTGTTGAATAAGCTTCCGTAACCATCTTTCTCGACATAATCACTCATCATGAGACTCCGTTCAATTCTGCGTATGCAGCTTTGTGTGCGCTCTCCGAGAGCTTGTACAGTTTACGGGCGTGATCTTGCAGTTCCTTGTTGTCCATCAAGCCCGCTTCCTGCCCGATGGTCGTTACAAGTTCCTTATTATTCGGCCAATACATGCCATTGTTGGTGATGCGATGCGACAACCGGAACATATACTGCTCTGCGTCATAAAAGGTTTCTTCAGTATCGCCCTCTGGGGTAATCAAAGGAAACTCGGGGGCGCTGATTTCACCGATCCCAGCGCCGTCCCTAGGATCAACTGCGGGACCGCCGATCCCCGTTAGAATGTCGTTCAACATTTTGAATTCAGACTTCTTTATCCTGTAGGAATTCCCTGACTGCTCTATCTTAACCCATGGGCTGTCAAGGTGGTAGAGGTATCTTCCGACGCCCCACCGTACAGCAGCGCGCTTGAGGGCAGACGAGAAAGCCCCCTTTGAGCCCTCAACGTCTGTATCTCCCGCGCCGTCCGACTTCCAGATCCACTCATTATCTATCTTTATGCCGATATCGCAACAGGTCTTGTCTCTGGCGTATGGATACCTGTTCTGCCACCCTTCCGGCCCGCAGACCGAATCCAGCCTGTCCATGACCGCCCTTGCGTCGAGGTAGGCAAGAGCCATGCCCTTGTCCTTATCCCTGGTTGTGGCCCCAACCCTCCACTCGATTTCAGCGGGCGCAAACGGGGCCGAAAGTGCCTCGATATCCATTTATCCCTCCAATACGATAATAAGTTCGTTGAGCTTGTCGGCGGCGTCCTTCATCTCGGTTAGTTGAAGGCGCACACCGTTTCGGTTCGCCTTCGCGAGGTCACACAGGCCGTTGACTGAGCCGATCAAATCCATCGTGTCAACCTCCCCATCCCTGATAGCCTCGCGCATCATTTCCTCGTCTTGAGCGTGATAGTCGGTGTCCATAGTCATTGCACTCCCTTTAATAAATCAGCCCCCGGCCCGCCCTTGGAAGCGCATTCATAGCAGCATACGTGCTGATGGCACTGCGGGCACGCCGGAGGGCTGGGCTTGGGGACGTACAACTCCCACTGCCAATACGAGTGGCTCGATTGCCCGTATTCGCGCAGTCTGAGGTTGGGATTGAGCCCCTCGCTCTCGCATAGCTCCCGAGCGTATTTCTCGATTTTATCCACGATTATATTCCTCTCGGTCCAGATCGCGTTTAGCGTCTGCGTTGGCTTCTTCTCGGTCCAACGAGTCAAGGTTAAGCTCTAGCTCGTCGAGCGTGTCCTTTATTTCCAAAGGATCAAAACCTAGATCCTTAAGTCGGCGGGCCGCGTCGTCTCGGTCAATCTCACCTGACGTGAACTCCTCGCCGATGGCCTGATCTTCCTCCATCCAGTCGTCTTTAGACATCATGGCGCTTACTCACTTCCTGCTGATGCTCAAGCCTTTGTCCGGGGCCTACGGGCTCAACGCTGAACAGCGTTCCATTTTCAGCCAGAAGCTTCCAGTCTATGGTCGGAGGAGATATCTTATCGACGGCTGCTATGAGCCTGTCCATTCCAGTTTTCATATTATTTGCTCCCCTTCGCCGTCGCACCACGCGCACGGCATCCGGTCGTGTTCCGGGCGTATCAGGTTCTTAAAACTCTGATGGTCGCCAGATCCGCCGCACTCTCCGCACTCTCCGAAAACCTCTTGAGTATCTAGCTCGTCTAATTCCATGATCTTTCCCCTTGTTTATCGCTCCCTTTAATTGATCCTACAGATGCCAATCAGAATTGCAAGACTAATATTCGGGGTCGTACTCAATAATTTCGAGTCGGAGCCCCATGGGCTTGAGCACCTTGTCGAGCGTGGTCAGCGTCGGGCCGTAAGGCATAGTTTTCCAGCGTCCGATGAGACTGGAGCTTACCCCGCTGAGCCTAGAGACTTCCTCCATGCTCCCGTCTCCGAGCCGGAAGTAGAAAGATTCAACCAGCCTGTGCATCGGAGTCTCCTTTAATTTCCCCTTCGATGGTCTCGATAAACTCATCGAGAGACCGACAGACGTAGTAAGGCGCGCCAAGCTCCCAACATTGTGCCTGGAAGACCTTCTGGGCTGGGCTAAGGCGACCTTTTAGGGTCTTCATTTCTACAAATACCATCTTCGGGGGTAGGGATTTCGTCCCAGAGCCGACGATAACTGCCAAATCCGCCACCCCGGCCAGTACTCCCAGGGCCTTGCGTTCCACTCCGTGTTGCGGTTTCATCTTCCCCGAGTTCGGGGTTGCCCACATCAGGATTTCCGGGTGGCGATATCTCATCCAGGCCACACAACTCTTCTGAATAGTCGATTCCGTAGTAAGGGCCGTGCGTACGGTCATAATGTTCCTCGCAATAGGAGCTTCCTGCCTTAGATTTCTTGCCGCAATATGGTGGATCGGCGACGGGCGGCCCCCAGAACCACGCGCAGGTGGTCTCTTCTCGGGTATGGAGATAGGGCCGCAGTATATTGTGGCTAGTTTCCGTCATTTGAGAGTATGCGGCCACTTTTCTGGCTTGGTATATCCCAAAAGGCGTTCTCTTGGCCATTTACAAACTGACTTTATAAAAAAAAGCGGGAGGCGCAGCCTTCGGATCGGGAAATTATCCTTGGACCGCGCCTCAACCGCGAGTCACCAGCTTACGCTGGCAGCCGACACGGGGAGAAATCGTGCCGGTTTTCCTAAAAGAAGAACATTATTACTGATACTGACCCGACCGTCAACCAGAAAATGTCCATTTTTTTAAGTGGTTTATAAATTTTCCAGTCGCCGGAATCGAGCCAATTCAAAAACCTCATCATCGACGGCCCCCTTCTTCCGCTCCGCTTTGCGAACTATCAACCGGCTGTTTCCTTGGCGCGGTCACCTTCCAATACACCAATACGCAAACCGCACAAACAAACACTAG
>TARA_R110000751_G_scaffold10789_5_pt1 | contig 11934 bp, 19 predicted proteins | sample TARA_R110000751 | Tara Oceans TARA_R110000751 (sample SAMEA4398001) | marine metagenome | biome: Polar Biome; feature: [MES] marine water layer (ENVO:01000295) within the mesopelagic zone...; material: water (ENVO:00002006), including particulate matter (ENVO:01000060) such as...... | reverse complement strand
GAGCGAGCGTAAAAAACGGGACTTTGGTTATGGAAAGCGTTATCGCAATATTTCTTTACAAGAAGCGTTGGGCAGAAAGGGAAAGAAGCTAATCGTAGCTGGAGCAAAACAATTCAAAGAAGAAACCGAAACGCTTTACCGAGCAGGTGCTTGTTTAGTGATTCATGATCCCACAGAACTGAAAAACTTACCCGAAAACCTGGACTACACCCGCTGTGTGAGCATCCGTCAAATAGGCGCTAGGACATTGCAGGGGTCGGTGTTTATTCGTCACCCCTACAAGTGCTTTTCAGAGGAAGACCCTTCTTCACAGACTATAGTGGATTACGCAGAAGATGGATCAGCCAATAAATCGCGGTGGGCCGCTATTTCAGATGGAATCTTTTTGCCCCAAAAGCGCACTCGCCCTTGTAAAGCAATAAGCACATCTAGAATTGACTTTGATAAGCACACATCTTTACTACTAGACGCTAACCGTCTTTTGAATGATGAAGACAAGATTGACATCCGAGGATTTGAAAACAGGATCTACACGCGATTTAAAATCGTACCGCATTACCCAGAGTGGGTTCAGTCTGTAGCACAGTACCCAAGGGAAGAATCTTTCGCGTTTGAAATGATGACTAATTGTACCTACAATGTAGACATGACCCAAATTAAAGGGGATGGTGGGGGTACTCAGTACACTTGGCTGGAAGCATGGAATGCTGGCTGCATCCCGATCATACACGACAACTGGCTGTTAGATCAACCTGACGATATGGTGCCTGATGAAAACTGTATCGTGGTTGGTTCGGCGGAAGAACTTGCAAAGGTTTTATCGCGAGAAGAGAACCATGAAAAGCTGGCTGAGATGAGGCAGCACTGTTCAGAGGCATTAGCGTTGCACTCCCCCGAACTAATTGGGCAACAATACCAGATCTTCTTAGAGCGTTTTTAACAGGGCGCTCGAGCTGTCTGACTACGGCGGGGGCAAACACCCGCCGCCAACCTTTAGGCGCGTCTAGGAGACCTTATATGCAATCTATAAACGCTCGTGGTGTAAGCGAAGCCCTTTACTTGGGCAAGCAGGCACTTGAGTCTCAGGGCAGGGAAGTACAGACCCGTAATGGTCTGGCGATTGAATTCCCCACACCCGTTATGACAACATACACTCATAGCCGTGAGCGCGTGTTGTTCTACCCCGAACGTGACGCGAACCCTTACTTCCACCTGATGGAGAGCTTTTGGATGCTGGCGGGGCGCAATGACGTAAGATGGATCAGCCAATTCAACGGGCGCATGAACAACTACAGTGATGACGGCGAGCATTTTCACGGGGCCTATGGATTTAGATGGCGTAGCTGGTTTGGTAAAGACCAACTAAATCTCGCTCAGGAACGGCTGCTTACTTACGAAAACGATCGTCGCACGGTAGTTAGTATGTGGGATCCGCGGGAAGATATGCAGACTCATAACGACGGCAAAGACTACCCTTGCAACACAGAGATCTTTTTCTGGGTGCGTGACGAAGATCTTAACATGACCGTGGTCAACCGCAGCAATGATATGATTTGGGGAGCCTATGGCGCAAATGCTGTCCACATGTCGATGCTGTTGGAGTACATGGCGGGAATTCTTGAGCTTGGTGTAGGAATCTATTACCAGTTTTCTAATAACCTCCACGCCTACGCGGAAGTGCTTGAAAAATTAAACGGCATGAAGCCAGACTACGACCCTTATTTACGTGTCGGAGAAAACGGACTGCACTATACTACACCAGCCTTGGTGGAAGATCACACTACTTTCGACGAAGAGCTGCTTGCTTGGTTCAAAGAACCTGACGCAGGGTTTAACAACAGCTATCTTTCCTCTACGGCTACCCCCATGTTGAAGTCATGGTGGCTTTGGAAACGTAAAGAGTTGCCTGCTGCGCATGAAACAGCAGGTCAAATAAAAGACAGGGCATGGCGCAAGGCATGTACGGAATGGCTTGAAAGGAGAATGTGATGGAATCAACTTTCGTAAGCGAAATGATATTACTGGTGGAAGCAGTTTCCACTGAAGATGTCCGAAGGCTCCATATTGCCGAGCAAAGTTATGGTGATAGTTGGAAGCAACGCGGGGGAGTAGGTGCCTTTATGATGCTTGCTCGCAAATGGGACAGGCTGGAAAAACAAGTGCTCGCCGCAAAGTACGATATATTTGCTGCGGCACAAAAAGATACTCGCCCTGAAGGGGTGCTTGATGACATACGAGACCTGCGACGCTACCTCCTGCTGGTGGAAGCAGAGTTAGCACGGGAAGGAAAAAGAAAAGATGACGAACCCGACCTATTTGCGCCTTGATGGGCTAGACCGCTCTTTAGCTGCTGTGTGCGAATGCGAGGAGCAAACAAAAAAAGTGACGTACAGAAACCTAAAAAACCGTTGGCCTCTATGCACATGCGGTCTTCCAATGAAAGTAAAGTCCGATGCAGTTCCCCCTGTTTACTCCCCCAACTGAATGGGTAATGCCGGATGGTTTCCCCGACCTTAGCTCCGCGAAAGAGGTGGCTATTGACCTAGAAACCTGTGATCCCAACCTTATGACTTTAGGTTCAGGCTGGCCTCGAAAAGACGGGCACATTATCGGAGTAGCCGTAGCAGTAGACGGAGACCAATGGTACTTTCCCATACGGCATGAGATTGGCCCGAATCTTGACGCTAAAATGACGTTACGGTGGTTAAGCGATGTCGTTTCCAAAGAACGTGATTATGTGTTCCATAACGCTCCTTATGATGTGGGATGGTTACTTGCCGAAGGTGTGCAAATCAAAGGCCGAATTGTGGACACAATGGTTGTCGCACCATTGCTCGACGAAAACCGATTTAGTTATGCGCTGAACGCTGTCGGTCGTGATTATCTGCAAGAGCGCAAAAACGAAACAGAGCTACGAGAAGCCGCCGCAGCGTTTGGTATCAATGCTAAGAGTGAAATGTATAAACTCCCTGCTGCTTACGTCGGAAAATACGCAGAGCAGGATGCGGCGCTTACTCTCAAACTTTGGCACCACTTCAAGACTTTAATAATTAAAGAGGATATTGGCGATATCTTCGACCTCGAACTACGGGTGTTGAAAGCTATTATCCCCATGCGGCAGCATGGTGTTCGTGTTGATATTGATAAAGCCGAACTAATTAAAAAAGATCTTGAAACCCGTGAAAAAAGGTTGTTGGATAACATCACGAAACAAACAGGTGTCGCGGTTGAAATCTGGGCAGCGGAAAGTGTGGCAAAGGCGTTTGATGTTCTTGGTCTGGAATACAGCAAAACAGAAAAGACAGGCGCACCGTCTTTCACAAAAGGGTTCCTCGCCAACCACCCACATGAAATCCCACAAATGATCGTGCAAGCACGGGAGTATCAAAAAGCGCGGAGCACTTTTGTTGATACAATCCTGAAGCACCAAGTCAACGGAAGGATTCATGCCGAGTTACATCCCCTCCGCAGCGATCAGGGAGGCACAGTCACGGGGAGGTTCAGTTACAGCAACCCGAACCTGCAACAGATTCCTGCGCGACACGGGGAAATAGGCCCAATGATACGCAGCCTGTTTTTGCCCGAGGAAGGAGCACTATGGGGGGCGTTTGACTACTCTAGCCAAGAACCACGCATTGTGGTCCATTATGCCAAGCTCATGGGACTCAGGGGCGCTTCCGACTTTGCCGAACAATACAAAGAAGACCCCCGTACCGACTTTCACCAAATGGCCGCTGATATTGTAGGTGTCCCTCGTAAGCAGGCCAAAGACATCAACCTTGGGCTGTTCTACGGGATGGGCAGTAAGAAGCTCGCGGCGAGCCTTGGTCTAGAGTTTGAAGACGCCCAAGATCTATTTTCCACTTATCACGAAAAAGTTCCCTTTGTGCGAGAGCTAAGTGAATACACAACTAATCGCGCATCCAACAAAGGAGTGATACGCACCCTGCTCGGGAGGCGCTGTCGATTTGATAAATGGGAACCAAACAAGTATGGCTCTTGGAAACCAATGACGTACCAGGAAGCCTACAATGAACATGGACCAGGAATCAAACGGGCATTTACATACAAAGCATTGAACAAGCTGATTCAGGGCAGCGCAGCCGACCAAACCAAAGCCGCGATGGTCGCTTTATCAGAGGAAGGCATAACGCCCATGATCCAGGTTCATGATGAGTTAGACATTTCTGTAGAAAGCGAGGAACAGTCGAAGAAAATAGTAGAAATAATGGAAACCTGCGTTAGTCTAGAAGTCCCCTCCTTAGTTGACGCTGAGTTTGGTCCTAATTGGGGGAAGGCAAAACAAACCTTTACGGAGAAACCATGGACAAGAGGCTTGAAACAGGGTCACACCGAAATGATAACCTGAACAGGATTCATAAGAGGCTGCTCGGAGGACATGTTGTTAGATACCACACACGACCCGAACTAGCTGACGGGCAAAACGTCGCCGCGCATACATGGAGGGCAATGGTCATTCTGCAAACTCTCTGGCCCGAGGTGAGCAAAAACTGTCTGATTCACATGCTCTACCATGACGTCGCTGAAGCCGAAACGGGGGACATGCCAGCCACTACAAAATGGAAATACGAGGATCTTGCTCTACTGATGAACAAGGTGGAAAGAGAATACGAGCAAAGCATCGGTGTTGGACTCGCAGATTGGGAAATTACAGAAACCGAAAAAGCCCTATGCAACATCGCAGACAAGCTAGAACTGGTTTTGCACTGCACTCGCATGATGCAACAAGGGAACATGCTCGCCAAAGATGTACTTATGAAAGGGGTCAATTACTTAGAAGAACGGTATAGCAAGTTAGAAGAATTCAAACCCGTAAAGGAGATTATTGCTGAGCTGGACAGATATGGTCTTATGCGTGAAGAATAAAAAAGAACAGTCATGTAAAATAAACTAGGGTAGTATAGCTGTGCTCTTTAGAAAGAACATGGATGAACATCTTTATACTCGACTGGAATCAAAAAACATGCGCCCAATGGCATTGCGACAAGCACGTCGTGAAAATGCCTCTTGAGTCTTGCCAAATGCTTAGTACCGTCTACCACCGCTACACTAATGACGGTCCTTATAAGCCCACCCATCCTAAGCATCCTTGCACTCTTTGGGCAGGGCAAACGATTGAAAACTATCGTTGGCTCTGGCACCTCGGGTGGGAGTTATGCAAAGAGTACACCTACCGATACGAAAAAGTCCACGCTTGCCAGAGAATTCTTGCAATACTAAGGTGTCCGCCTTTGGGATTGCGAGCAAGGGGGTTCACTGCTCCCGCTCAGGCAATGCCCGACGAATACAAGAACGCTGATCCAGTGGTGGCGTATCATCAATACTACACGAACGAGAAAGCGAGACTGAGCGCATGGGAGAAAAGAAACATCCCCCCATTCATAAGAAAGTCCTTAGAGACAACATAATTCCTTTCAAGCCAAGACAGTCCACTCCCTCAGAGGAGGGGGTTGCTATCGAAGAAAGAGAAGTTGACGTGTTGCTCTGCGCACTCTGCGGTTCCGGGTCTTTCATACTCCTCGCTGATCAAACAGAACAGATCGGGTGTAATGATTGTGGGTTCTTGATTGGCGCAAAATGGACACAAAGTGAATTTGTCGAGTGAGGGGACTAAATTAGAACAAAAAAGAGTTATCAGCGCAACCCCCGGTGTTATAATTACAATGTAAACACACTCGTAAAAAGGAGTTAGGTTATGGATACTGAATTAAAAAAGAGTCAAGACCTTCGCGAAGGTCTCGCAGGGTTTTACGGGTCTGAACAGTTGTTCAGCCACATGGACAAACCTTTCAGCCTACATTATACCGAAGGGGTAAGGTGCTTCGCAGAGAACTGCGGAGGAGGCGCTTACTGGTTTCTTGATATAGTTTCTACCGAATTAGCCAATCTTATGAGAACCGAAGAATTTCTAGTAGTAACACTAGAAGTCCAGGCATATGCAGAGGGAGCACAGGCCGAAATAGTCGTTACTGATGGTAACGAGGAACGCCTTTACAGCAAGCGTCTTTCTTATACAGACGCACCGCAGGGCAAATGGAAATTCTACCTGCAAAACAACACCTTATATCTACCAACGGAGCACTGAGAGATGAGTAAGTATTTGCCGAAACGGGCATACATCCTCAACATGGAAACCGGAGAAGTTGTCTCCGTCCGGCGTGGGGTGAGTGGGTATTTTCTTCTAACCAAGGTAGAAAAGCTGGAGCTAGAAAAATGCTCCTGGAGCTACGACCTAATGAACAGAGAAAAAGGAGTGACCCTCGCTCAAGTCGAGGCCCTGCTGGTTGGCTCTATGTTCGGATGGGAAGTTCCCGGAGCAAACCCCGAACGCTATGCTTATCTTGACTCCGTCGAAGGACAGACAACCAAGAATATGCTGAGACAACAGTGGGGGTATCCAATACCTGAAAAGATAGCGTCCAAAGCCCCCTCGTATAACTTTGATTGGCGCGGTGCTAAAAAAGGAACAGCTAGACGTTATCCACGTTGGACACATTGGGGGGACGAGACAGTCAAAGCTGAAGAAGCATGCACCGAATGTGATGACGACTATGTCGCCAGCATGAGAGGGGGTGATTGAGATGCTACCTGCTCACCTGTTTATCTGCGATGATGGCGGATTGTACGACACGCGCCAGCCGGACTGGAGCGCCAAACCCATCCGCGCCAATTATAAACGCTATAGTCGTAATATTGAGAACGCCGGACACCTGAAAGCCGCATTGCGCTCCGGTCAATACGCTTGGCCGGGGGGATATCCTATGTATTTTATTACAAGTGACGGCGCTGCACTATCCTTTGATAGTGTCCGCGAAAACCTTTGCAGCGTCCTTTGGGCAATGAAAAACAAGGTAGACGATGGCTGGCGCGTTGTCGCTTGCGACACCAACTATGAGGACGCCGATTTAATTTGCGATCACTCCGGCAAAGAAATCGAATGCGCATACAAAGACACATGAGCCCTCAACACTTAGACAACCGTAATACAAAGACGTGTCGGGTTTAACAACAGCGTGGCTATCGTCCGTATGGGGGTGGCTATCGTCCGTATGATCGGTGCGATTCATTAGCACTGGCCGCACTAGCTACTGTTGAGTTCGGATGCACCGGGGGTTACTCGCCCACTAACTCTGACTGGGCTCGTTGTAAAAAATGCAAAGGGAAGGGAGAAGTTGACCTTGACCAGGAGAAGGAAGAGTAAAAAAGACTTATCCTTAATTACGTCTTACACTACAATGTACATCAGGAAGGGAAGGCTAGATCATGGCAATGGATCAACCAAAAGAGCAACAAAAAGACCCAGGTGTCGCTATGCTAATTGAAGCAGCAGATACCGTGCGTCAGCGTCAAAAGGTGTACGGTCCAATGCAAGGCAACATGGCGCGGACCGCTGCTCTTTGGACTCCGATCTTGGGTGTTTCCGTCGCACCGTGGCAGGTCGCCGCTTGCATGATAACTCTCAAAATCGCGCGGCTCGTGGAAACGCCAGAACATGGAGACAGCACCGTGGACATCGCCGGATATGCGGCAGTACTAAAGGAGTGTCAGGAAAAATGACCAAACATTGTGTTGATTGTAAGCACGTCATTACTGATAAGAGCGGGATAAAGCGGTGTAGATTAGACCCGATTCCGCAAGAAAGTAATCAAGAGTTAATAGCTTGGTTGGTGTCGGGCGACGGGGACTGGCCCGGTGCTAACACAGAATTTTTTCTGGCTTCCACCGCGCGGGCGACCCACGGCGATTGCGGATTTGATGCCAAACTCTTCGAGCCAAAAGAACTGGCACACACCTCGTTGACAGCTAAAACGTAAATTCGACCTCGCTTGAAGGTCAAAACTATAATGGGGAAGGCACCAATAAGCACCGCACAGGGACCGTCGAACAAGGGTCTAAAACAACTTTGCTATATAGGGGTAAACTCGGAAGATGATGAATTTGTATTTTAACATACTCCGATATATCAATATCTTACTATCACGGGGGTATTCAAGGAATTACTCAATATCAATCACTAATGGAGATCAGAGTAGTGAACACTTCTGTGTTCGCGCGGTCTCCAATCAGGTTAAATTTGAATTTAACATCTTCCGAGTTTTGCCCTATTATTCAATCTCCCCGTTTGTGAAAGAGGAAGTTATCCATGGCTATCGCCAAAGCGACGCATAAACACAAAATCGACATCGTTGCTAACCCGCGTACGGAGAAAGGGATTACACCCAAACAAGAGGAGTTCTGCCGACTGTATGTATGCGAAGACATCTCGCAAACAGAGGCCGCTGTCCGCGCAGGGTACTCTTCAAAATCAGCCCACGCTATTGCCTCGCAACTACTCAACGGGCAGAGGTATCCTCACGTCGTGGAAAGAATTCGTGAGTTAAAGGGGGAACTCTCTCGTAAGTATGAAGTCAGCTTTGAAGGGCATGTGAAGAAACTCGCTGAGATTCGAGATCTCGCACTTCAAAACGGTAACTATCCCGCTGCCGTTGCCGCAGAAAAATCACGAGGCCATGCAGCAGGTCTTTACATTGAGAGAAAGGAGATCTTACACGGAAAGATTGATCAAATGACTCGTGAAGAAGTTATGGGTGAAATCGTCAAACTTCAGGAAGAGTTCCCCGCGCTCGCAGCGGTCAGTGCTGGAAACCTTGTTATTGAGGGGACAGCACAAAATAAGACAACAAAAGACATAAACTGAGGCCAGCTTACGCTATAGTAAATTACAGTAATAACCGAAGAAAGGGTTAACTTATGACTACGTTTGATGAATGGACTAAAGGCTTAGGACAGCAACACTGGTCTATGGCAAGTGAGAATGGAACTCTTTGCGGGAGGCCGATGCTCGGCAATAATTACGCACAGCGTTACGAGCAAGAGGACAAAACAGCCTGCTCCGTTTGTAGTGAGAGGATGGACTTTATCAAAGCGGGGGAAAGTCATGAGTAACTTTAAGCTCGTTTCGGGTAGTGTGCGCAGCCCCGATACCCGTGTCTTTAATGGGGGCAAGTCTCGCACTGTGCTTAACTGGTCTCCTATTGCGCAAGCGTACTATGTCTTTAGAGAGGATGGTGTTCATCTTCCAGGGGGTAATCAGCATCAAGGCAACCTTCGTATCCATAATGAGTTTGACGAAGCCAAGCGTGATTATGAAAATAGACTAGACTCAATACAACAAATGGAAGACTTACTCGCTGAAGCCGAAAGGTGCAGCTAATGGACGCCGCGACAGCGATGTTGTTGTTCAGCGCAGGATTTGCATTCTGCATGTTCATAAACTGGATAGGAAGATGATGAGCGAATACTCAATGCAAGTACCCTTCGAGATAGACGCAACGGAAGTCCTCCTCGATGTGACCTACACTTATACTCCGGGGATCCCGGCTGTCAGGCACCTGAGCAACGGCGATCCTGGCTACCCGGCAGAAGCTCCCGAGATTCAAATATGCCAGATGTGGGTGGGGGAAAAACTCGTGCCGGATTGGTTCTTCAAAGCACTCCTGGAAGGCGATTTCGTCCTGACCTTTATTGAAGATAACCACTTTGAAGATTGATGGAAGACTTAATTGATGAGCAAGCCTGAGTCTAGATTATGGGCGCAATTACGCGAGGGGACCAAAGAGATGGACGTGCTTTGGACACGGTTAGAGTCTTGGTCTAGCCCTGGAGTACCCGATCTTCACGGCATTAAAGATGGTTGTGCTTTTTGGGTAGAACTCAAGGTCCACAGGTTAAAGACACTAAAGAACATCCAATTACGTCCTCATCAAATTTCCTGGCAGATAAGATATAGTGGTCATTCTGGTAATGTCTGGAACCTTGTTGGTCATCCTTCCGACCACACTGTAAATATATTTTGGGGCGGAAGGTCCTTGGAGCTGGCTGGACAGACTGAGAACCAAGGTCCGTTGACCCCTGATTGGAGTTCAGGGACACCGTATGATTGGAAGGGCGCAATTGATTTCATTTTAGCTCATTCTTCATCTTCCACAAGGCCCATGGCCCAAGATTCTCCGTCCTTGTTTAATGGAGAGTGACGTCATCGTCTTTCATTATCCTTCTTCGTCTATTGATAGAGGATGAATGATGATGACGCGATTTGACTCCTGAAAAGCAAGGATAAATAAAGACAAATAAAGACTTGTCTTTATTATTGGGCCATGTATGGTGAACACATAGGCAACAGTGCCTTATGATTGTATCTCGTAGAAAGGAGATCATTATGCCTAATCTAGCTAAGAAGTCTGCACCTCGCGCCAAGGCTACCCTGAAATCTCTTGAGTTGGTTGTCTCTGATAAAGAGGTGACTTACGAAGACATTTGGACCTTTGTCCAGGTCCACGCGGGTGGTAACGAGGCTAATGTCAAAATTGTACGGTTGGACAATGTGGACCTCGCTTCTCCCACGCCCGTCCCGTTTGGGTATAACGGCCCGACTGGAGGCGTTCGTAGCCGAATCCAAGACTGGATGCTTAGGGGCGTTGACGGGGATTCGTCCCTGAAGGCTTCCCTCAGAAAAGCGGCCCCTCTGGGACATTCACGGAGGAAGCCCGTCTGCTTGCATGCTCTCATGCACGGGGGCTATTCTCCATCTAGTAAGTATTGGATGACCCCTTTCGTCAAGTTAGTTGTCCAAGGTTAACGGTCTAAGAGGGAGGCTTCGGCTTCCCTCTTTTTTGTTCTTTCGTTCTCCTCGTCTTTCATCCTCTACGAGATTACGAGATTACGCTTACGAGATTACGAGATTACAGCAGAGATTACGATTACGATTACGAGATTACGCTTACGAGAATACAGCAGATGATGAAAGATGATGACGCGACTGATGATGAAAGATGATGACGCGACTTGGAAGTAAGAAGGGGGGGAGGACGACAACAAAAGACTTATCGCGGGAGTGCACCTTTGCTAGTGTGTGTTGTTAGTAAACCATATAAAGGGAGTTCTGTCGTGCTCAATTTACCTCTAGCAACCGCCTCGGTCGCGTTAAGTCTTTTTTTGCCCAATACCGATCCCATGTCTTCCCCCGAAGATCACGAGATCAGTACCGTAGGCCCTCTTAGATATCTATTTAACAGCTACCTAAAAAACGAGTCTTGGTATCTCTACCACGAGGAGGACCTAGACAATCCTAACCCTGCCGCAGCCCATTTCGTGGAGAATCTTCCTCCGTGGGAGGATTCCACTCTTAAGACTTCTATATCTTCCGACGGGCTTCTCCATACTGCCTTTGTTGCGGAGACTCCCACGCATAAAATCGTCCATGTGGGCTATTGTGGTAATATGCTCCAAGGACCCTGCTCCTTGTGGTTCTTCCAGCCAAAAGAGGAGGAGGATTAACCTTCTGGGGCTGGTCCTCTCCGACAATAAAAGACTTATCTCAAGGGTTGGGCCCTGCTAGTGTGTGCTGTTAGTAAACCATATAAAGGGAATCCTATCATGTTCAATCTACCTCTAGTAACCGCCGCGTCTTTGCAAACCGATTTCTTAGATCGTTGGGATGATCCAGACTCTTCCCCCGAATATCACCAGAGTCACGTCCTAACCCCCCTTAGCTATCTATTTAACAGCTACCTAAAAAACGCGTCTTGGTATTTCTATGACGAGGAAACTCTAATGGGCAGCAACCTTGCCGCCGCCGATTTCGTGGAGAATCTTCCCCGGCTTGGGGATTGGTCTAAAGGCAACCCCCTGTACTCGGATCAACCTCATAAAATTTCTATGTCTATTGATGGTCTTTCTCATTGTGCCTATTTTCTTGAAACTCCCACACATAAAGTCATTTATGTGGGGTACCTCGGTTGCGGGCACCACGGGCAGTTGTCCTTGTGGTTCTTCCAGAATCATACCATTAACAAAAGGCTCACAGCGTAAAATTTAAGGCGACGCGAGGCGGGGGCCTTAACCCCCGCCTCA
>TARA_R110000751_G_scaffold47261_2_pt1 | contig 11943 bp, 7 predicted proteins | sample TARA_R110000751 | Tara Oceans TARA_R110000751 (sample SAMEA4398001) | marine metagenome | biome: Polar Biome; feature: [MES] marine water layer (ENVO:01000295) within the mesopelagic zone...; material: water (ENVO:00002006), including particulate matter (ENVO:01000060) such as...... | reverse complement strand
TGTCGGGCGCTCCCGTTGTCGTTTCCGGTTGATCCCGCGGGGTCGTTCGGTGGCGCCGGGGGAGCCTTTCCCCTGGCCGCCGGGCGGGCGCGGAACCGGTCTCGGCAGCGGCGCGGCCAGGCGGGCGGCGAGCGAGGCCCCGCCCTGCGGCGGCCGTGTCGCCTGACGGGAAACAATATGAATGCCCGCCCGCGCCGAGGGTCGCGACCTTCGACTCCTTGATTCCGGCCCCCTTGCGATCCACCTTCAAATATCGTCGCGCCGCCCCGGGTGGGCGACGATTCCCTCCCGGGATCCCCCCGTCGCCGCGTGCCGGGACCGGGTGATCCGCCGAAAAGGAAGAACCATGTCCGAGACTCCCACGAGCGCCCCCGCTTCCGACGCCGGCAAGGTGACCCTCCCGGTCCTGCCGCTGCGTGACATCGTGGTCTTCCCCCACATGATCGTCCCCCTCTTCGTGGGCCGCGACAAATCCGTGCGCGCGCTCGAAGAGGTGATGCGGACCGACAAGTCGATCCTGCTCGCCTCGCAGACCGACCCGGGCGAGGACGACCCCGACGAGAACGACATCTACCGCTCGGGCGTGGTGGCCAATGTGCTGCAGCTGCTGAAGCTCCCCGACGGCACCGTGAAGGTGCTGGTCGAGGGGCAGAAGCGCGCGCGCATCACCGACTTCTCCTCGACCGAGCCGTATTTCGAGGCCACCGCCGAGATCCTGACCGAGGAGACCGGCGACCCGGCCGCCGTCGAGGCGCTGACCCGCTCGCTGTCCGACGAGTTCGAGAAATACGTCAAGCTCAACAAGTCCGTGCCCGACGAGGCGCTCGGCTCGATCGCCGAGGTCGAGAACCCCTCGCGCCTGGCCGACACCATCGCGGGCCACCTCTCGGTGAAGCTCTCCGAGAAGCAGACCCTGCTTGAGACGCTGTCGGTCGAGGCGCGGCTGGAGAAGATCTACGGCCTGATCCAGGGCGAGATCTCGGTGCTCAAGGTCGAGAAGAAGATCAAGAGCCGGGTCAAGACCCAGATGGAGAAGACCCAGCGCGAGTACTACCTCAACGAGCAGATGAAGGCGATCCAGCGCGAGCTCGGCGAGGGCGAGGACGGCCGCGACGAGGTCGGCGAGTACGAGGACCGGATCGAGAAGACCAAGCTCTCGTCCGAGGCCAAGGACAAGGCGATGGCCGAGCTTAAGAAGCTTCGCCAGATGGCGCCGATGTCCGCGGAATCGACCGTGGTGCGCAACTACCTCGACTGGATGCTGTCGATCCCGTGGGGCAAGCGCACCCGCGTGAAGAAGGACCTGCACAACGCCCAGAAGATTCTCGACGACGACCACTTCGGCCTCGAGAAGGTCAAGGAGCGGATCGTCGAGTTCCTGGCCGTGCAGCAGCGCAGCCAGAAGCTGAAGGGGCCGATCCTGTGCCTCGTCGGCCCTCCGGGCGTGGGCAAGACCAGCCTCGGCAAGTCGGTGGCCAAGGCCACGGGGCGCGAGTTCATCCGCATCTCGCTCGGCGGCGTCCGGGACGAGGCGGAGATCCGCGGCCACCGTCGGACCTACATCGGCTCGATGCCCGGCAAGATCATCCAGTCGATGAAGAAGGCCAAGTCGGTCAACCCGCTGATCCTGCTCGACGAGATCGACAAGATGGGCCAGGACTTCCGCGGAGACCCGGCCTCGGCGATGCTCGAGGTGCTGGATCCCGAGCAGAACTCGACCTTCATGGACCACTACCTGGAGGTCGAATACGACCTTTCGAACGTGCTGTTCCTGACCACGGCGAACTCCTACAACATGCCGCGTCCGCTGCTGGACCGGATGGAGATCATCACGATCAGCGGCTACACCGAGGACGAGAAGCTCGAGATCGCCAAGCGTCACCTGCTGCCCAAGCAGATGAAGGCCCACGCGCTGAAGCCCGGCGAGTATCAGATCGACGACGCCGCCCTGCTGGAGATCGTGCGCCGCTACACCCGTGAGGCGGGCGTGCGGAACCTCGAGCGGGAGCTCGCCAAGACCTGCCGCAAGGCGATCACCGAGATCGTCAAGGACGGCGCCACGTCGGTGCACGTCACCGAGGCCAAGATCGCCGACCACCTGGGCGTGCCGCGCTTCAAGTACGGCCTCGCCGAGGAGGAGGACCAGATCGGCGTCGTGACCGGCCTCGCCTGGACCGAGGTCGGCGGCGACCTGCTGTCGATCGAGGCGCTGAAGCTGCCGGGCAAGGGCCGGATGAAGACCACCGGCAAGCTGGGCGACGTGATGAAGGAGTCGATCGACGCGGCCTCGTCCTACGTCCGCTCGAAGTCGGTGGACCTCGGGATCAAGCCGCCGGTGTTCGAGAAGATCGACATCCACGTGCACGTGCCCGACGGCGCGACGCCCAAGGACGGGCCCTCGGCGGGCATCGGCATGGTCACCTCGATCGTGTCCGTGCTGACTCAGATCCCGGTGCGCAAGGATATCGCCATGACCGGCGAGGTCAGCCTGCGCGGCAACGTGCTGCCGATCGGCGGCCTGAAGGAGAAGCTGCTGGCGGCCCTGCGGGGCGGCATCAAGACGGTGCTGATCCCCAAGGACAACGTGAAGGACCTGCCCGACATCCCCGACAACGTGAAGACGGGGCTCGAGATCATCCCGGTCGAGAACGTGACCGAGGTCCTGCGCCAGGCCCTGACGCGCCAGCCCGAGCCGACCGAGTGGACCGAGGCCGAAGCCGAGGCCGCCGCCCGCGCCTCCGAGCCCCGCGCGACGGAAGTGCGCCCGCACTGATCCGCGGCAAACGAGAACTGAAAAGGGGCGGCCCGGCGGGCCGCCCCTTTTCGCGCGCCAGGACCCTAACCCGGGCCCGCTCTCAGGGACGCGCGGCGCCGGCCTCGCATCCGCGCATTCGCGCTGCCGCCACCTCGGCCAGCGCCTCGGCGATCGCGGCCGCGCCTCTTGCGTCGGGGTGGAGCCCGTCGCGGTATCCCATCTCCTGCCCGGGGATCTCGCCCAGGTCGACGAAGGGCACGCCCTGCCGCCGCGCCCAGTTCTCGAACCCCCGCTTGAACTCCGAGGAGGGCTTCGCCGCCTCGCCCTTCATGGGGTGATAGACGAGGGCGACCCAGGCCCCCTCGGCGGTCAGCTGCGCCTGCATCGCGTCCAGCGCCGCGAGGGTCATCGCCTTGCGCCGCTCGGCCGGCGCCGGAGGGGGAGGCGGCGCCTGCAGCCAGCGCGGGGCGTGGCGCTCATAGACCGCGGTCAGGGCGTCGCCGATCGCCGTCCAGCTCGGCGCCAGCCGGTAGGGCACCACCGAGGCGCCGTCGGGCACGTCCAGCATGTCATGGGCCGAGACCACGATCAGCGCCGCCTCGGCGCCATAGGCTCCCTCGCGGGCCAGCATCGCCGCCTCGTTCACCGGCCCCCAGCTCGAGGTCGCCATCGGGATCGCGAGCGGGACACAGCCCGAGAGCGACGGCGCTTCGGCCAGGGCCTGCGTCATCCGGTAGGCCACGGTCTCGGGCTGGTCGAGGAAGTGATTGCCGTAGACGATGCTGTCGCCGATCAGCAGCGCCCGACGCTCGTCCGGGGCGGGTGTGGCGTCGAACTCCGGCGCGCGCAGGCCCTGGCTGTTGATCTCGATCCGGTTGCCCCAGCGACGATAGCTGGCCGCGGGCGCGAGCCGGTACTCGACCGCCGCGTCGCGCAGCGCGATGGGCGGATCGCCCATCCCCACGCCCCAGCGCAGGACAGCCTCGAGCCCGAGCAGCGCCACGACCAGCGCCAGCGCCGCCGCCAGCATCCGCCTGGAGGCTCGCCTGCGAGGCCGGGCCATCCTCTCAGGCCCGCCGCTCGTCATGTCCGGTGAGGCGCGCGCGCAGCGGCTTCAACGGCCGCTCCGCCCAGCGATGCACCGCCGCGGCGAACAGCGTCGACCCTCCGCCCGCGAGCACGAACAGCGCGATCGAGCGCGGCTCCCCCAGGCCGAGGGTCGTGACCACGCCGACCAGCACGAAATGCACCAGGTAGAACGTGTAGGAGTAGACCCCCAGCCGGCGCACGGGCGCCCAGTTCAGGGGGCGGAAGACCCACAGCTCCGGGCGCGTCACCGCGTAGTGGAAGATCGGGATCAGCGCGACGCCCTGCAGCGAATAGCGCAGGGTCGAGCGGAAGGTCGGGTCGCGGATCACGAAGCTCGCCAGCAGCAGGACGAGGCTGGCGAGGATCAGCAGGTTGCGCCCCAAGCCGTCGGGAAACAGCCGCGCGGCGGCGCCTCGCCACTGGGCGAAGGCCAGCAGGCAGCCGTAGATCAGGCTGTCGAAGCGCGTGTCGGTCGAGATGTAGATGGTCCACTCGTCCGCGCCGAAGACCAGGTGCCGCACGACGCGCCAGACCAGCGCCGCGACCAGCAGCCCCGCCAGCGTGCGCAGCGCCGTCTTCGGATCCGCCAGCGCCAGCCCCATGAACAGCGCCGGCCAGACAATGTAGAAATGCTCCTCGATCGACAGCGACCACAGGATCTCGAGCCCGTAGATCCAGCTGCCCCCCGCGGCGAGCACATAGTAGTTGTAGTAGAAGAAGATCTGACTGATCAGGATGCCCGGATCGTAGGCCCCGCCCACCAGCCCGGCCGCGCCCAGCGCGGTGGCGAAGGCCAGCGTCACGATCAGCGGCGGCCCCAGGCGCACCAGCCGGCGCAGGTAGAACGCCCGCAGCGAGATCCGCCCGTAGGCCGCGAACTCCCGGCACAGCAGGGTGGTGATCAGGTAGCCCGACAGGAAGAAGAAGACGGTGACGCCGAACCCGCCGGGAACGATGTCGCCAAAGCCGACGTGGCTGACGAAGACCACGAGGATCGAGACGGCTCTCAGCCCGTCGAGCGACGGAACGTAGCCCGAAGCGGCCGGGGGATGGGTCATGCGAGCCTGCGATTGCGTCCAACCGCCAACCTCTAGCAGCGGGCCCGGCGCCGTCCAAGTCATGGCGCCGCAGGGGTTGTGCGGCGTCTGGCAGCATGACCCGGCGGAGGCGCCGGCGTCGGGCCCGCGCCGGGGCCGGACGTCCGGGTCATTCCGGAGCGGCGGCCGCAACGGCCCTCTGCGCGGGCGGCCCGGCGCGCCGCCGCATTGACGCCCCGCGCCGCTTCGCCTATCCCCTCGCGCGACCGGGCGGTTAGCTCAGCTGGCAGAGCGCCTCGTTTACACCGAGGATGTCGGCGGTTCGATCCCGTCACCGCCCACCATCCGCCGGCGGCCCCGTGCTGGGGCCCGGCTCATCAAGGACACCTCACCTTGCGGCCGCCTTGTGGCGGGCCACGAAATACTGTATTTCGTGAGTCCCGTGCATGAGGGACGGGCGCAGACCAGCGTCCCTCCGGCCGTCGCAGGATCGACCACGGGAACCCGCTTCAAATGGCGCGCTTCATCTTCATCACCGGCGGCGTCGTGTCGTCGCTCGGCAAGGGTCTGGCGTCGGCGGCGCTGGGATCGCTTCTGCAGGCGCGCGGATACTCCGTCCGGCTGCGCAAGCTCGATCCCTATCTGAATGTCGACCCCGGAACGATGTCTCCGTTCGAGCATGGCGAGGTCTTCGTCACCGACGACGGGGCCGAGACCGACCTCGACCTGGGCCATTACGAGCGGTTCACGGGCGTGGCCGCGCGCAAGACCGACTCGATTTCCTCGGGCCGCATCTACCAGAACGTTCTCGACAAGGAGCGGCGCGGCGACTACCTGGGCAAGACCATCCAGGTCATTCCCCACGTCACCAACGAGATCAAGGACTTCATCCGCATCGGCGAGGATGAGGTCGACTTCATGCTGTGCGAGATCGGCGGCACCGTCGGCGATATCGAGGGCCTGCCCTTCTTCGAGGCGATCCGCCAGTTCTCTCAGGAGAAGCCGGCGGGGGACTGCATCTTCATCCACCTCACCCTGCTGCCCTGGATCGCGGCGGCGGGCGAGCTGAAGACCAAGCCCACCCAGCACTCGGTCAAGGAGCTGCGCTCGATCGGCCTCGCCCCCGACGTGCTGGTCTGCCGTGCGCAGACCCCGATCCCCCCGAAGGAGCGGGAGAAGCTCGCCCTGTTCTGCAACGTGCGCCCCGAGCGGGTGATCGCGGCGCTGGACCTGAACTCGATCTACGAGGCGCCGCTGGTCTATCATGAGGAGGGGCTGGACCAGGCGGTGCTGGACGCCTTCCGCATCTCTCCCGCCCCGCGCCCGAACCTGGACAAGTGGCTGGACGTGGCTGACGCGGTGCACAACCCCGACGGCGAGGTGCGCATCGCCATCGTGGGCAAGTACACGCAGCTCGAAGACGCCTACAAGTCGATCAACGAGGCGCTGACCCACGGCGGCATCGCCAACCGGGTGAAGGTCCGCGTGGAGTGGATCGACGCCGAGGTGTTCGAGGCGGACGACGCGCCGGCCAAGCTCGAAGGCTTCCACGGCATCCTCGTGCCCGGCGGCTTCGGCGAGCGGGGCACCGAGGGCAAGATCAACGCCGCCCGTTTCGCGCGCGAGCGCAAGGTGCCCTATCTCGGCATCTGTCTGGGCATGCAGATGGCGGTGATCGAAGCGGCGCGGAACCTTCTGGGGATCGAGAACGCCGGCTCCCAGGAGTTCGACCACGAGGCCAAGGGCGGCAACGCGCGCTTCGAGCCGGTGATCTTCCACATGTCCGAGTGGGTCGAGGGCAACCGCACGATCAAGCGCGACGTGGCCGACGACAAGGGCGGCACCATGCGGCTGGGCGCCTATGACGCGGTGCTGACGCCCGGCAGCCGGGTCGCCGAGATCTACGGCGACACCGACATCGCCGAGCGGCACCGCCACCGCTACGAGGTCGACATCAAGTACCGCGAGCGGCTGGAGGGCTGCGGCGTGCGCTTCTCGGGCCTCTCGCCCGACGGCCGCCTGCCGGAGATCATGGAGCTGCCCGACCACCCCTGGTTCGTCGGCGTGCAGTTCCACCCCGAGCTGAAGTCGAAGCCCTTCGACCCCCACCCCCTGTTCCGCAGCTTCGTCGAGGCCGCCGTCCGCCAGTCCCGCCTGGTCTGACGGCCCTCCGCCCGCGCCTGCGAAACGGCCCCGCGAGCCTTCTCGCGGGGCCGTTGCCGTTTCGCCCCCCCGGGGAGCGCAACGCAAAAGGCCCCGCGGGGGCGCCGCGGGGCCTTTGGGATCGGCCCGGGGCCGGCCTCACATGTTCAGCAGCATGTCCTTGGCCTTGGGGGCCTCGGCGTTCTCGGGGTCCAGCTCGAGGCCCCTTTCCAGCTGCTCGCGGGCGTCGTCCTTGCGGCCGCGAGCGAGCAGGATGTAGCCGTAGTGATAGCGGATCTCGCCCACCTCGGGCAGGGCGCCGACCGCCTTCTCCATCAGCTTCTCGGCCTCGCCCAGCGAGCCGACCTTGTAGAGGACGTAACCCAGCGTGTGCGCCACCGCGGGGTTGTCGGGCTGCAACTGGGCGGCGCGGCGGGCGTAGGTCAGCGCCTCCTGGTCACGGCTCAGCCGCGTGAGCACGAGCGCGAGGTTGTTCATCGCCGCCCAGTTGTCGGGCTGACGCTCGGCCACCTGGCGGTAGAACTGCGCGGCGGGGCCGTCCATGCCGGCGCGGTCGAGCAGGGTGGCGTAGATGAACCGGTCGGGGACGCTGTTGGGCTCCAGGCGCAGCAGCCGCTCGCCGTAGCGCACCGCCTCGTCGTCGTGGCCCAGATCGCGCGAGGCGATGGCCGCCAGGCGCAGCAGCACCGGCTCTGACGGGTGAGCCTCGAGCCCCTCGGCCGCGACGGCGAGCGCGCCCTCGGCGTCGCCCGCGTCACGCTCGAACATCGCCAGTCGGATGAAGCTGCCGGGGTCCTCGGGGAACTCCTGCCGGGCGCGGGCGAGGGCGGCCTCCTGGCGCTCGGCGTCGCCCGCGGCCCCGTAGGCGGCGGCGAGCGCGGCCAGGCGGCGCGGGTCGGCGCCGTCCCGCTCGACCGCGGCCTCGAGCACCTCTGCGGCGGCCTCCGCCTCGCCGTGGCCGATCAGCACGGCGGCATAGCGCTGCTCGATCCCGCCGGGCTGGTCGGCCATCTCGATGGCCTTGCGGAAGGTCGCCTTGGCGGCCTCGACGTCGCCCATGACGAGCTGGGTCTCGGCGACCTGCATCACCGGGATCGGGGAGTCGGGCAGCGTCGCGACCAGCTCCTCGAACAGCTCCATGGCCTGGCGGTGGCTGCCCGACTCGCGCAGGGCCATGCCCAGGCCCAGCCGGTTGGCGGGGTTCTCGGGGTCGACGTCGATGGCGAAGCGGAACTGGCGGACCGCCGCGTCGGCGCGCCCCTGGCCCAGCATCGCGTCGCCCAGCACCCGCTGCACGGCGCTGTCGACCGTCCGGTCGCGCTGCCAGGGGGACAGCACCGCCAGCGCCCGGTCGTGGTTGCCGCGGGCGTTGTAGAGGTTCGCGAGATTCAGGCGCACGCCGGGCTCGTCGCTCTCGGGCGAGGCGGCCACATAGGCCTCGTACTGCGCGATGGCCTCGTCGTAGCGGCCCAGGATCTCGTAGACCCGGCCCAGACGCTCGCGTGCGGGGAGCATCGCGGGGTCGAGCTCGACCGCCGTCTCCAGCGCCTCGCGGGCCTCGTCGACCTTGTCCATCCCCAGAAGCAGCACCGCCCGGTTCACGTGGGGGGCGGGCTGGTTGGGATCGAGGCGGACGGCCATGTCCAGGGCCTCCATCGCCTCCTCGACCTTGCCCTGCTTGGCGAGCACCGCGCCCAGCACCTCATGCGCCTTGGGCGAGCTGGGATCGAAGCGCAGGTAGTTGCGGGTGACCGCCTCGGCCTCCTCGAACGCGCCCTGGCCATAGAGCATCACCGCCTGGTTCAGCGCCTGCTCGGTCTGCTGCTGCTCCAGGAAAGGGTCCATCGAGGCGGCTTGCGCCGGCGCTCCGGGCGCCGTCGCGGCGGCGAGGGCCGCCAGGATGGCGACGACCGGAAGACGGCTGGCGATGCGCTTCATGAATTCACCCTATAAGACGTAAAGATCCGGCCGCTCTCCCCGTCGGCGACCCGTCCTGGCATGGATACACCCCGCGGCGGGCGCGCATCAAGCGGCGGGCGGTCGCGATGACGAGACCGCGAGGCGAATGCGGGGCAAGGGGGGGCCGGAACGCGAAAGGGGCGAGCGCCGACGCGCCCGCCCCCTTGGTCTTCGACGCGCTCAGGCGCTCAGCGCTGCTCGGCGCGGCGCTTGACCAGGCCCTTGGCGATGGTGGTCTGCTGGATCTGGCTGGTGCCCTCGTAGATGCGCAGCAGGCGCACGTCGCGATACAGCCGCTCGATCGCGTATTCGGCCATGTAGCCGGCGCCGCCGAAGATCTGCACGCAGCGATCCGCAATCCGGCCCGCGGCCTCGGTGGTGAAATACTTCGCGCAGGCGGCCTCCATCGGGGCCGCGCCCTTGGTGTCGTAGAGGACGGCCGCCATGTGGGCGAGCGAGCGCATCGCGTAGATCTCGGTCTGGCAGTCGGCCAGCATCGCCTGGACGAGCTGATGCTCGGCGATCGGCTTCTCCATGGTCTTGCGGTCCATGGCGTAGTCGGTGGCCATGTCCAGCATCCGCTGCGCCGTGCCCGTCGCCATGCCCGAGATATGCACCCGGCCGCGGTCCAGCACCTTCATCGCGGTGACGAAGCCCTTGCCCTCGTTCTCGGGCCCCCCGACGATGGCGGAGGCGGGGACGCGCACGTTCTCGAAGATCACGTCGGCGGTCTTGGCGCCGCGCTGGCCCATCTTGCGGTCGGGCGTGGCGACCGTGATGCCGGGCGTGTCGGCGGGCACGATGAAGGCCGAGATGCCGCGCGCGCCCGAGATCTCGGGGTTGGACCGCGCCATCACCGTGAACACCGTCGCGTAGGGCGCGTTGGTGATGTAGCGCTTGGTGCCGTTGATGACGAAGTCGTCGCCCTCGCGCCGGGCCGAGGTCTTGATGCGCGAGGCGTCGGAGCCATAGTCCGGCTCGGTCAGCGCGAAGGCCGAGATCGCCTCGCCGGTGGCGAGCCTGGGCAGCCACTCCGCCTTCTGCGCGTCGGTCCCGTCCATCACGATGCCCTGGGAGCCGATGCCCACCGTGGTCCCGATCAGCGAGCGGAAGACGAGGGAGGCGTAGCACAGCGCCTCGATCAGCTTGGCCTCCTGCAGGGTCGAGAGGCCGAGGCCCCCGTGCTCCTCGCCGATGGAGATGCCGAAGAGGCCCATCTCCTTCATCTCCGCGACGATGTCGGCGGGGATCTCGTCGGTCTCCTCCACCGTCTCCTCGGCGGGGATCAGGCGCTCGCGCGCGAAGCGCGAAACGGTGTCGAGCAGGGCTTCGAAGATGTCGTCGTCGACGCCGGCGTTGGCCATGGTCATCTCCCGTGAGGTGTCTTGGGGCGCGTTGCGATGCGTCGGCGGCGGCCGGCGCATGGGATCGCGTCCGGGGGCGGCCCGCCCCAGGGGGCGGGCCGGGGCCGGGATCAGATGGGATCCCAGGTGAAGATGTCGCCGGACCGGTCGAGGTCGTAGAAGCTGCCCTTCAGGGCGGGCAGCGCGGTCTCGATCACGCTCTCGGGGGTCCAGCCCTCGGCGGTGTGGACCGAGCGGACCGGGCGCGGCTGGCTCATCAGGAAGATCTCGTTGGCGCGCACGGCGAAGATCTGGCCGTTGGCGTCCTCGCCCTTGTCCGAGAGCAGCGCGACGGCCAGCGGCGCGATCTTGGCCGTGGTCATGCGCTTCATCTTCTCGACGCGTGCGGCCTGCTCGGGCGTGTCCACGGGGATCGAGGCGATCATGCGCGACCAGGCGAAGGGCGCGATGCAGTTCGAGCGGACGTTGAAGCGCTGCATGTCCAGCGCGATCGACTTCGACAGCGCGGCGATCCCCAGCTTCGCGGCCGAGTAGTTGGCCTGCCCGAAGTTGCCGATCAGCCCGGAGGTCGAGGTCATGTGCACGAAGGCGCCCGACTCCTGCTCCTTGAAATGGGCGCCGGCGGCCTTGGACATGTAGTAGGCGCCGTAGAGATGCACCTTGATGACCGCGTCCCACTCCGGCTCGGACATCTTGTGGAAGATGCGGTCGCGCAGGATGCCGGCGTTGTTGATCACGCCGTCGACGCGGCCGTAGGTGTCTACGGCCTGCTGGATGATGGCGTTGGCGGCCTTGGCCTCGGCGACCGAGTCGGTGTTGGGCACGGCCTCGCCGCCGGCGGCCTTGATCTCGTCGGCGACCTGCTGGGCGGGGCCGGCGTCGCCGCCCTCGCCGGTGATCGAGGCGCCGATGTCGTTGACCACGACCTTGGCCCCGGCCTTGCCGCAGGCGAGCGCCAGGTCGCGGCCGATGCCGCCGCCCGCGCCGGTGACGACGACGACCTTGCCGTCCAGAAGTCCGCTCATAAGGAGATCTCCTCGGTGCTGATGGATCAGGCGTTCCGACGCGAGACGTCGGAGCCGTAGTCGGACCCGCCGGCGACGGTCGAGCCGCCGTCGACGGGGATGATCGCGCTGGTGACGTATTTCGACAGGTCCGTGGACAGCACCATCGCCATGTTGGCGCAGTCCTCGAGCCCGCCCATCATCCGCAGCGGCGTCTTGTCGAGCAGGCGCTGGCGCGCCTCGTCGGTGTTGAAGAGGCGGTCCACGCCCTCGGTGCCCGCGATGGGGCCGGGCACGATGCCGTTGACCCGGATCCCCTGGGGCCCCCACTCGAGCGCGAGCGTGCGGATCAGCTGGTCGATGCCCGCCTTCGCCGCGCAGGCGTGGGCCTGGTACATCGTCGGGCGCGTCGACTGGGGGGCCGAGATCACCACCATCGAGCAGCCGGGCTTGGCCGCGTAGTGATAGCCCAGCCGCAGCACGTTGAAGGTGCCGTTGAGGTCGATGCCGATCACGGTGGCGAAGGCGTTGGGCGACATCTCGGCCGCCGGCGCGAGGAAGTTGCCAGCGGC
>TARA_R110000751_G_scaffold109345_11_pt1 | contig 11957 bp, 12 predicted proteins | sample TARA_R110000751 | Tara Oceans TARA_R110000751 (sample SAMEA4398001) | marine metagenome | biome: Polar Biome; feature: [MES] marine water layer (ENVO:01000295) within the mesopelagic zone...; material: water (ENVO:00002006), including particulate matter (ENVO:01000060) such... | reverse complement strand
AATTGATGTGTCAATAGTCATTTCATATCACCCCCCTCAATCTGACTGTTTTTGACTAGGTTTTCTCCTAGTTTCTCGCATTCATTTGTCATTCGTCATCATCTCCATTTAACTTGCATCAATGTCGGTATGGGTCCATTCCCATCCTTCTTCATCATTACTAATTATCACTATTATTTTATCAGTCATTTTGTTCATCACCTCATTGTAGTTATTCACTCTTGCTTCTGATAGAATTATTAAATCCTCTGAAATTGCATATGCCATGAAATCTATGTATGTACTTTTATCTGTAAATACACTCTCCCAAACTAGGCTCTTCTGACCTCTAATCCAATCACCCATTGAGGGTTCTGTCATCCATGTTCTTTGGTCTATATGCTCAAATTCCTCAAAGCATTCAGGGGCAGTTCTATGCATCCATCTAACTATCACGTCATCTTTCATATTATCATCTCTTGTTGTAGTCATGTTTTTCACCTCTTATTGTGACGATTTAAGAGAGGTAAGAGGTCTAATTGACCCCTTACCCCCTTTGCGTCTTTCAATCTTAAATATCCCCCTCCATATTATCCTCTCCCATGCTTAGAAATGGGATATGGGAATATGGTATTTTATTACTCTCCATGAACTCACTCATTCTTGGACTGTCCTCAAAGTAAACCCAACCCATGGCGGAATCTTTAGCATCCCACATTTTACCTGTATTGGTTTCAGCCTGAACTAGACAGAACATTATTTGTCCTCGACATCTTTCGCCGGTTACATTCTTTCTGATGTCTCCGGTTTTCATGTTTTTGATATGTTTGGGAGTTCCCCAACATTGTTCAATTGCCTTACCTCCATCTCTTGTTGACCAACATTGTTCATCCTTTGAATGAAGTCCTGTACATACTCCCTTTAGGGTATCTCTAAAGTCTTGGTTTTTACCGAATGAAGGAGGTACTAAACTACCTCCCATACCGGTTCTATTTGTTACATTGGTAGGGTGTTTCAGGGTAGGTTCTCCTGACCATCTATCCAACACCAATTCATGCATCTTCATGGTTTTCCAAAATGTCCTAATTACATCGTTTGTGAAGTAGGTATCTATGACCACATCAGGGCCTAGATTATTGAACCTAGTACCACATAATGAACCTCTCATAGACTGTACTCTTACATCAAGGGGATTGCTACCATCTCTTAGCCTTAGAAAGCATACTGGTGCATTCAGGTTAGGTGCTTCAACGTAGTCATCATTCAAGTGACAATTACATACTCTTCTAGGTTGCTTAACTAAGGTCTGTCGAGAGTATCTCTCAAGGGTTCCATTTTGTACCGATTCATCAAGTTCATTTGTGTTGTATGAACTGACTCGAGAATTGCTTAGTCTAGGTAGTATCTCTAACTGAATATTTTCTAGGGATTTACTACCCATTTCAACCAGTATTACATTCGTTCTAAGCCACTTCTTTTTGAGGGTTGCTAGATTCTTGTATTCACCCCCCTTCTTTGTAACAACCTTAAGGCAATTTGCTATACCTCTCAAGAGTCTCTCAAACTCTCTCTCATCCTCCGGAGTATCTTTCAAAACTCCTAGAGGGCTTTCGTTCTTCGGCCTCACTATAAACAATTCCTTGCTCATATACATGAGTATGATTCCGGTTGCATATAACCTTACTCATCTTGAATCCTCGACCAAAAAGTGCGTTTTTAGGCTAATTTTGCACTTTGCGCTCTTCCAAAAGCATCTTTAACAAGGGCACGGACCACCACTAACCCCCTCTCGCAATTTTATAATATTTTTTTCAGATTTTTTTCCATTAACTTTTGTAATCTTTTATTTGCTATATCACAATATTCTTTATGAATCTCAAATCCTGTGCAATTTCGCAATAGATTATAAGCACTAATCGCAGTAGTCCCACTACCTAAAAATGGGTCAATAATAGAATCTCCTACATAAGAATAATATTTAACCAACTTATCGGATAATTCAAGGGGAAATGGGGCGGAATGTTCACTTTTCGTTTCGGGGTTTATTTTCCAAACATTTGTCATATCATAATCATCAGAAACTAAACTTAATTCTTTAATTTCACTCGAATAACTTCTTACAATTTTATCAATCAAACCATTCATAGGCTTTTGAAATACAAAAATATACTCATTAACAATGTTAGGTTTATAAGCAACGGGTTGTCTATGTCTATAAAAACCACCATTTCTATTCTTTGCCGCACCCGAAGGCTTAATCCATACAATATCCTCTAAAAACTTAAATCCAATAGATTCCATCAAATTAACAAAATGAAAAGGAATAGCAATTCTTTTACTTTCTTGGCTTCTCTTAACTCTTGGTTCAATAATAACACTAATATTTACGGAACACATTCTTCCAGATTCTAAAACTCTATACACTTCTTGGAAGGTTTCTTTAAGAAAATCTAAATACAACTCATAAGACGGCCATGTGGAATACATTCTTGCATTATAATAGGGGGGTGAGGTGATACATAATTGATAACTATTACTTTCAAGTTTCTTCAACCCCGAAATACAATCTTCATTAATGATATTAATTACTGGTTTCATACTACATCACCATTTTTGGGTATTTTTTCAGATTTTTTTCCATTCAAGTTTATGTGAGCCGACTTTCTTTCGCCATTCAACAGCCTTAGTTCTTTTCAAATATGGGGGTACAATATTCTGCGATAATGGAGTCCAATAGTCGCTAACGTGTTTATTAGCCTTATACGCTACTTCTTCCGAAGTTTTCCAATCATCTAGGAATCCCTCATCCATTACTTTCTGTATGGATTCTTTATATACAATTTTTTTGCTTTTAGGTCCATGCCTTCTTATTTCAGGGTTCTGTTTATTAAAGTTCTTTCTTTTCATTACCATCCTCTCCTATCTATTACTTTTCCACCAAGACCTTTATGTGCGCCTTTTCTCTGCATTTGTATTTCTCCACCCATCCAGTCTCCACCTTTCATAGTTTTCATAATAACTGGCATATCAGGTGTTCTATATGTAAATTGGTCTATCGCATGAGCAAATGCCATTACTGTATCGTTATGCCTACCCAAATCAACAATAAGCCCATCTCTCCAAGCGTGAGTTTCTAATTCTTGGAAAATTATACCTATCTTTGTTCTTGTAGCGTCATTACCAAAAGGGAAGATAATTAATTCTCTTTCAAACCAAACTCTAAGCCTATTTAACAATCCTTGCTTCAAAGTTCTATTACTAACCTTACTATTACGATAATCCACTACTGCACCTTTCTGTGCAAGTAAACTTTCGTACATTTGTTGAAATCCTACATCTTCGGCAGCAATCGGACAATTACCATATCGTTTAGCCCATTCAATTAACATATCGGCTTGTTTATCCGGTGGGAAGTCATTTCTTCTCCACATATCAACAAAGTGAATATATCCGTCATCATCTTGCTTTAAACAAATCATAACGCTATAATCTTGACCTAGACCGTGTGCAGGGTCAAAACCTATAACATATCTATAACCTTGCATTTTTTCAGGTTGTAGTATTGAATCCATATCAAGATTTTTTCTAATTAACATTCTTGGGAATACACTAGCCTCATCATCAATTACTTTACATAGGTATTCTTGAATAAAGGCCAATTCTCCCATAGCCTCCTTTTGTTCTAACAAAAAACCAATAGGTCTATATTCAGACCATAGTTCAACGGGCTTTATTAGTGGGTCGGCTTTATGTTCATCCCAATTAGGAATAGCACTCCATACACCGGATTTCCATGTTTTATTTTCTAACATTTCTGTATGATACAAATCATTCATACTCATAGGTGTACCTACAACGAAAATTGCTGTACCCGGACTTAACATAGGGGTAATTTTCTTTCTAAACCATTGTGCTATATTATTCCAATTCATATCTCCCATATCATCAAGTACGTCATCAAATGCAATAGCCGCAGGGTGTTCTCCACGAATAGCAGCCCCAACAGAAGTAGCGCGAATCCATGCACCGTTAGTAAAACGGATTTCTAGTTTGTTACCCCTCTTAGGGTCGAGATACCTAGACAATTGAGGATGTCTTTTCATATCTTCTCTAATCTCTTCTAGCCTTCTAACTGCAAGGTCTTTGCTCGCAGAGAATAACCAACAGGTAAAAGGTTTGTTACGCCATTGTTCAAAAAGAGCCATGTGTAATAGTTTTACCCTTAAAGTAGTCGATTTACTATGGTCCCTCGGTGCGATAACACAAACACGATGAACTTGAGAATTATCGTGATTATCACCATACATTTCTATCCATTCCCCTATATGAGAACCCCAAGTGTAACCAAGCCATTGATAAAAGTACTTAACGTCAGTACGACTGCGTTCCATAGAAAAGTTAGTATTAAAAGTACCCATAGTATCATCTCGGATGTAGGTCTTTACTATTACAATAAGGGCATTGACCATTTACTGCTTTACTCTTCATCATTCTATCAGTAGTCCAACCACAAGTATAACATTTAGCAGAAACCCACATTATTCATGCACCACCGGAGAAAACAGATTTCCTATAAGTCCCAAGTCTTTATCAATGATGTGAGCGCATATACCTGCCCTAGCAAGCACATATCCTTTTCTAGCATGGTATCTATCATGCCCCGCTAAACTAGGTAACTGAATTACAGTACAACCTGCTTTTTCAGTAAGTCTCATGTGGTGTAAGTGTCCGTGAAACCAATAATGATGCTCTCTTTCTCCCCATGCTACTCTTTCTTCGGTAGCCATAAGTGCAGGTAAGTCATTACCTCTAACTCCATCACCATGAGTAAATCCTAACAAGGTATTTCCATATTTTATATATTGTCGAGGATAAGGACTAACGATAACATCAACATCATCACAAGTTTCATATAGTGCAGATAAATACATCATTAAAGCAAAATTACTATGCCTATCGTGATTACCGCACATAAAGACAACCTGTACAGGAGAAACACTTCTTAACATTTCAATATGCTCTCTTGCTAATTCACAACCACCCATGAGTATTTGAGCAGGTGAGGCTGCCGTATCTTGGGGTGTACCTCTTGTTGTAGTACCTTCATCATTATCTATATGAAACCAATCAGAACCGGCAGTAACTATAATCTTTTCCGGTCTATCCGGCAATCTTGAAATTAAGTTATTGGTTCTGTCAATAAGACGAGAACGTGCTTCATTAAGGTCATATTCTTCCCCTACCTCATCTTTCCAACCATATTTACCGTAGTGTAAGTCTGTTGGTGAAATTACAACAGCGTAATTACCATTCTCTTTCATTTTAACTTTAGATTTACGAGACTTAGGTATATTGGGGATTATAGTAAGAAACTCTTTAAGAATTGTTTCAGAAAATGCTCTATATGAATTAGCATCCTTTTCTATTTCAGCCCATCGCCTACTTTCTGCTTGTTCTGTAACTTGCATACGTCTTACTGCAATAGTCTCTGAAACCAAATCATCAGTAGTTCTCAATAATATTTCTTCATCAGTAAAAAGGTCCATTCCGTGTTGCCACTCATTAACTCTAATATATTCTTTTATCCAACCAGTAGGCATACCATATTTTCTTGATAGGTCGGTTGCACTAAGACCGTTTCCATCATTGGAATAATCTTTTTTCATGTTTCGATGCTTTTCGCCATCAATAGCAACCATTTCTCCACCGAGAGAATCTAACACCGTTAAATATGTGTCATTTGCTTTATCAAAGTAAACTCTTATCTTTTCAACCGAGAGGTTAGCCCCTCTATCATAATCAATATCTCTATAACTATTACCGGCCTTAACCCAACGCTGTATTCTGCATCTCCAACTATTTTTAGTAGCCGATGGCTCCATGTTATGTAAGAACTGGGCGAAATCTGAATTATTCCTAAAAGTTCGGTCTTTGGCGTATTTTTCTATGAGGTCGTAACCTCCATGATACCTTCCCATTAACCTTTCCTAGTGCTAGTGCTTTATAACCTTTGATATACCTTATTTATTTTATTATTTACACCATTCATAAAATTAATTAAAGGGGGTACTGCAAGCCTATATTTTAATTCTTTTATTTCTTCTTTAGTATAGGATGGCGGCGGCCCAGTCTATTTACTAATCTATTAGTTATATTAACTCTTCCATACTAAAGAAACAAATAAAAATATTAAAATAAATAGAGCAGTACATCGTTTTATTCTTTTTGTTAAATGCCAAAATAATAAAAATAATTAAAAAAAACATGAAAAACCCTTATAAAGCATCTAAAAACTGGTAAATACATGGCGGAGCGTAGTTTATGGCAAAGGTTGACTGGTAGTGTTGAAAAAGAGGAAAAAATAGCGAAAATAGCACTACCTATTAATGAAAAGTTTTCAGCAATTGCCGGAATACCGGATATTGTAAGAGATACCGAAAAACTTAGGCAAGACAGTAAGTTTGACAATGAGTTTGATTTATATGACCTAATGTTAAAGTTAGACCCTGAATTAAATGGCGCAGTTCGTGCAGTTTCTCTTACAGGCAATAACTACGAAATTAATTATTCAAAAGGTAAAAACTCACAAATCCGTAATGCAATACAGGACCTTGTTGAAGATACGCTAGATTTTGATGATATTATGATTAATTCTATGCGTAATATGATGGTTTATGGAAATGACATAAATAAGATAGTAGGTAAACAAGGAATAGGGGTTACTGGCTTACAGAACCTTCCCATTAAACAAATAACTATTGTTGATGAAAGAGGTGGTATAGATTCTTACTTTGTTGCTGATGAAGATAACCCAATTATAAATGCTAAGAAATATATGATAAGAGAAACATCCCCTTACGAAGTAGTTATTCCCGCAAAAGAAATATTACATATTAAGGTTGATTACAGAAGTAATTGGTTTACAGATAACAAAGGACGTAAAACATACGGTATATGGGGGGCATCAAGATTCTCTGCACTTAAACAGGCAATACGCATGAAATATAACAGTATGAATAACCGTATATCATTAGAAGATGCTATGACTAAGCAATATATTACTATTGACGCATCTGCCATTGAACACATACAAGACCCTATTGAACAGTCCCAAAGACTATCTTTTATTATGGATGAAGTTATTACATTGTTTTCAGGATTAAGGGGCGACCAAATACCTGTACTTCCACATTACGTTAATTTACATCACGTTGATTTAGGTAATACAATGCCTAATAGCGCAGATTTCCTAGATAGTATAAATGCAGATATTGCAGCCGTACTACAAGTTCCTAGAGTAGCAGCAGGTCAAGAACGTGGTTCAACATTTGCAGCAACATTTAATGCAAACTTATGGGCCGTTCAAGCAATTAGTCGTATGCACAAGATATTATCGGAATCTGCTACCCAATTATTTATGATGCACCTAGACTTATTAGATATAAGTTATAGAAGGCAAGATTTACCTACAATTAAGTTTGATTCTATGGATATGGAATCCCCACTTAATGTTATGCAAAGAGTAACTATGGGATTCGATGGTGGTTTACTTACTTTAAATCAATGCCTTGATATTCTTAATTTACCAATAACTACTGATAAAGAAGGTAATGAAAGAAAAGATTTAACATCACCTCCAAGTCTAGGAAAACTACCTAGAGAAAACGAACAAGATACTTCACCAACAAAGAGGCAAGATTTATGATACAACAATTACAATTCGCATTTTATAGTTTATTTGTAGCAGCCTTTGGTGCAGTTATAGCAATAATGCTTAAAAGACAGTCCAATAAAACAAGTACTATGAATAAACAGAAGATGAGTAACCCTAATGAGACTTTAATGCTAACTTTTGGTATGGGAGTAGTTATGGCTTGGGTTACAATAGCAGCAGCAGCGTCTTATTTTAGCGTTGTTGAACAAAGAGATATATCAGATAGCCAACTTACAGTTATTGGACTTTTAGGTGGTCCGGCACTTCTTATAATTACAAATGTACTAGATTTGTTTAAAGGCAAAGAAACTGCAAAAATTGCAGTCTTACCCGACCAATTATCTGCGGAAGTATCAGCAAGTACTGCCTCAAAAGAACATACAAGGATGTTAGAAGAGTACAAATTAAAGCATGATTTAGATATGGAGAAACTGCAAAAACAACATAGTTTAGAGATGGAAGCATTTCAAATTACCAATGGTAAAGTTAAAGATGCTAAAAAGGATAAGTGAGTAGGTGCTACTTCTTAAGCAAATAGTGATAAAACACTCACTACTGTTATGAGATGAGGCATTGACGTTGAGTGAGGAAGAAGCAGAATCCATTATAGAAACTATTAATGATAGAGCGCAAGAATTACGTTCCTTAATAATAACTTTAGCATCTATTATAGCAATAATGATGCCCGCTATGGAAGCAATAGGCGTTCTTGATTTAACCCCTTATGGTGAAGGAGATGATGAATGGGTTACTGATGATGGTTGGGAAGTAGGAAGTGATTTTGAGTGTGGCGATGGCTCAATAATCCAAGCATCTTTATTTAATGATGGTTACAAAAATTGTCGAGATGGTTCAGACGAACCTGATGAACCCGTTGTTATCCCCCCGTCAGAGAATAACACTACTGTTGTAATACCCCCCAATACCAATAATACTACGAATGAGACAACCAATGAAACTATCGAGGAAGATTGCCTACCTTCTATGTATGATGCTTTCTATGGCTACAATAATACGACAGATGAGATGACAATTTATTGGGATGCCGACCTTTCCTGTGATGATGCACCACACAATCTAACAGTCATTTGGACTATTTACCATAATGAAACGGGCAATTGGACCGGAGTACAAGAGCAATTAGATTATGAAACACGCTACCAAGATTGGGATTATGTTAATCTAACTGTTGGTAATGTATCAACAGGAAAATATGATATTTTCGGAACATTCCAATTTAATGATAACTATATACGAGCAATAGATTGGTTAGGAGTCGAGGTCAATGACTCTTAATGAGTTTTGTATTCTTGGGTTATTTGTCCTTATTATAATAATGGCTCTTGATATGGAGAAATGGGGATAATGCACCTAGATGAAGTAATAGAAAAGATTATTGCTTTGATAATAGTTTGTCTTTTTATAGTACCCTTTTCTATCGGTCCAGTATATGAAAATAGTCCTTTTTATGACTCAAGTACATTTACTTGTAGCGAATTAACAGGAGTTATTGTTGATAAAGAGCCGTTTTTTTTATATATTAGTGTTGAAAATAATTATACTAATGTAAATGAAAATTATATAATTTATGTAAGCACTAAAGCATATAGTAATTATAGTATAGGTGATACTCATACTGAATCTGTATGTACTCTTAGTGATTATTCCATCTATAAAGATTTAATAGAAAGTCTTAAACAATCAGGTATATTGGAATAGATTAATAAAACAAAGCATAAGTTACTAACTCATGTCGTGCGTATGCGGTTGTAATAATGAAAAGGTAGTAGCAGCAGAGCCTAAGCCAAATAATGAAGAAACACACGATGAATATATGTCTCGCTGTCTTGAAGCAGGGTACACTAAAGAAGAGTGTATGTTATCACATGAAGGGCATACTTTTAAGGAAGAAGCAAGTTATGATGAGGAAGAAAAGAAATATGCTTCTGAATGCGGTGTAGGAGAAGAAATGATTAAGGGTGAGTGCAGAAGAGTAGCAGTTACATTAGATTTAGACTTTGATGAAGTCGAGGCTATATTAGAAGCATCTAGCGGAAATACTGTTATAGAAATAAGAGGTGTGGCATTCCATGAAGGAATGAATAAAAACAAATGGGCTTTAACAGAAGAAGGTGCTAAATTAGTAGCAGAACAAATGAAAGGCGCAGATTTAACATTAAATCATCCCGAAGCAAGTGAACACGGTAGCGGATTTACAAGAAATATGGATGGTGGCGTTGAAGAAGCAGTAGTAGGTTACATCAAAGGCGCAACATTCCATAAAACGGTTGAAGGTGGATATGAAGTTAGATATATCGCACACGTTGTAAGAACAGAATTATTTGAGGCTTTAGAATCAGGTTTATGGTCTAGGGATAACTACGGAGTATCAATTGGAGGCTCCGGCGTACCAGTAAAGGCTGACGAAGATGGGATGTTATTTGGAGAAGATTTTAAGTTTGACCACCTCGCTATTGTACATAAACCGGCATACCAAAGAGCAACAATGGATTCTATTCGTAAAATACAAGCGAATGAAGTAAAGGCAACCTTTATAGGACATTTGAAATCTGCCAATAACAACCAAAAGGTGATTGAAATGACCGAAGAAGAAAATACAATAGATTACGAAGCAGAAATAGAGGCTCTAAAGGCTTCTCTTATATTAGCAAACTCAACAGTTAGTGAATATGAGGCAAAAGAAGATGCAAGAGTCGAGGCATCACGCCAAACTCTTGTTGATGAAGCATCAGAACTTGGGATGTCGGGACACGATGATTTATCATCCGATACACTAACTACTCTAATCGCTTCATGGAATGAAGCACATCCAACACCAGTCGAGGTCGAGATGGCTCCTGTTGAATCAATAGAGAAGCCAGTATCAGAAGTTATTGCTTCTGAATCACGAAATATAGTTTCTAATTACCTAAATGGTAAAATTGTCGAGAATGACGAAGAACTATATGCTAAAGCATGGAATGCATGGGCCGGAGCATGGAACAAAACACTCGCAGTAGGGGAAGGCAATAGTATGACTGCCCCAACATACGACACAATCAAGGAGATGAGATAAAATGGTAGCATATTCAGGAAACGACCCAGTAAACGTAAGCAGCATCGCACAAACATACACAAGCAAAGGACTTATTTCTAAGTACGCAGCAGGTGGATTGACATTAACAGCAGCCGTTGGAGATACACCAATTTGTTATTCAATAGCAGAATCTAGCCGAGATGCAGACGGAGCATTGGAAGCAGCAGGTACAGGTACAGTAGCAGTAGTCGCATTAGATGGCATCTGTTATCTTAAGAGTGCGGTTGCTATCGCAGCACCAGTATTCGGAATATCAATTTATGTTGCAGCAGCAGGTAATGTTTCAACAGTCGCAGCAGGTGGAGCAGTTCTAGTAGGTTACTACTTTGGTAGTACAGCAGCAGTCGCAATAGGAGATTTCATACCTGTTTCTTGCTAGAATCAGACATGATAAAATATAGGAGATGAAAAAAATGGTAAACAATACACTAGAAGAAATATTAAACGTGGAAGCAGCAACAGGACCTTTTTCTGTTGGAGATGCAGTATTAGAGCAAACTCTAAGAGACTTTATTCAATTACAGTCTAACACAATCGCTATCGCAACAGATTTAGTCGGCGTTAGAACAGTTCCGTGGTTGGAGTTCAAATGGTACACAGGAGTTACTGGTACATTCGCTTATCCAATTGATGACGTTTCACTAACTGACCCAACAAACATCGGAACAGCAAACTACACAGTTAAACTCGAAAAGGGTCAAGGCCGTGTTACTTTCCTAGATGCAGTTCGCCTACGTGGTGAATCATTCGAGAACATTGACAGGCAGCAAATGGCAGTAGTAAGAGGTCGAGCAGATTTGATTGACAACCATATCTTAACAAAACTTATGGCCGGTAACGGACAAACAGAAGCAGCAACCGCAGTATTCGGTAGTGCAGCAGCAGATGAAGAAAAAGATTTGTTAGATGCTATGGACTTAATTTTTGCTAACGCAAAGGTTTCAGGTAATGAGCCAATGGCTCTAGTATTACCTGCTGATAAGAGAAGCACTATGCTTAATACTACTCTATATGGAAATGTTGTTGAATCATTACAATCCCATCTAGGAAGAATCGCAAACCTAACAATCTATTACACAAGAGATTATGGGGCAGATTCCGCATTAGTTAATGATGCATTACTATTAATTCCGGGTGGAGAAACAGCAGAGTTCTTTTCATACAACG
>TARA_R110000751_G_scaffold286512_1_pt1 | contig 11979 bp, 11 predicted proteins | sample TARA_R110000751 | Tara Oceans TARA_R110000751 (sample SAMEA4398001) | marine metagenome | biome: Polar Biome; feature: [MES] marine water layer (ENVO:01000295) within the mesopelagic zone...; material: water (ENVO:00002006), including particulate matter (ENVO:01000060) such... | reverse complement strand
TGAGTAGATTTACGCGATCAATCCTAATTATTTGATAATCATACCGCCTTCTCAAGTGTTGATTGTTAACAAATGGCCGAATTCATTAACCGTTACTGTCTCGAAACGTGTTTTCGGGCCTTTCGGGGTCTGTTTTACGCCTCACGCGGGAATTTTGGCTCCCCTGCGCACCCCTCCGGACACGCGCTGCATGGTGAATACTTGGTAAACCGGGCCATGAGCCCAGCTGGATGAATGTATTTGCTGTTACTTGGCCCGTATACTTGGGGGCAGGCTCGCGATCAGTCGAATTCGAGTTCATCCGGCCCAAGCGGCTCGAAATACCGGGCGACGTCCGCTGCGCTGACATCCTCCAGCCGCGCAGGCGCCCAGGCAGGCGCATTGTCCTTGTCCACTATCACCGCCCGGACGCCTTCCAGGAAGTCATGGCTCTGCACCTTCCGCCAGCCGATGCGATACTCCATCCGCATATTGTCCCTGAAGTCTGTCAGGCGCCCGCCCTCGCGCAGCTGGCGCAGGGCCACTTTCACCGTCTCGGGCGACTTGGTGCGCAGCACGGCGACCTGTTCCATGGCCCAGTCACCGCCATCCGCCTCCAGCGCCGCCACGATCGCTTCGGCGCTGTCCGGCGCGAAGCAGCGATCGATCACCTCGCGGTGCGGTTCGAAACTCCCCGCCGGCACGGCATGGGTCAACCGGCGCAATATCTCGTTCAGCATGCCCGCCGCATCGACCGAGAAGTCAGCCCCCTCGACCTGCTTCTTCAGGTTCGCGACCAGTTCGGACGGCACGAAATGGGTCGCCACGCGCGCCGCCGCCACATCTGCGCCCTTCAGGCGGGCGCCGGTCAGCGCCAGCCATGTGCCCAGAGCCCCGGCGAGGCGCGGCAGGAACCAGCCTCCGCCGACATCCGGGAACAGGCCGATCCCGGTCTCCGGCATCGCAAACACCGTCCGCTCCGTCGCGACCCGGTGCGACCCGTGCACGGACAGGCCCACGCCGCCGCCCATGGTCACCCCGTCCATCACCGCCAGGACAGGCTTGGGAAAGGCTTTCAATGCTGCGTTCATCCGGTATTCGACATTGAAGAAGGCCCGCGCCTCGCTGGCATCGCCTGCGCCGCTTTCTGCCAGCATGCGGATGTCGCCGCCCGCGCAGAAGCCGCGTGTGCCCTCTTCATGTTCGACCATGACGAGATAAACGGTCGGATCGCCCGCCCAGCGTTCCAGCGCCGACAGGATCGTCTCGCACATCGGCGCATTCAGGGCATGCAGGGCCGATGGCCGGGTCAGGGTGATACGCCCAAGTCCCTTGTGAACATTGATCCGAACATCTTCAGTCATGGGCATTTCCTTTGTCAGTCATTATCTGAATGCATCAAAACGCGCCTTAACATAGGGCGGTCTGTTTACCAGTTTCTGTCACATATACTTCCGGATACGCCAAACCATGCCGCCGCGTCCGAGAGGAAGTAAAATGAATACGACGATGAATCGCAGGGGCCGCCGCACGACGCTCGCGCAGTCCGGCATGATCAGGCTGGGCTTTTTCAAGCGCCTGCCATGCGAAATCCGGGACGTGTCGCCGGGTGGCGCCCGCATCGTCACTCCCGCGGGAGTCGACCTGCCCGAAGAGTTCGTGATGCACATTCCGAACTGCAAGAAGCCGCGCACCTGTATCCGCCGCTGGCAGAGTGGCTCCGAAATGGGCGTCGAATTCAAGTTCGACTAGGCGCTCCGCGCTCAGTGCAGTGCGCACCCCTCCAGCGTGATGCGGTGCATGATGCGGCGCTGGCCGTGATAATCGTTCAGCGCCCAGTGCCAGGTCGACCGGTTGTCCCAGAACGCCACCGATCCCGGCTTCCAGCTGAACCGATAAGCATGCTCCGGTTTCATCGCATGCGCGAACAGCTTTGACAGCAGCGCCTTGGACGCCTCGTCCGTTCGCCCCGCGATCCCGACCGTGAAGGCCGGATTCACATAGAGCGCCTTCTTGCCGCTCAGCGGATGCGTGATCACCACCGGATGGACAACATCCTCCAGCACGTCTGCCGCTGCCGCATTGCCGATCCGTCCGCCGCCCGCATCGGTCGTGTTGTAATAGGTCTGCTCCTGCGACCCGAAAATATGCTTTGCGGAATGGACCGCGCTCAGGCCCTCGATCTCCACCTTTGTCGCATCGTCCAGCGTGTCATAGGCGCGGTACATGCTGGCAAAGAACGTGTCCCCGCCCGTCTCGGGCAACACACGCGCGACCAGCACCGACCCCATCGCCGGCTCCACGTCATAGGAATGGTCCGTGTGCCAGCCGCCGCCGATATTGTCCTTCTGGTCGGCCTCCTTGGCCACCATGGCAATTTCCGGGTGGTCAGGGTGGGCAGCGAAGAAGCGATTGATATTGATCGGCGCGAACCGCTCGCCAAAGGCGATATGGTCGGCCTCGCTAAGATCCTGGTCGCGAAAGAACAGCACACCATGCTCGGCATAGGCCTGCTTGATCGCGTCCATCTCGTCGGTCGTGACCTGCCGCAGGTCGACATCCGTTATCTCTGCGCCCACGCCGGGCAGTCCTTCAATGCGCATTGCGTTTCTCCCATTCGCGCCAGCTTCAGCCGGACTCGTGAGATTACTCTAGCGCAGAAGTCCCGTGTCGCAATGCCAGCAAGCCTCGCCCCGGTCCGACCCGATCGGGCTGCCGGGCGGCACATCCACACCGGGCGCCACCGGGGCGGTTGGCATGGCGCCGCGCGCGAGGTGCGCCGCAATCTTTCGGGTGATGTCCGCGCGGATCGCCATGTCGACGGCACTGGCGCGTCGCCCCGTCGCCGCGATCCGCTGGCTCAACAGCGCCAGATACGCATCGGTGCGCGCCACTGTCTCCGGCGTCGCGCCAGCGTCCGACGTGAGATCGATCAGCATTGACGCGTATCGCACTTGCTCTCGCCGCAGGATGCCCGCCTGGCGCGGCGTGGCGGGCGCAGCGAACACCACGCCCTCGACGCCGCCCAGGACGTCCTCAAATGCAAGCGCCTCTGTATCACGCCGCTGCGTCTCGATCAGGCGCGCGACACGCGCCGGATGCAGCAGCGCGCCCAGCGTCTGCGACACCGCCGCGTCGGCCGCCGCCATCAGGTCGAACATCGCCCCGGTCGTGCCCGGGAAGTATTCTGCGCCCGACGCGCCTGCGCCAAAGGAGTCGAGCGGCGTGTTGAACAGGTTCAGCGTTTCATCCGACAGGTCCAGCGCCGCCGGATCGAGCGTCGCGAGCAATGCGTCGAGCGCCGCCCTCTGGCGCGCGGCCGGCACGATCGCCCCCGCCTGCCTGCCATCGCCGCGCAGCGAGTAGCGGAAATCATACCCGCCAATCGATTTGGCCGCCGCCGCAACCTCATAGCGGTGATACAGGTAGACCGGCACGAGAACCGCCCGCAGGTCGTATGTCGGCTCGCCCGCGCGGATCACGTCCAGCCCGAACCGCCCGAGCGCCACTTTCCGTACACGCATCGTTTCGTTCAGCGCCGCAATCGGATCATTGCCATTGTCCCAGACGCTGGCATAGGGATGGCTCGTGCCCAGACCGCGCCCCTGCGCATCGTCGACAAAGCGCAGGCCGCTGGCATAGGCCGCGCGCAACACCTTGTCGCCCTCAGTGTCTGCATCGGCCCCGTCAGGATACTGCGCATAAAGCCAGGTCGCGGCCACCTTGTCCCATGCCCCGATGCCGACATCATAGGCCGATGAAAAATCCAGCGCGCCATCGTCGCCCACCGTCACCAGCGGCGCGGGGTAATCCATCACCGAGGCGCGGTCATTGGCCGAGGCTGCAAAATTATGCGCAAAGCCCAGCGTGTGGCCGACTTCATGCGCCGCCAGTTGGCGGATGCGCGACAGCGCCAGCTCCACCGGGTCGTCCGCTTCGCCCGTGCCGGTCTTGGCTGTGCCTGCCAGCCCTTCGAAGATCATCCGGTCCTGCCGCACGCGCTGGCTGCCGAGGATCACGTTCGCCTTCAGCATCTCGCCCGTGCGCGGATCATACACGCCGCCGCCATACGACCAGCCGCGCGTCTGCCGGTGCGTCCACTGGATCACATTGTAGCGCACGTCGAGCGGATGCACGCCCTCCGGCAACACTTCCACACGATAGGAATCCGGGAAGCCCGCCGCCGCAAAGGCATCCTTCCACCAGGACGCGCCCTCAATCAGCGCCTGACGGATTTGCTCCGGTGCACCGGAATCGACATAGAAGACAATCGGCTTGATGGCCGGGCTGTTCGCCGCTGCCGGGTCCTGCTTCTCCAGCCGGAAGCGGCGCGCGAACGCCTGGCGCACCTGCCCCGACAGAGGTGCCGAGAAGTCATAGAAGCCGACATCAATCGCCCCGCTGCGCGGATCGAACATGCGGGGCTCGTAGCCGTCGTCCGGCAGACGCACGAGCGACTGGTGCTGCACCAGCGTGAAGGCCCGCCCGTCCGCCGCCGTGGCGCTGACCTGAGATTTCGGATCGTCGCTTGTCAGTGTCAGGAAGGCATCGAACTCGGCATTGTCCGGGAAGCTCAGTGCCTGCGAAGCGTCGGGCATCGACCGGTCCTCGGCAATCGCAAAGTCGCCGCCGTCCGGATGGGCCTTCAGGGTGCCGCGCACATTCAGCGCATCGCGCGTCAGGAATCCCTTCAGGTCCACCAGCAGCGCGCCGTCCGGCGATTCCGAAATGATGTCGCCCGACCAGATGAAAGACCGCGCAAAGGATTCCCGCACCGCCTTGCGCTCGAGCGCATTCTCCGCGCTTGCCCGGTAGGTCCAGTTCTCCTTCTCCGCGATCACCTTCTTGCCGACGCGCCGGAAGGCGAGAATCTGGCCCTCGTCGAAATAGCCCCGGTCAAGGCCAATGGGGTTGGAGCCCAGCCCCGCCGTCAGCCCCGCCGAGTGGATCGCCCGCAGCGACACGCCGTCCGCATCCGGCGCCGGGAACGCCGCCAGCACCCGCCCGCCCTTCGTATCCGTATAGATGTCGAGAAAGCCCTGGCTCAGCGTCAGGTCCTTGGTCGCCGTCGCCCAGTCCACACTGTCCGGTACCTCTGCGGCCACTGCCGCCTTCGGCTGCGCGGCACACGCCGAGGGAAACACGGCAAACACCGCAAGCAAAAGACTGGCAACAAGGCGCATGAATTCTCTCCGGGAATGGCTGAATGCCCGCAAGCTGCCGCATATGGACGAAAGGTTCAAATCGTTTCCGGCGGACGGCTCTGGAAACAGCCCGGCTGTTTTCTGGCAATGCCCCTTCATCGCGCAGCGACGCGGGCACACTTGGCGTCTCTTTCAGTGACGCACCATGGTCGAGACCGTCGCGTAAACGCGAATTTGTCATAAAAAGATTCTGGACAATTTATTGAAATTCGATATGTCGCTTCCGATGACATATTCACAAACAGATCGCAGCGATGCCTGGATAACGATTTCAATATTCTTGGTAATCGTAAGCTGCCTCAGCGCTATCGCACATCTTGCGATCCTCGAGCTCAATCCCACAAGCCTCTATGTCGGCACGTTGATGGTGTGTCCGGCGATCGCCGCCCTCGTCACGCAAAAAATCAGGGGCCGCACAATCGCCAGCCTGCCATGGGCATGGGGAAACTGGCGCAGCAATTTTCAGGCCTACGTGATTCCGGTAGTCTATATCGCATTGGCGTATGGCCTGATCTGGGCATTCGGTCTCGGGGCGCCGTTGAATCCTGAAACCGTTTCCGAATGGTCTGCGGAACTTGGCTTTCCGCCGAATGCGCCTGCCCTGTCGATGTTTGTCATGATCGGCCTGCTGGCCAGCGTCCAGTTGATCAAGTCCCTCGGATCGATTGCCGGGGAAGAGATCGGCTGGCGTGGCTTTCTTGTCTGGGAACTTCGCAAAGTCATGCCATTTGGCGCGGTGTCGGTCGTCAGCGGCCTGATATGGGCCGCCTGGCACTATCCCATTGTCATCAAGTATGGCGGCGGTGACCCCCTGTTCCAGGTCGCCTGCTTCACGCTGATGATCACGAGCATGTCCGTGATCATGACGTATTTCACATTCAGGTCCGGCAGCCTCTGGCCAGCCGTCATGTTTCACGCCGCCCACAATATCTTCATCCAGAAGGTCTTCACGCCCCTCACGGAAACAACCGAGGCCACACAGATATGGATCGATGAATTCGGCCTCATGGTCCCGCTTGTCGTGACCGCCTTTGCCATCGTCTACTGGCGGAAAGCGAAGGCCGAAGGATTCTGAAAAACTGCAGCTCTTGATGCACAGTATCGGCGGTCAGGGATTCCAGCCCACCTAGCCCTTCAGCATGTCCCGTGAGATGATCACGCGCATGATCTCGTTGGTGCCTTCGAGGATCTGGTGCACGCGCAGGTCGCGCACGATCCGCTCGACGCCATAGTCGGCGAGATAGCCATAGCCGCCATGCACCTGCAGCGCGTCATTGGCCACCTTGAACGCCGTATCCGTCACGAAGCGCTTGGCCATCGCGCACCAGCGCGTCGCGTCCGGCGTCTTGCCGTCGAGCCGCCCGGCGGCCTCGTAGAGCATCACGCGCGCCGCCTGCAGCTCGGTCTCCATGTCGGCCAGCTTGAACTGCATCGACTGGAACTCGGCCAGCGCCTTGCCGAACTGCATCCGCTCCTTGGCGTATTCCACCGCCTTGTCGAGCGCCAGCTGCGCGCCGCCCAGCGCACAGGCCGCAATGTTCAGCCGCCCGCCATCGAGGCCCGCCATGGCGAACTTGAAGCCGTGCCCCTCCTCGCCGATCCGGTTGGCGGCGGGCACGCGTACGCCATCCAAAATGACCTGCGCCGTCGGCTGGCTCTTCCAGCCCATCTTGCGCTCATTGGCGCCGAAGCTGAGCCCCGGCGTGCCCTTCTCGATGATGAAGGCCGACACGCCCTTGGCGCCATCGTCAGACGTGCGCGCCATCAGCACGTAAACGTCCGAGACGCCCGCGCCCGAGATGAACTGCTTGGTGCCGGTGATGACATAATTGTCGCCATCCTTCACCGCGCGCGTCTTCAGGCTGGCGGCGTCCGATCCCGCGCCCGGCTCGGTCAGGCAATAGCTCGCGATCAGGTCCATGCTTGTCAGGCGCGGCACCCATTTCTGGCGCAGCGCGTCCGACCCGAACGTGTCGATCATCCAGCTCGCCATGTTGTGGATCGAAATGAACGCCGCCGTCGACACGTCGCCATAGGCCAGCTGTTCGAAGATCAGCGCCGCGTCGGTGCGCGTCAGGCCCGATCCGCCAACATCGTCCTTCACGTAAATACCCGCAAAGCCGAGTTCAGCCGTGCGCTTGATCACGTCGACCGGGAAATGGCTGTCGCGGTCCCAGGCGTCCGAATGCGGCAGCAACTGGTCGCGCGCAAATTTCTGCGCCATGTCGCGGATCATGACCTGTTCATCTGTAAACATGGCGCTCATTTGCATTTCAGCCTTTATTCTCTAGAAGCAACAGCAATGACAAATAGCTGCTGCGAGAGTCAATGCGACGTCTACCTGAAGATTACGCGATCTCACGGTCGACACAGGATGAAATCCCTGCGCTGATCGCCATTGATCTGGCCGCCGGCGCGCTGTTTGCCGACACCGGCCTGCTCTCCCCCGACGCCCTCACAGACCATGTCCCGCCGGAAGTGTTCGAACAGGCCATCACGGCCAGCGACCTGATCGTCGCGCGCTGCCCCGCGCGCCAGCCGGTCGGCTTCGCGCTCACGTCGCGGCGCGGCGGCACGCTCTATCTCGACCAGATCAGCGTGCATCCCGGCCATGGCCGCAAGGGAATCGGCGCGGTCCTGGTCGACCGCGTCGTCGCTGAAGCCAAGGTCCGCAAGCTGCGCTGCGTCACGCTGTCCACCTTCCGCGACCTCGCCTGGAACGGCCCCTTCTATCGCCGCATGGGATTCCGCGAGATCGCCCGGTCCAAACTGGCCGACTGGATGCTCGACCTTGAAACGGTGCAGGCGGCCAGTCTCGACGTCTCCCAGCGCTGCTTCATGAAACGCAAGGTGGGGTGGTTGTAGCGGCCCCGGATTTGCCGCATCTAGGCGTTCATGACCCAGTTTCCCCAAGCCTTCCCCGCCACCCGCATGCGCCGCCTGCGCCAGTCCCCCTGGATCCGCAGCCTCGTGGCCGAAAACACGCTCACGCCTGCAGACCTGGTCTGGGCCATATTCGTGCATGATGGCGAAGGCCGCGTGCCGGTCGGCAGCCTGCCGGGGATCGACCGGCTCAGCGTCGCAGAGGCCGCCGGTGCAGCCCGCCGCGCCAGCGAGCTCGGCATCCCCGCCATCGCCCTCTTCCCCTATATCGGCCCCGAGGGCAAAGACGCCACCGGCTCCGGCGCGCTCGACCCGGACGGCCTCGTCCCCCGCGCCCTCAGGGCTATGAAGGACGCCGCCCCGGAAGTCGGCCTGATCACCGACGTCGCCCTCGACGCCTACACAAGCCACGGCCATGACGGCCTGCTCGATGAAGACGGCACTATCCCGAACGATGCCACCGTCGAAAAGCTCGTCATCCAGGCCCTCGCCCACGCCGCCGCCGGGGCCGACATTGTCGCGCCCTCCGACATGATGGACGGCCGCATCGGCGCCATCCGCACGGCCTTCGACGAGGAAGGCTTCACCAACATGATGATCCTCGCCTATGCCGCCAAATATGCCAGCGGCTTCTACGGCCCCTATCGCGACGCCATCGGCTCGGCCAAGGCGCTCAAGGGCGACAAGAAAACCTACCAGCAGGACCCCGCCAACTCGGACGAAGCCCTGCGCGAAGTCGCCCTCGACCTCGCCGAGGGCGCCGACATGGTCATGGTCAAGCCGGGTCTTCCGTATCTGGACATTGTCCACCGCGTCGCCACCACGTTCGGCGTGCCCACCCTCGCCTACCAGGTCTCCGGCGAATACGCCCAGATCAAGGCCGCCGCGATGAACGGCTGGATCGACGGCGACCGCGTCATGATGGAGAGCCTGATGTGCTTCAAACGCGCCGGCGCCAGCGGGATCATCACCTACTTCGCCGAAGAGGCGGCGGAGAAGCTGGTGTAGAATTATCCGCCCGGAAAAAGGAGGGCCCGCCATGAAGGTCAACGCACTCGATCACGTCAACATTATCACCGACGATCTTGCTGGCACCACGCGGTTCTTCACCGAGATATTCGGCCTGGATGTGCGCGACGCGCCGCCGCCCTTGCCGCCCGAGCACTATCAATGGCTCTACGACGACAACAACCGCGCCATCTTCCACATCAATTCCAAATCCGCGCCCCAGGCCTTCCAGCGCGAAACCCCCGCAGGCGCAACAACCGGCGCGATCCACCATGTCGCCCTGGCGTGCAGCGGGCATGACGCCTTCAAGGCCAAACTCACGGCCCACGGAATCGATTTCCGCCTGAATGACATCCCGTCGGTGAACCTCAGGCAGATATTCTTCAACGAACCCAATGGCGTCCTGCTGGAACTGAATTTCTTCGGCGAGTGAGTACGTATTGACGGCGCCATGAAGCCCCCCCTTCATATGCCTCGACACCGCCAGCCGCAGCACCTGTTTCGAGGAAGGTGCCGCCGAGACGCCGGGGTGAACATGGAGGCCCGGACGTGACGGCACACGCCCCTGCAACGCATTATCTCGTCGGCGGCGGCATATCATCGCTCGCCGCAGCGGTCTTTCTCATCCGCGACGCGGGCGTGCGCGGCGGCGACATTGTCCTGTTCGAACAGGAAGACGCGCCCGGCGGCAGTCTGGATGGATCGGGCACCCCCGACACGGGCTACCTCGTGCGCGGCGGAAGAATGTTTGAAAAGCATTTCGTGTGCACATTCGACCTGCTCGGCTCGATCCCGCTGCCGGATGCATCCGGCCGCACCCTGAAAGATGACATCGAAACCTTCAATCGCGAGGTTCGCGGATCAAGCCGATGCAGGCTCGTGCGCGGCGCCAGGCCGGACGATCCCTCATTCGGCCTGAAGGGCCGCGACCGGTTCGACCTGATGAAATTCATGGCCGCGCCAGAATCCTCCCTCGCGGGCCGAACGATTGAATCCTGCTTTTCGCCAGCCTTCTTCGAGTCGAATTTCTGGGTAATGTGGGCCACGACATTTGCATTCCAGACTTGGCACAGCGCCACGGAGCTGCGCCGCTATTTTCGCCGCTTCATTCACCTGTTCCCGGAATTCAAGCGGCTGGGGGGCGTGCTCCGGACGCGCTACAACCAGTACGATTCCATTATCGCGCCGATCTGCGCATGGCTCAAAGGCCAGGGCGTGCGATTTGAAACGGGCACCCGCGTTCTGGACGCCGACCTTGAAAGCAAGGATGGCCGCAAACGCATTCCAGCGCTGCATATACGCCGCCGGGGGCGCGATGAGCGCCTTGCCGTCAGGCCCGAGGACCGTGTCTATCTCACGCTCGGGTCCATGACGGCAGGGTCATCGACCGGCACCAATACGGCGCCGCCCGCAGCCTCGGACGACAGGCTGTCATGGGATTTCTGGACCCGGCTCGCCGCGCGCGATCCTGCCTTCGGGCGCCCGGACGTTTTCTGCGGAAATGTCGCGCAGACACGATGGGAGTCCTTCACCGTCACACTGCCGCAGCCCGCCTTCTTCGATTTCATGGAAGGCTTTACCGGAAATGTCGCCGGAACCGGCGGGCTGGTCACCTTCGCCCGGTCTGGCTGGATGATGTCCGTCGTCCTGTTCAATCAGCCCCACTTCGCGCAGCAGCCAGAGGATGTCTTCGTGTTCTGGGGCTACGGTCTTCGCGGGGACCGCAAGGGCGATTTCGTCCGCAAGCCCATGGCTGAGTGTACCGGGCAAGAGCTCCTGCAGGAACTCGCCGGCCAGCTGGGTGTTTCAGATCGCGTCGCTGAGCTGTTCAAAGACGCCACAATCATTCCCTGCATGATGCCCTATATCACGAGCCAGTTCATGCCGAGGCGGCCGGGAGACCGCCCTGTCACCGTCCCGGAGGGCGCAGGGAATTTCGCCATACTGGGCCAGTTCTGCGAACAGGAGCGGGACGTCGTCTTCACGGTCGAATATTCGGTCAGGTCCGCAAAACAGGCCGTCCACGCACTGGCGGGCGGCCCCAGGCCTCCACACGTTGTGCGCACAGATCGCAATCCGGCCGCGCTTTCGCGGGCTCTCTGGACCTTGCTGTCAGGTTAGAGGCTGCGGAGAAGCTGGGGTGAGCCCCACAAACCGGACTCATCCTGAGCGAAGTCGAAGCACGGGCGCGGAGGGCATGCGCGAGGCCTGCAGGGCAAAAGCATGACGCAACCGTAATCTCCCCCGCGCACCGCTACCGCAATCCTGACACGATCCCGGCCTATCCCTCGCCGGTCAAATCAGGAGTCCTCCCATGATCCGCACCCTTTGCCTTGGCCTCGTGGCCGCCTGCCTCACCGCCGCCCCGGCCCTCGCCGAAGACCGGTCCGATGAGGTCGCCACCTGCATGATCGCCAATGCGACCGAGGCCGACATCGCCCAGATGAAACAGCTGATGCTGCTGGCCCTGCAGGAGAAGAAGCAAGAGGCGACCGGCGTGCTCGGCTCGCTGATGCTGACAGCCGGCCTTAGCGCGTCGGGCAATTGCGGCGTCGGCTTCAGCGAAGTCGGCACACCCATGTTCGAATACGCCATGCGCCTCTACGGCGAGCATCTCGGCACAGTCGTGCTGGAGCGCTCCCTCGATGCCATGGGCCTGCCCCTGCAATAAGAGGCCCAGCCTCGCAGCCTAGGTCGACAGGTTCTGCAAGTAGGCCAACAGCATCTGCAGCGTCAGCTCACGCGCCCGTTCCGGCGGCTTTCCGATCAGTGTGCTGAGCGACGGCCCGAACAGGCCGACGCCGACGGCCAGCGTCACGCTGAGCAGGATCAAGTCTTCGGCCAGCTCCGCCGGCACGCCGGTATTGGAAATCTTCTTCTGCGCCACGTCCTGCACGGCCTCGCG
>TARA_R110000751_G_scaffold137297_3_pt1 | contig 11996 bp, 28 predicted proteins | sample TARA_R110000751 | Tara Oceans TARA_R110000751 (sample SAMEA4398001) | marine metagenome | biome: Polar Biome; feature: [MES] marine water layer (ENVO:01000295) within the mesopelagic zone...; material: water (ENVO:00002006), including particulate matter (ENVO:01000060) such... | reverse complement strand
TAGGTAAAGCTATATCTGTTATAGCTGACCCCATTGCAGGATTGAAAGGTATAAAGCAAGCGGGGAAGGGTCTTAAACATGCAGTAAGCGGTGGAACTCCACTCAGTAGGCTATTAGCCAACAGTATCAAACCAAAAGGTTACTCTAATAAGTGGCAAGAAGTAAAACGAGTCTTAACTAATAAAAAAGCATTTAAGGAAGCTGTTATAGATGACATTCCGCAGTATGAACTAGGTTATGGCAACGAAGATAGATTATACGCATGGCGAACTAAGTTTGGTCTAGGGAAGCCAAATTTTAAATATAATCAAAATATAGATATGGCAAGGCATAGTCAATATAAAATAGACAAGGCTAAGCTTACGAAGCCTGATTTTACAGGTTTTAATATTAAAACCTATGAAATTAGGGCAGATGGTAAAAAAATATATGAAGACTCCGGTGAAATATTAAAAAGAGTAAGGGATTACGAGCAAAATACCCCTATTGATAGGCTTTGGAATAAGTTTGGCACGCATATGGAAGGCGGCAAGAAGTATCATCATTATAAGGACCCCAAAGATTACTTTGCTAAAAGATATGAAATAAACACTGGCGAAATATACAAACATAAACTGTTCGGTGGTTACCATAAATATAATAAGTTAAGTGGGAGTAAGCAGTCCGGGGGTGTTCTTAGAGAAAGTTATTATGATAATTGGGATTTTGGATTTAATAAACCATTAAAAAAGGGGAATTATAATTTTTCTAATAACAAAAAACACGGATGGCCTGTATTAGTACAAAGAAGTTTGGCAGAAGCTCTATTAAAGCCTTTAGAATTTAAAGGTACTGCTAAAAAGATATTTAAAAGGCCCACTGAGGCCCAATCTAATGCTTCAGGTGTAGTTAAGGATTATTTCAACACGCTTTTAAAGTAGTTATAAATTATTCGCATTCTTTACAGGGTAGTCTATCGCACCTAATCCTGTTAAATGTTTTTTTAGGTAAATAACCACAACACTTTTGTTTTCTTCTGTTATGGTAATAAGCCCAGTATCTATTACATTTGGTGCAAAGGTAAGGTGGGTACTCAGTCGTATTCTTACCACGCCAGCTATTCAACGCCTTATCTTCTGCTACTACCTTTAAATCTACCCATTGGTCTGCTTCATCCCCAAAGTAATATATAAGGTCAGCTATCCTAGCTCTTTTTTTATCAAGATTTTTTTGTAGTTCTTGTTTAGAAGTCATTTTGTTTCTCCAGTTTACATGTCAAGTGGGAAGGTCAAACGCTAATGCGTTCTAGTGTCCCCACTTTTGATGTTTCTTTGAGACTTCGGCGCCAACCTTTTTCATTGCCACTGCCTTTTTTACCTGACCCCCATAACTATGAAGATCAAGTCTTTTAGCAACTATATGCCGATGAGAAGTCTCAAAACTTTAGTCACAGACCCCTGATTTGCAGTCTGCGTTATTTAATATATCGTCTTCTATAACACCTTCGTCAGCCTTATTAATAATATCGTTAAAATCTCTGTGAATATTATTCATAGTATGAGCAAGGGTACTATCCTTATCCTGTACGTAGAGAGCTTCTACAATCTGCCTTATTTCTATTAATTCGAAATAAATACCAGTTTTATAGACAGTCTTCTCTACGATTTCTTTTTTAATATGCATTCTATCTAGATTTCTTCACTAGGTCTAGAAATATATCAAAGGGCATTAGAGCGTATGTATCTCCACGATCTTCCCTAAATGCTACTATATCTGTATGTTCACATTTTAAGAACTTAGCAATAGCCTTTCTACGTTTAGCCTGAACTGTAAATCCTTCTATCTTACAATCTACTTCTTCATGCTCTCCCATAGCTCTGCCATTTGACCCCCAAGCTCTCTGTGCGGATAATCCACAGCCTTTAGCTAGGTCTACTAATTCATTCTCAAAACGATTACCTTTTTGCTTACTTGGGCTACTCATGGTAGCCACCTATTCCATCTATGCATTGTTACACTAACCTCCATTGGGCCTACACCTAGGCCCATGTTTAAATGGTCTCCGTTAATGGAGTGAAACCCAACAAACATATTGAGTAGAGTGAATAATACTAAACGCATACCCACTCCTTCTTTACCATTTTCAAACTGCATTCTTATCAAATACTTCAAGAGTATTCTCCTTTCGTTAGGTTTAGTTTCTGTTTGAATAACATATGTTTCTTATCAAACTCGAACATCATTTTCAGTTTACCACCATCTCTATTCTTTTCAGAATATAGCATTCTATCAGAGTGGTTCTCATCTCCGTTAATTGTTAGTACCTTATCAGCTTTCTGAACAACGGTACTAGTGCCTTTAGCAGAGTGTAGATTCACTACTCCATTCTTTGCAGACTCTTTATTCACATGGTGAACTGCTATAACTATGCAGTCTTGATTCGTTGCAATCTCTTTTAATTTCATAATAATCTGATTCATTCTATCAAATTCATTATGTACATTCTTAACTTGCATCTCATCTGTTGTATCTACCACGATTATATGAGGTCTTTGGTATGCAACTGTTTCTTGAAGTTTATCAACATCAGGAGACATATGGCCAAAACTAATATGGTCAAATAGTGAATATAGATTATCCACATTGTCTAATTCTGCATGATACTTTGTTACTTCTTCTTGTGTATATCCTTGAACTATCTGACAAAACCTTTTATAGGTCAAATGCCAGTTATTCTCTAGTGATAGGTACATTATCCTATGATTTCTAAGCATAGCACATAAGTTAGAAACGTAGGTAGACTTACCCATCCCAGTATCCCCTAATACAATAACCAGTTCACCGGGCAAAACCCAGAAATCGTAATTAATGTTATAAAGGTCTTTAAAGTTGAATGCCTTTTCAGATATTCCTTTCTTTACAAACATAACAAACTTCTCAGCAAGTGTCTCAGCGCTTTCTAAGGCCATAGAATAGTCCTTACGCTTAAAGTGAATGCATTTAGGGTCGCAATGCTTTGACATTATTTCATCATCACACCAGTAATTATAGCCCTTTTCAAATTCACTCTTAGTTGTTGACACTGCTTCTTGTTCATTACCTGACCACTGGGCCAATGTTTGTATTACAACTTCTTGCGGAAGTCCGTTTCTTCTCATCCACGCCGCTAATCGCATCATTGAATCATTGGTCTCACCTGGTATAGGCGACCTAGAAAGAACTGATTGCATGCAAGTAACTACTGTTGTTGGATCAATATCGAAAGCTGATCTTTTAGTAGTAGCTGCTTGAATTAACTTATTAGACTTCAACTTTAAATGCTGTTTAAGATAAGGCGTTACGTCACTAAACTCATACTGAGTTAGGTCTATTTTGCTAGGAATACTAGATGCGTACTTCTCAATTTCTTCAAAGTTCATTGTATTAAGTTGCATTATTGTTAGTGGAACTTTAAATAATCCACTTTTTTTATTGTAACTAAATGCTGCTCTAATGAGCCTTGACCCGTCATAGATAATATCACAATCCGGGAAAACGTCCTGTAGAGTACTCTTTACAGAAAAAGGAAGTGTTACTGATGGAGTAAATCCAAATAGGTTTGGTATAATAACATGAAAACCGGTACCGCTAAACCATACTTGAATATGCTCATCCTTAATGCTTAGGTCATCCTTTAATTCAGTATTAACAAAGAATCTTACAAAGGATAAGAAATCTACCCCAGCCATATTCTTTCTATCAATATCGAGAATAATCCTATCTAAATAGTATACTCCTTTAAAGGAACTAATGGAGTTCTTACCATTGAGATGTCTTTTTATATCTTCATCGAATGAGTACCAACTATGGTACAATTCGTGCAGGTCTTTTGTATCACCTATGAGACCGGGCAGATTTGAAACCTTGTCTGCCCGTCCCCTGTTAGTAATATGACCAGATGCTATTTCTACGTAGCGCTCTGTGGTTGTCATTAAAAGTCTGGTGTACTGTCCTGTGCGGGTTTACTGTCCCATATATTAGACAATTTCTCCGTTGGGCTTTGACTATAGTTTCGTGGCTTATCTTTATAAGAACGCCATTTATCTAATAAAGCTTTTTTACCTTCTTCTTCACTAGCAAACCAAAACCAAGTAGCTCTTTTAGGGTTACCATTTTTGTTAGTAGCTGTTGTCTCGTACTGTAAAACATAGACACTTCTACCAATGCAATCCCTAATACACTCTTCATTAAGACCACTCTTATCTTCAGTCATAGGAGTCCTACTTTCTATCCCTATCTTTTCTAATAAGTGTCTAATCTTCCATGAGCCACCTTTAACGGGAGGTTCAGACTTCCCCGAACCCCAATCACTACTAACACCTTTATCTTTTGCATGATTTCCATTCATATAGAAAGATGTAGGAAATTTTGAATTAGGATGATCAGGTGTATCACCTTTAACGAATATTGACATATCGTAATCATACGCATTATCAACATTAGCTACTTCAGTTATTAGTACTCTGTTTATATAAACACCTTTTGGCCAATCTGATGCTTCATTAGATGTTCCTTCACCACTTTTTGATACGCTAAAACTCATTGTGTCTCCAATTTGTTATTTAGTTTAATTTCTAAGGCGTCTAATTGAGATGTTGTTAACTCTTGCCCAAGATACTCTCTTAATTCAACTTTCTTTTCTACCTTCATATCCACACTATCAATTAATTTAGAAATGGCGTTAATACGTGTCTTAGTAGGCTTTTTACTTCCCTTAATACCTTCACTAACGTCATTAATCATTATTTGAGCATGAGCTTCTGACAAATCCCAATTGTCATCTTTAGCAACTTGGATACGCTTAGCGTCTTCAGGGGAACAGTCAGGGCTTCTCCTTAATTCGTCTAACTTACGTGTTTGTTTACTTGTAGCGTTACCTAGTACTAACTTAGCTCCCGTAAAATGAGTCTCTTTAGTGTAGTCTAGACCTTTAATGTCTTCACCAAACCATAACTCTATACCAAAACCAGTCATAGATGATACAGCTTTAGCTAAACATCTGCGAATTGAGTTTTCAACTTGAGCTGCATCAGGGTCAGTAACTGCATTATTACGATTATCACGCACAGCTAATTCCATAGTACTTTGTTCTTCATTACCATCTTTGTCTGTTATCCATATATCGACCTTAACCATAGCTGAATGATTAGGTAGCATCATATAAGGTAATATATATGTATTGCCACCTAGTATAACATTATACTCTCTCGATTTATATGTAGCCATAGGGAAGGCAATTTTCACCTTATCCCATGCTACTGCCCAGGACAGGTAATCAAAATTCCCTTTCTTTTCTACGTATTGCTTATACTCTTCCAACCTGAGAGTACCGTATATGTTTGTTGTGTCTTGTGTCATAGAACCTCCTTTACGAATGTTTGTAATATTTTTATTCTTTGGGCATCTGGGGAACTAATCTTTTTTGATTTAGTGACCAGCTCTTTATGTCTGTCGTATTCCCAAGCACTTACTAATTTATCAGCGATATATTCATTGATTTCGTATTCTTCAGATAAAGCAACTTGTAAATCCAAGGTACTCATTTTATTACTGTAATCCAGATCGGTTAAATATGGGAATACAGTTTCTGAGAGTTTATCAATTAATATATCAGTCTCGTTTGTTGCCATTAGGTAACTCCTGATTATTTATAGATTGTATTTTTGCTTGCTGTATTACCATATCAAGTTTCTGAGTAGATAATACAGCTTTTTTTATTATATCTCGTTTAACTATATGTTTGAATTGCGGATAATCTTTTACGATTGTCTCTACAATGTCATCTATATGGGTAAACATTTCTGACCAGTCATTACGTAACTCATCTATAAGTAACAATGTCTGGGTCATCTTGTGTGTATTTTTGAAGTATTAAGGGGTCTATACTCTCGCCAAGAGAGTACCAATCTGCTATATCTAGTTGTTTGCCTTTATGTACGCCTGTACAAGTAATAACAATTTCACAGGGGAAGTATATACCTTCACGTTCATCTTCGTATTCTGGTACTTCTCTTATGATTGTTGGGGCTTGGCAATATGGACACTTTGTAGAGTCTAAATTCATAGTATTAAAGAGTAGGCTTCTGGCGTCAGTAAGCGTAAGGGGTAAGGAAGCGTATGAAGTTACCAAAAGCCTATCTCAGTTAATTTATAAAGTTAGCATCCTATTGTACGCATAGCTATAAAGTTCTATCTTACTACGAACTTCGCTATCAAACCGTCTGTACATAGATGGGTCTTTTATTGTCCTAGCAACCTTTACTGCTTTGTTGCTATTTACTTTTCTTAAATACGTGGATAAATCCATCTTAGTCATCATTCTTATTTTGATAACTTCTCCAGCGTAAGATTCACCTTTGACAAGCTTACGTTGTAAGTCTGTGTTTGTGGCGTTAGACCACACACTGAACTCCATGAGTTTATTTCTTGTCTCTAGGTTTAATGCGTCTTTTATTAACATATAATTACCTTTAATTTAATTGTACTGGGCTTTATTGTCCAGTGGTTTCTTTATTAGCTTTCTGCTTCGAATTTAAGGTTTTCTCCCGGGTTAGCTACCATCCAATCTCTTATTTGTATACCTAATCCAAGCCTTGCGTAGACAGTCAATAGGTCTCTAAGTTCTTCCTCGTTGATATTCTGCTTATGCTTATTCGATAGTTCTTTGGCCATTGCTATAGGATTATAACCATTATTCTCTTTAAAGTATTTGGCTAATCTTTTTTCCCAAGCGCCTAACTCTTTTCTACATTGTTCGATTCCAGGAAGAACTTCATCTTCAAGGCTATCAGGGTATACTTCATATTGCGTCCAGCTGTCTTCAACTGCACCAAAATATTCACCATCATTTGAGCTTTGTAATCCAAACCAGAATTTCCCTTCTATATCTCCACTATAATATCTTCCCATTATGTTCTCCTTTTTATTATCTTAATTTGAATCAAACCGTCACCTATTAATTGATAATGTTGAAATCCGATCTGCATGTCCGTCAACATTCTAGTTAATTCAGCTTCTGAATAAATATCACTTACGATATTGTAATATAATAGGCTCTCTATTGTATCATCTATACCGATATTATTTTCAGAACCAAATTTGCTTGGCATACCGTCTTGGTATAGAGATAAGTCAAATGTATTCATTCTATTTCTCTTATGTGTCTTCTGGGTCAGGTAAATACTCAGCTTCAAACCCATCTAAAGCGTCTCCATAATTTATCTCCAGACTACTTTCTGGGTCTATTATTTCGAATAATAAATGATGCAAGCCTAGCTCTTGATGTTTATCTAACCATAGTAATCTGATCACTTCCTTCATTTGTTTTTCACTGAACTGATTCATTTTCTAACTCCTTAGATTTAGCATTATAATTAATAATAAACGACACTACCGCCCTATACAAACTGTCTATATTCGTTTCGAGTAATGCGTCATTCAATATGAAGCCCCAATTCTCTGAAACTTCTTCTTGTTCATTAAAGCATATCTCTACAACTGGCATCAACCAATTCCAATCATCGTGGTAATGCAAATCCATTTCTGTTAGATGTTTATTCTTAGGGTACTTGAATATAGTGTATCCTTCTTGTTCGTAAAACTCGTAACCTAAAAATTTTGCTATTAGTTTATTGTTCATCTTCTTCTCTAGCTGGGGATACCGTGATTCTTCTTTTACTATAAGGCATATTTTGCCATACTCTAAAGTCATCCATTCGTTTATTAAGCATATCCAGCCTTTTATTCATTCCAGAATTAGGGCCACTCTCATTTTTAGCAATTAATTTTGTATAAAGCACTACTTTTTGTTTTAAGCTTATATAATCATCTGGATTTTGGCTTAGATACTTAACAGATTTACGTTTTTTTATCATTTCACTAGTCCTTTGTTTTAGTTATTGTTATGCATAGCGAGGCAACCTACTTATCCAAATGGTGATTTGTTTCAGTTGCCCCGCTAAGTTTATTTAAGCTAACCCTGTAGATTGATAACTTTTAGTTTTATCTACTAAGATGTTTGCCCATTTCAATGCGTTTACCTTATACTCATAAGGTTTCCCGAATTGAGTTGTCTTTACCCAGTCCTTATATTGCTTGTCATGAGTATAGTACTCAGTAATAGCGTTATAAGCGTCCCACAGAGTTTCACCCTTATTACCACGCCCATGATAGAAATTATCCACCATCTTATCATATACAGGCTTAGCAAAGTTACGGGTCTGAATGCCGTGTTCTGGTCTACTCTCCTTATGTCTGGAAAGGAGGTAAGGAACAGACTGCTCTAAGTAAAGGTCAAGTTCATTAGGGTCCATTCTGTATTCTACCATTCGGTTCATACCATCAATCGCTTGTTTAATGTTACCTTCACTTACTTTCAGTCTTTCAGTGAGTATGTCAACATTCTCTTTAATATTGCGAGTATGTTTTATTGCGTACTTTACAGTACTCTCACGTGCTAACGCAATGTCTAATGTATTCTTACAAACAATACGTACTGCTGTGTCTCTGAAAGAATTACCAGCGCTACCATCGTGGGATGTATATAGGAAAGCATATGGCTGTATTTTATCATCACCTACAAGAAATTCTTGTGGAGATTTAGCTAATACCCATACTTTCTTACCACCTTCGATTGCACCTGCTGTTTCTAATTCAAAGCCATGATCTAGTAAAACATTAAATGGTTCCATAGCTTCTTTGTTTTGTAGTACTTCGTATCTTTCAGATACGTGTCCTAATACTTCTTCTGTATCAGAACGTACAGTAACGTAATGACCTGTAGGTTTAGTTCCAACCCATTCTTTCTTGTAGAACGTAGGCATCTTTCTCACGTTCCAATTAAGCCCCGCTTCTCTTAAAGCTTCTTCAGTGGTTGGTGGCTTGTTTAGTTTATTACCTAATGTATGCCAAGGTGTTTCACCTACATACATCATTGAATCTATAAAGGCAGGCATTATCTTTCTCCTATTTGTGTTGTTTCTGATTGTTCATCTAACTTAATAGAATAAACGTTAGCTACTTTTTTTAACAAGACTTCAGTGTAATATCTCTTATCAGTAGTCATTTCCTGGGTATATCCTAAACCCCATAAAAACTCTATAGCATCTATACACTCTTTCCTTGTTACTTTATTTAATTGACCCATACGAAACCTTCAGGTGGCATCACTTCGTTTAAGTTACGAGTTTTAGATACTATATAAGGGTCTATTTCCTTTCTACTAATATCACCAAACTCATTTTCAAATCCCATTACAAATGCGAATTGAATATCATCAGCATTATCATAAGACTCTTCTTCTAGGATATAGTATTCCCAGAAGTTCTTTAATATGATATGTTCCAGTACATTTGACTCAGTGGATGAGCCTTTTCTTTTCATTATTCTTCCCATTATTTAAACCTCTTTACAAATTCATCTATCCATTTTTTAATTATTGATAGTAACATAAGACTCAGAAATATGCCTAAGACCCATAATACCATAGCTATACCTAATACTAATAGATTCGCTATCCACTCTGCTATATTTAGTACAATCATACTGCGACTCCTACTGCGTTACTAACCTCTCCATTGTTGTTCATTCATATCTCCGTAATCTGGGTTAATTATCTTTACTATGACAGGGCTAATCAAACTACCGGTAATTTGACATTTCCTTTTATTAATAGTCTCTAAACGGTTCTCTTTCTTTAATTCATTGACTCTACCGCTTACTGCATTTATCTCTATACCCGTAATCTTAGATATTTCTTTCAGAGACATACCATTGTTTTTAGCCCATTGAGCCTTACCGTGATCAAGGACAATATTGTATATAATCTCTTTTTGATTAATAACTACCCCTGATTCATTAATATCTTTATATGCAATTCTACTTGTTATTGCTACTGTCATTTTATTTTCCTTATTTGATTTAAAACGTTCTCAATAATATCTGTAACATGATAGTTGGTTTCGTCAAAACTAAATGAATCCAATTCTTGTACAACTTTCTTCCATTCTTCTTTTGTTACTTTTCTGGATTCAAGAATTGAGTCTTTGTCCCATGTCATAAAGAATAGCTCTTCATCGTCATCATAATACTCAAGATATTTAATTATTTCCTGTTTATTCATTTGATTTCTCCTTTATTATGTGTTAGCCACAATTATCATCTAGTATGCGTTGCCCATGTTTAGCTAGTTGCATAAACATTAAGCTATTTATATCAAATGGTCTGTCTCCTACGAATTGTAAACTATAATCTTCTGTTTCTTCTAAGTTCCAATATGCAACAGTACAGCAGTATTCTTTTTTATCTATGCCTTTTGACCATTTTATAATCTCAGCTCGGTCATGTTCACCATCAGAAGTCAAGTTTATACTACAGCTCCTTAATTCTATGTCTTCTATTCTTATATTAAATTTCATTTTATTTCTCCTTTAACCATTTGTTAAGTATCTTAATATGATTTAATAATTCTTCCATCACAGGACAAGGTTCAGAAAATGTGTGATATTGTCCTTTTCTATGAGACAGTTCACTGCATTTTGTTTTTTCAGCAACCTGTATGACATACTGAAAACTCTTTTCTATCTTCATTTTATTGCTCCGTCTTTTAAAAACAACATAAATAAAAGCTGTAATTCGCCTTCAGTATGCCAAGTCTTATATTCTTCATTGAATAGCTGAACGCCTGTAAAATCCATTTCTGATATTAATGACGGGTCATAAGTAGTTCCAAAATCGTATGTGTAGTAATGGAACTTATCACCACCACTTTCTTCCGGTGGAACATCTATTCTTTTAAAGCCACAATCAATGAACGTTTGCTCAGAAATCGGAGTTTCATTCATATAAGGTGCTATTTCTTCAATCGCTACTGTCTTGTTCATTTTATAACTCCTTTTTTAATATTCTTCTACGTTCTTTTCAATCCATTCAGCTATTTCATTGAAAGAGTATCCTTCACCATCATTCATTTCCATCATGACTTCTTCTAAGTCTGTGGTGGTTTCTATAGGTCTATCACTTGAACCATATCCCCAAGGTATTTTAACATCAGAATAAGGTATCTCATACTTTTCACAGACTTGGTCTAATGTCATCATTCCTTCAAGAAATGATTTATCAACGCTAAGACATTCAACCATAGCTACACCAATAGCACAGTATCCACAGTCTTCTTCATAAAATGTACCGTCTATTTGTTCATATTCACCACTTGTAAGTGAATCTATCCATCCCTTCTTAAAATTAGCTGGGAGTTTATAATCTTTACGTTCTATTGCTTGTTGTTTCATTGTTATTTCCATCCTTGTGTTGTTGTGTAATTGTCTATTCTGCTTTCAAGTTCATTATATACCTGTTCTTTCATTGTATGATTTTGCTTTACCCAGATAGATAAGTTTAATAGAGAATGAAATATATGGTCATCTGAAGGTTCTTCTTCATAATGTTTCTGTTCATCGTCTAAATACATGTCTAGTACCTGTGCTAAATCAGTAAAAACCCACGCTCCAGTTTGTTTCATTTTATTACTCCTATTTGTTTAAGTTATAATTACTATGCATTAGTACAAATGTATTAAATATTGCACATTTAGTTTAACCATTAAATTTTATATCACATAGTTTAAGGTTACTGGTATGTTTTTGTTCATTTTATACTCCTTTGCAATGGGGACATTGTTCTCTACTTTTACCATACGTTGGAAAGTTGATATAGTGAGAGACAACATCTTTCCCTTTATTTTTACCTTTTAAATTCCTAATTGCGCCTTGGTTAAACTCCCAACATCTATTGCATTTTATACAGTACTTAACTGCATTGTCTGCTTTATGAGCATCAAAAGCATTACGTTTACTTTGATATTTATATCTCTCCATTGTTGTCATTTGTCAACTCCTTTGATTTATTAGCACATCTTACTTTGTTCAATCACGTTATCGAAATACTATTATGAAAAATACAATAGCCCGTAATAACTTTCG
>TARA_R110000751_G_scaffold15290_6_pt1 | contig 12019 bp, 8 predicted proteins | sample TARA_R110000751 | Tara Oceans TARA_R110000751 (sample SAMEA4398001) | marine metagenome | biome: Polar Biome; feature: [MES] marine water layer (ENVO:01000295) within the mesopelagic zone...; material: water (ENVO:00002006), including particulate matter (ENVO:01000060) such as...... | reverse complement strand
TCTAGCTTCTAGCTTCTAGCTTCTAGCTTCTAGCTTCTAGCTTCACCAGCATGATAAACCTTGTAGCCAGTTAACTATCAACTGGCTTTTTTAATTCCACATTCTAAATTCACATTAAAAAGCAGCATAAATGCGGCTCATAAAACAAACACATGGCAACTAGCAACTAGCAACTAGCAACTAGCAACTAGCAACTAGCAAAAGCCTACTTCTCAACCTGTTGAATAAAGTAGCTAATTTCCTTAATCAAATGTCTTAACACCGGATTGAGTCGAGTATTTTTGCCATTCATCACAAACAAATCATGGCTAAATTCAAATAAACTTTTTCCTACTGGCACTAATCCTAGTCCTGCGGCTTGGTTGGTCAACACGTAATCAGGTAATAACCCCACATACTCACCCGTCATAATCGCAGATAAACACGCATCGTAAGAGTCGGAAAATGTTTGTATTGCCATACGTGTATCATCAGAAATGTAATTAGCTGAAGACAGCCCGGAAATGCCAATGGCAGGATAGTCGCCAATTTTAACATTGTCAGGTAAACCATCACGATATTTAGCCAAAACATGGGAAGGCGCACAATACAGCCGACCTTTACATGCCACGTCAACGGGGTGAAAAGTCACTGACTCTGGCTTTACCATGTCATAGGTCGACAACACTAAATGACACTCACCCGACAAGGCTACATGCTCCACTTCGTTATACAAGCGGGTTTGAATATTGACGTGGATGTCGTTGAATTTTTTCATGGTACTTTTAACGGCTTTACTGACCGATAAATGATAAGAAAGTGGTAAGCCCGCCATCATTACTAAGGTAATATGCCCTGAATAGTCGTCATGCAAACTCTTTAGATTAAACACGAAGTTATCGAAGGAATTGAAGATACGTTTGGTTTCCTGAAAAACCACTTCCCCTTCTTTAGTCATTTGAAAACCACCGCGACCACGATGGCATAAAACTAAATCTAAACGTTCTTCGAGCTTTTTGATGGCAGCACTAATATTAGGACGTTGCATGCGAAGTACCGGCTCTGCTGCGGTAAAGCCATTACAGGAAGCTACAGCGTAAAATACACGCAATAATTTAATATCGGATTCTTGAAGACGATTTAACATTTCAGCACCACTTATAGGTATAGTTCTTGATACTAAAGTACATAGTAGGAAAGCCCTAGCAGGATTACAATGGAAATTTAACAGAACGGCTAAAAACAGTGGTGTTAGCGTTAAAAAGTTAAGTTCAAAAGATTAAAGATAGTGAATCATTCAGGAAAAGAACGGCACTGTGGGGTAAACACTAGGTATAAAAGCAGTAAAATACTCATAGATAATCAGCATATTATTGGATTGGATTTTATTTTAATCGCGTATATCTAAGTGACGTGGCCTTTTCACCTAAGAAATATAATTTTCCACTTTCTTAGTGTTGCGCCAACCGATGTTGCGCCAACCGATGTTGCGCCAACCGACCTTGCTGCTGACAGTTGGCACTCCATCACTAAGAATTTTTCACTATTTGCGCCCGAAACGCTTCTATTTCATCCCGTAAGTTTGCCGCTTTTTCAAATTCCAGTTCTTTAGCCGCTTTAAACATGACTTTTTCTAGCTCATTTATTTTCTGCAGAATTTGCGGTGTACTTAAGGCATTATATTTTTTGCCCGATTCTGCTACTAGCCTAAGTTTAACCTTACCATCAGCATTCCCATCTCCCACATCCATGATATCTGTTATAGGTTTATTTAACTGCATTGGCACTATGCCATGTTTAAGGTTATAGGCTTTTTGGATCTCACGACGTCTGTCTGTTTCAGCAATTGCACGCTCCATGGAGCCAGTGATCTTATCGCCATACATTATTGCTCGGCCATTAAGATGTCGTGCTGCCCTACCCATTGTTTGAATAAGAGACTTATCAGATCGTAAAAAGCCTTCTTTATCGGCATCAAGAATCGCAACTAGTGAGACTTCTGGCATATCCAAGCCTTCCCTGAGCAGATTGATCCCCACTAACACATCGAATTTACCTATACGTAAATCACGAATAATTTCAATGCGTTCTACTGTGTCTATATCTGAATGTAAATAACGAGCTTTGATACCATGCTCGTCAAGATAGTCACTTAAATCTTCGGACATACGTTTGGTTAAGGTGGTCACTAATACCCTTTCGTTTAATGCCACACACTTGTTAATTTCCGATAATAAATCATCGACTTGGGTCGCCACCGGACGGATCTCTATTTCTGGGTCGAGCAATCCTGTTGGACGCACCAGTTGTTCTACAATATCGTCTGGTGCCACTGCAAGTTCAAATTTTCCTGGTGTAGCTGATACATAAATAGTTTGAGGGGTAATTTGTTCAAACTCCTCAAACTTTAACGGGCGGTTGTCTAACGCTGAAGGTAAACGAAAGCCATATTCCACTAAGGTTTCTTTTCGGGATCTGTCACCTTTATACATAGCGCCAATTTGCGAAACCGTGACATGGGACTCATCAATAAACATTAAGCCATCGGCCGGAAAATAATCAATAAGAGTGGGCGGCGGGTCGCCAGGATTTCGGCCGGATAAATACCTAGAGTAGTTTTCGATTCCTGAGCAATACCCTAACTCTTGCATCATCTCGATATCAAATTGACAACGTTGTGCAACCCGTTGTTCTTCCACTAATTTATTTACTGACTTGAGTTGCTCGCGTCTTTCTTTAAGTTCGACCTTGATATGCTCAATAGCATCGAGAATTTTCTCTCTTGGAGTCACGTAATGAGTTTTTGGAAAAACAGTGGCTCGGGTGACGGTTTTTTCAACCGCCCCAGTAAGCGGATCAAATATGCTGATGCGCTCGACTTCTTCATCGAACAATTCCACTCTAATACCATGACGTTCCGAGTCTGCTGGAAATACATCAATCACGTCACCACGCACTCTAAAGGTGCCGCGCTCAAAAGCTACATCATTTCGGGTGTATTGAATTTCGGCCAAACGCCGCAAAATATCCCGTTGATTCATAATGTCACCTTGACGAAAATGCACCAACATTTTCATGTAAGATTCAGGGTCGCCTAAACCATAGATAGCCGAAACACTAGAAACAATAATAACATCACGCCTTTCCATCAGCGATTTAGTAGCGGATAAACGCATTTGTTCAATGTGTGCGTTTATCGATGCATCTTTCTCAATAAAAGTATCACTAGAAGGCACATAAGCTTCAGGCTGATAATAATCGTAGTAGGAGACAAAATATTCTACTGCGTTATTAGGGAAAAACTCTTTCATTTCACCGTAAAGCTGAGCAGCTAGGGTTTTATTGTGTGCCAATATCAAGGTAGGCCGCTGCACCTTTTCAATCACATTCGCCATAGTAAAGGTTTTACCAGAACCGGTGACACCTAATAAAATTTGCCGCGCTAAACCATCTTCTAAGCCTTCAACCAAGGCCTTTATGGCTTTGGGTTGATCGCCAGCTGGAGAATAACTCGAGGATATTTCAAATGCTCTGCTCATAACGCTTATTTACTCACTACACTTTGTTCAAATCGAGAGGCCAGAATGCGTTTAAACCAAATAAAGGCAATACAACCAACAGTGAGATTGGCCAATACGGCCGCCCAAAATAATCCAACTAAGTTAAACCAATAACTACCGATAAATGAAAACGGCACAAAAAACACAAATAATCGCATACCGTTTAAAGACAAGGCTGACATGGGCATATGCATGGCATTAAAGGATGAATTGGTCAAAATAGTTACGCCTTGTAACCCGTAACCAAGCGGCACAATCACCAAAAACAGTACTATAGTTGCCGCCACTTTTGGCTCATTAGTAAATATATTGGCAATCACAGCAGATAATACTGCCAATAAAGCAAAAATGATCAATTGCCACACCATGACAAATTTGACACATACACTATAAGCCTGCTCTACACGGTCTAGTTTATTGGCTCCAAAGTTTTGACTGATAAAGGGAGGCAATGACATAGATAATGACAGCACCACTATGCTAGCAATGGATTCCAATCGCCCCCCGACTCCCCAAGCAGCAACAGCTTCAGGACCATAACCTGCAACTATGGCTGTGACTATTCCAGTAGAAATAGGGGTTAACATATTGGCTCCAGAGGCAGGCAAGCCAATTTTTAAAATCCCACCTGTACTGCGTTTTAACTGTTGCCAACTCAGTAACTTTGGCTCCATCAACTGACGTTTTACAGCCAATACATACAAAATATAAAATAATCCAACCGCCCAAGCTACCAGAGTGGCAATGGCCGCCCCTTGAATGCCAAGGGCAGGCACCGGGCCCCAACCAAAAATAAGAATGGGATCCAAAATCACATTAATAAGTCCACCAAAAGCCATAACGTAACTAGGCGTTTTTGTATCACCTGAAGCCCGTAAAACACTGTTCCCAACCATAGGCATAGCCAGAAACACCCCCGCTGCATACCACACCAACATATATTCGTGGATCAAAACCAGTTGTGCTTCGTCAGCCCCCATGAGTTGAAAAATAGGAGTGATGGTCAACACGCCAACAATTGCTAATGCAATGGCTAACACCATAGTTAACATTAATGCACCAGTTGCCGTTTCCTTTGCTTGATGGTGTTGCCCTGCCCCAAGTAATTTAGCAATGATGGCCGAGGTGCCAATGCCCAATCCAATATTTAAACTAATAACAGTAAAAGTAACGGGGAATGTAAAACTAATGGCAGCAAGTTCTTGCGTACCTAACATACCAATAAAAAAGGTATCGACTAAGCCAAACGTCATCAGTACTACCATTCCGACTATCATCGGCAAGGTCATTTTACGTAGGGTGGTGGCAATATCGTTATTTAGCAAATCTGGATGGGATGCTGTTTTATTGCTTGAGGTCAATATTGCTCTCTCTTAATTGAACTTAATAGAAGATACAGGTGGTAGCTGATCATTTAACTCAAAATCACATGACTGAGATTTTAACCTGAAAATTTCAATGAACAGTAATGGCTTTGTCAGTTCAGTCGCTGTCAGCTAATAATACGCGAATTTTTCTTCACTTATCTTATATTTAGCAGTATTTTTGTTACAAAATTGTTAGCAAGCATCACTCTAATCAGTGTACCTTTTTGAATACAGATACATGTCTATATATTGACGATTTTTCTTTTATTCTGAGTTTTTGCAGTAAAATAATGCTTATTGTTTTAAAAATAATCAATTCAAAAATAAAATGAATCCGCTGGTTTTAGCATGTTTTTATTTTTCTCTTTAAAAACAACACACAAGGAAAATTTCATATTTTTTACTGAGAAATTTTACTTTTTCAATGAATCAAAAATAAATCATATCTAATTGTTTTAAAAGGATTTTATAAATTAATTCAATATTCTTAATTTCATCTATTGACTTTGAATTGATGAGCGCTTTATCACTGCTAACAATTTAATCCACAAGGTTATCCACAAGATTCGTGGATAACTGCCTTCGCCCTTTAATTGGCGTACATTGACACCATAGTCCACTTTTATTTTAGTTAGTAATCACCAACCTACTGCATCGCCAACAAAGGTTACACTTTTATTAAAGACTGGCATTATATACAGTACACAACAGATCCTTAATAACAATTAGCTATAACAAAATGGAAAAAGGGTCTTTGAATTAAAATCAATAAGGAGAACTAAAATTGCACAATTTTGAAGCAAAAAAAACCTGAAGATTTTTATATTTTGGTAATACGTATAGATTGTGTGCAAGATTATGAAAATATCGTTAAAAACCTCAATTTGAGTGTTGACAGCGGGCGGGATGCTCATTAATATCCTGCCCCGTTGAAAAGCACCTTGTTTTGTAAACGAGTAACGCTTTCGACATAAGTATAAAGTTCCCCCTTAGCTCAGCTGGTTAGAGCGACGGACTGTTAATCCGCAGGTCCCCTGTTCGAGTCGGGGAGGGGGAGCCAACTTATACTTAGTGAGTTAAGTATCATTCTATGAATAATAGTTAACTAGAAATTGAATTCCCCCTTAGCTCAGCTGGTTAGAGCGACGGACTGTTAATCCGCAGGTCCCCTGTTCGAGTCGGGGAGGGGGAGCCAATTCAATTATCGACAATCTCCCCTTATTACCTCTAGTTATCGACTTTTATTTCAATAATAAACACATTTAGTAATAAACTTTTGAATATCAAGTTGTTAATGGTCACTTAAATAAAGATAATAACAGCGTAATAATAACTCCTGGTAAATATCCACTTATATGACCGAATTCTTACTACTGTTGATTGGCACTGTGTTGGTGAACAACTTTGTGTTAGTACAATTCCTTGGCTTATGCCCGTTTATGGGTGTTTCAGGAAAATTAGAAACGGCTATTGGCATGTCTATGGCCACAACTTTTGTATTAACCCTAGCCTCACTTTCCAGCTACCTCGTTGAACATTATATATTGTTGCCATTAGGCATAGGCTACTTACGTACACTAAGTTTTATTTTGGTAATTGCCGTAGTGGTGCAGTTTACTGAAATGGTAGTACATAAAACTAGCCCCACCTTATACCGACTACTAGGTATATTTTTACCGCTTATTACCACCAACTGCGCAGTATTAGGTGTCGCCCTATTAAACATTAACCAACAGCATAATTTTGTTGAATCTGTTATTTATGGTTTTGGCGCGGCCCTAGGGTTTTCCCTAGTGCTGATACTATTTTCCGCCATGCGAGAACGTTTAGCTGTAGCAGACGTACCTAAACCTTTTAAAGGTGCATCTATAGGTATGATTACCGCGGGTTTGATGTCTTTAGCTTTTATGGGCTTTACTGGTTTGGTTAAATTTTAATGTCTCTAGGTTTCGCTATTCTCACTGCACTAATTGCCATTGGCTTGTTGGCACTGGTTTTTGGGCTGGTTTTAGGTTTTGCGGCGGTAAAATTTAAAGTAGAAAGTGATCCACTGGTTGAGCAAATTGATCACATACTCCCACAAACCCAATGTGGGCAATGTGGGTACCCAGGTTGCAAACCTTATGCGCAAGCCATAGCAGATGGCGACGAAATCAATAAATGTCCGCCAGGTGGCGATGCCACAATTAAGAAACTTGCCGACCTTATGGGGGTAGAAGCTAAATCTTTAGATTCAGCCCATGGGGTAGAAGACGTTAAAAAGGTAGCATTCATTCGTGAGGACGAATGTATAGGTTGTACCAAATGCATCCAGGCTTGTCCGGTTGATGCCATATTGGGAGCCGCTAAACAAATGCACACTGTTATTGTTGATGAGTGCACCGGTTGCGATCTATGTGTAGATCCCTGCCCTGTTGATTGTATCGATATGGTGCCCTTAGCAAATAGTGCTTCTTCTTGGCGCTGGGACATTAATGCCATCCCTATCAAACAAATAAGTTAGACGGGAATTATGCCAAGTAACTTCGACGACATTATTGAAAAACTAGACAATAACCAATTGTGGGATTTCCCCGGTGGTGTGTTTCCTGCTGAACAAAAAACACTGTCAAATCAAACCCCAATAGGTAAATTGCCCATCCCCGAACGCCTATTTGTGACAGTAAAACAACATATAGGCGTTGAAGGCCACCTTATTGTTGAAGTCGGTCAAAAGGTGCTTAAAGGTCAAGCGTTAACAAAAAGCATGAACCCTTTTGCAGTGCCAATTCATGCACCAACATCCGGGGAAGTTGTCGCCATTCAAAAACACGTCTCAGCTCATCCATCTGGGTTACCAGAAATGACAGTAGAGATAATCAGCGATCAACAAGACAAGTGGGCGCCACTTAGCCCCTTAGTGGATTACCAAAATCAGCCTAAAATGCAAGTGCTTGCAGCCATTTGTGACGCGGGTATTAGTGGTATGGGGGGGGCTGGATTCCCCACTCATATAAAATCATCACCTAAAAAAGATATCGATTTTTTAATCATAAACGGTATTGAATGTGAACCCTACATTACCTCAGATGACCGTTTGATGCGTGAACATGCCTGGCAAATCCGCCAAGGTATAGACGTATTGTGTCATCTCCTCAAACCCAAACACGTTTTAATTGGTATAGAAAATAATAAACCTGAAGCCATCGAAGCGATGCAAGTAGCCTGCAGAGAAAACCCCAATTACCGAATTTGTAGTGTACCGACAAAGTATCCAGCAGGGGGTGAAAAACAACTTATCCAAGTGTTAACCAACAGAGAAGTGCCTGCTAAAGGATTGCCTGTGGATGTGGGTGTTATCATGCATAATGTGGGGACGTGTTTTGCTATAGCAGATGCTGTTTTTTCAGGCAAACCACTTATCAGTCGAGTGGTTACTGTCACAGGTGAAGCCGTAGAAAACCCTTGTAATGTATGGGCATTGATTGGGAGCCCAGTGGCCCATCTATTAACACACAGTGACTATAAACAAACACGCCAAAAACAAACTAATATCATTATGGGTGGCCCTATGATGGGGTTTAATGTCTGCAGCGATTTGGTGCCAGTAGTAAAAACTACTAACTGTATATTGGCACCCACTGACAACGAAATATCCGGCAATAACGAACAAGCGTGTATTCGCTGCAGTGCTTGCGCAGATGTCTGTCCAGCCAGCTTGCTACCACAACAATTATTTTGGCACGCAAAAGCCAAAGAATTAGAGAAAGCCCAAGAATATAATTTATTTGATTGTATTGAATGTGGCGCATGTGCCTACGTTTGCCCAAGTGAAATACCCTTAGTTCATTATTACCGCATAGCTAAATCTGAAATAAGAGTAGAACAAGAAGAAAAACAAAAATCAGACAAAGCCCGAGATCGTTTTGAAAAGCGTGAAGCGAGACTAATTGCCGAACAACAAGCCAGAGATGAGAAACATCGCTTGGCAGCCGAGGCTCGAAAGCAAGCGATGGCGAGCAATGGCAACAACGCCAAAGACAAAATTGCCGCGGCTTTAGCCAGAGCAAAAGCCAAAAAACAACAGGCAAGTGAAATCACTGAAAAACCCCTTGAGGCAACTGAGTTAGCCCCCAATAGTTCAGTAGAAGCGTCTACCCAAACTAAAGTTGTTGAACCTGCCGCAAAAGTCGCCAGTTCAAACCAAAGGGTGCAAGCCGCTATCGCACGAGCAAAAGCGAAAAAAGCAGCCGCAGAAGCCAGCAATACTCAAACTGAATTGAATGAGACAAAGAAAGACATCGCAGAAGTCAAAAAGCCAGCGATCAAAACACCTGTACAAACCGACTCTGGCACCTCTGTTCCCGTGACCAAGGCGCCAGAAGCGCCACCCGCCACTATTACAGACAGTAAACAGGCTAAAATAGCGGCAGCAGTAGCCAAAGCAAAGGCTAAACGGAACGCCCAGAAAGCCGGCAATGACCTAGCCGCGCCAAAATCAGCATCAGCCCCTAAGGTAGAGAACAGTGAAACTGACAATTCAGTTGAACTTGCCAAAACAGAAGAACAACAAATAGATATGAAAAAGCGCAAAATTGCTGCGGCAGTAGCGAAAGCTAAAGCCAAAAGAGCCGCTGAAAAAGCAGATAAGTCCTCATGAAATATAAATTAGCCAGCTCTCCGCACCAACATATTCGCCGTGATACCGGTCAAGTTATGCGTTTAGTGATTTTAGCTATGATCCCTGGGATCTTATTACAAACATGGTTCTTCGGTTGGGGCACAGTTATTCAAATAGGTATAGCCATCATCACAGCAGTGGTTACCGAAGCGGCAATTCTAGAATTACGAAAGCGAGATTTTGAGCGTGCGTTAAAAGATTATAGTGCGGTACTCACAGCCATGTTATTGGCGGTGAGTATTCCTCCTTTTGCCCCTTGGTGGGTGATTGTGATTGGCACTTTTTTCGCTATTGCTATAGTAAAACAACTATATGGCGGTTTAGGTTTTAATGTATTTAATCCAGCGATGGCGGCGTATGTCATGTTGTTGGTTTCTTTTCCTGTACAAATGACCCAGTGGCTACCCCCTGTCGACCTAGCACAATATAGTCATGATTTTATGGATGCCCTGCAAGCTGTTTTTACTGGCTTTAGCGTGGAAGGTTTTAGCCTTGCGCAACTTAAAACAGGCATTGATGGCGTGACTATGGCGACGCCACTAGACACAGTTAAAACCAGCTTAGCCCAAGGGCTTACCTATTCAGAAAGCATTGAACTCCCTATTTTTGACAGCGTGATTACTGGTTTAGGTGTGGCATCGAGTTGGATTAGCCTAGGGTATCTGCTCGGTGGCTTATATTTACTTAAACAGAAAGTCATCAATTGGCATATACCCGTTAGCATGGTAGCGGGGCTATTTATCTGCGCATTGATAATGTCACTTGTAGACAGTGACTTATACCCATCTAGTCTTTTCCACTTATTTAATGGAAGCATTATTATTGGTGCCTTTTTTATTGCTACCGATCCTGTGTCCGCTTCCACAACAAATAAAGGTAGAATCATTTTTGGAGCGGCAATTGGTGTGTGGGTTTATCTGATTAGAGAATGGGGTGGCTATCCTGACGCCGTGGCTTTTGCAGTATTGATCATGAATATGGCAGTGCCTCTAATTGATTATTATACGCGGCCACGCACTTACGGTCATGCCGCAAGCAAACAAAAATCAAAAGGCAAGGTCAAATCATGACAAAAAGTATCCAATATACTATGTCTAAAAATGGGGTGATATTGGCGATATTCGCATTATTTACCACTGGACTGATTGCCCTCACCTACTTCGGTACCAAAGATCAGATTGCGCTGCAGCAGCAACAGAAATTGCTCTCCATACTTAATGCAGTCATTGATAAAAGCAGTTATGACAACGCCATACAGTTAGATTGCGCCTTAGTGACGTCTCCTGAATATTTGGGCTCCGATGCCCCCCAACATATATATCGCGCCACCAAACTGGGACAAGGTGTGGCTGCAGCCATAGAAACCACTGCCCCAGATGGATACAGTGGGCAAATTCATTTAGTGGTGGGCGTTACCCTTTCAGAATCTGGTTCGGCCAAGGTAACAGGCGTGAGAGTGCTTGAACATAAAGAAACACCTGGACTAGGCGACAAAATAGACTTACGTATTAGTAATTGGGTAATAGACTTTGACAATCAAATATTTAGCGCTGACATCGCCACAAATTGGGCAGTGAAAAAAGACGGCGGGAAGTTTGATCAATTTACAGGTGCCACAATCACCCCAAGAGCAGTAGTCAGAGCAGTTAAGTTAAGTGCGGAATATTACTTAGCTAATCAAGGCAGTATTTTTAACGCTGAAAATGCCTGTACTGGGAATAACGCTGTGAAAGTCATTGATGCAAAAGTGAGCCAAGGAAATGAATGAGTTTAAAGAGTTAAGTTGGCAAGGCCTGTGGAAAAACAATCCGGCATTGGTGCAACTATTAGGTTTATGCCCTTTGCTTGCGGTAACAGCCACTATTACCAATGGACTTGGTTTAGGACTAGCCACCACACTAGTGTTAATTGGCTCGAATACCACAGTATCGATAATTCGAAATTGGGTCCCTAGCGAAATTCGCATCCCTATCTTTGTAATGATCATTGCTGCTTTTGTAACCATAGTGCAGCTACTGATGAATGCTTACACTTTTACACTGTACCAAGCATTAGGGATATTTATTCCGCTTATAGTGACTAACTGCGCCATTATTGGACGAGCAGAGGCCTATGCCTCTAAAAATACTATCGGAAAATCTGCTTTTGATGGTTTGATGATGGGGTTAGGTTTTACAGTGGTGTTGGTATTATTAGGGGCTATGCGAGAGTTATTGGGCTATGGCACCTTGTTTGCTGGTGCCAATTTATTGTTAGGCGATTGGGCCACCAGCCTTAAAATCACAGTGTTTGAAACTGATAGTCCATTTTTACTTGCCATTTTACCTCCCGGCGCTTTTTTATGTATGGGTCTGTTAATCGCTCTTAAAAACATATTGGATAGCCACATGGAACGTTTGTTTGCCGCTAAGGCTGAAGAAAAAGTGGTGCAACGCGCCCGAGTCACTACAGAA
>TARA_R110000751_G_scaffold56918_12_pt1 | contig 12044 bp, 19 predicted proteins | sample TARA_R110000751 | Tara Oceans TARA_R110000751 (sample SAMEA4398001) | marine metagenome | biome: Polar Biome; feature: [MES] marine water layer (ENVO:01000295) within the mesopelagic zone...; material: water (ENVO:00002006), including particulate matter (ENVO:01000060) such... | reverse complement strand
TCCTCCACGCTTATTGGTTGCTACATTCGTATATTCACCTTCAGCCTTATCGACTTTAAGCTTTTCGGCAGCATATACTTCAAGTGGTATCTTCCATTTATTAGCCAAACGGATGTCTTCTTGACTTAGTTTAACCTTACGGCTATTGGAAGTACTGGGAGAGCGTGACGTACCAGCAACCACTTGAGCAGGTGACGTTTCCTGCTTACGACTTTGTGAATTTGATTCTTCAGATTTTCCTTCAAATTTATTAGGAAAAGTTTTCTGAAGTCTACTATTCACTTCTAAATAAAATTCGTCTTCACTGGGATCCCATCCCTCAGACTTTAATTCTTTATCTATCTCTAATGCACCATAAGTCATGATTTGATCTTTACCAAACCAATCATTTTCAGATGCCCATCTCATTGCTCTAGGATCAGGCTTTTCTTGAACTTGTTGTTGTTGGGCTGTTCTTTGATTTGCCTGTGTCTTTTCATAATTTATTAATGCAACTTTTGCTTCATCAATACGTTGTTTTTCAAATTGAGCTTGATTTAAAATTTCTTGTGATTGAAGTAATTGTTCTTTGTCTCCACTATCAAAAGCATTTAAGTAAGCAGCTCTAGCTAATTCAATTTTATCATCAACTTGTTTAGAATTTAATTCAATATTATGTTTAGCACTTGAAGCAACTTCATCTTGTTTATTATGTAATTGTGATTGTAGTTGACTCTTCTCTTGAATTAAATTTTGAATTTCCTCATCACGTTCTTTACGTTGACGAATTAATTTTCTAATTCTTTTTTCTGCTCCTTTAGTTTCAATCCCCTCTAGTTCAGGAGTATCACTCTCTTCTTTTTCACTAGTAGTATCAACTTTTTCTACTACTTCTTCTTTTGTTTCTTGAGTAACCTCTACTTTAAGATCTTCTTTGGGATCTACTTCTATTTTATTCCAACTAGCTTCTTCTACTTCTTCTACTTCAATCTCTTTTTCTTCACTCATAATTTACTCCGTTGTTGACGATTCAAACGTATTACGTCTAAAAGTTTATTATACACTATTACTTACCTAGTAGGCAAGTTTTTAATGACTTAAATTAAATGTAGGATCTAAGTCTTCAGGAGAATCTACTCTCATTAATATTTGATCATCAAAGATTAAGATAAACCTTTGACCTTCATAAAATAATTTCTGACCTGTATGTTTACCATAACAGACATGATCCCCTACTTTACACCAAGCTCCTTTAGGAAATTTATTCTTATCTTCATAAGCCAACTCTCCTACTACTTCTACTTTACCTACAGTTGTTAGATAAGCAATATCATCTTGTAAAGAGTCAGGAATAAAGATACCACTCTTTGTTTTTGCTTTAACAGTCATAGGTCTTACAAGAATATGATAACCTGGAATATTTGGTAAGTTAATAACCTTTGGTTCTCCTTCTATAGAATCAATCCATTCATCATTCTTAATAGCATTTGCTAATGGTGGTTGTCTCATTTAAAAGTCCTCTTCATCATCTGAATGTTGTATACGTTTTAGAATATTTTTTATTTCTTGTCGTGACCATTCTATACCACTAATAGACCCGACTAACTGTCTATAGTGAGCATAGTCTTCTATACTTCCAGATGCTAACGAATTCTTTAATGTATCAATTTCTTTATTATATGATTGTAGTACTTCATCCCAAATATCCATTAAGATGTGGCAGCCCAAATAGATATAATTAAAGCAGCTACTGCAACCCACATAGACTTACAAGATAATCCACACTTACAATGCATAGCTTCAAACTTAGCTATAATCCCTTCAATCATAATCCTGGTCCTTTATTCTCACGAGTTTTTTTCGTAGGGTTTGGAATAGCCCACGTACTTTTTTCAAACTCATCTGTAATCCCACTCTTTGCTCTTACAGACCATTCTGAAGAAGGTATGTTATCAAAGTTACCTACGGACTCACTTTGATTTCCATTACCCCATACTCCACGATTTGTTGATTTATCCATTAGTTACTCCTCTCCTTCTAGTCGTTCATCTCTATGTGTTTTAATATTTTCTAGTTCTATATCACGTTCAGTTTTCATTTCTTGTTTAGCAAAGTCAGCTTGAATACCTGCAAGCTTCATTTGTTTTTTTGTTTCATCTTCTAATGTAGCTTTGGCAACATCAGTTAAAACTTTTATCGTATCGTTAGTTTTTTGTAAAGCTCGATCTTGTTCTCTCTCTTCACTTTTCATTAATGCTACTGCACCTTCTGAAATTGTTTTAACTTTAAGTTCACTCTCTTTAAGAGTAATCTGTCGGTTTTTAATCTCAAGATCAGCAGCATCTTTCATAGCTTCTATATCAAGCTTTTCTTTCTCTAACATAAGCTGATCTTTTTGTAAGTTAATTGTTTGCTGTTCAATAGACTGTCCCATATTTTGAGCAGCCATTTGATTAGCTTGCATTACCTGTTGAGCAGCTTGAGCCATTGCTTGTTCAATAACAGCAGGATCTTGAGAACCTTGAGCCATCTGTTGAGTTACTCCACTCATCTGTTCTTGATACTTCATTACTGAATGTTCTTGAATATTAGCTTGGAGTATAGGAACAATTCTTTGCATAATAGGATTAGCCCCATTAGCTGGATCTTGCATATAAGCCATCTTTACTTTGATATGAGCTTCATGATCTTGACCTGGAAAAGCAGCAATAGGAATTCCTTTTGTTGCAGCCATAATATCTGATACAGGATCTAGAGTACGAGGCTGTTGTTTAGGTGGTAGTATCTCTTCAATGTTAGGCATGTTAGCTGAATTAAGAATTGTTCTATTTAATGCTTCAAGATTGAACATACCCGGAGGTGAGTTTTGGGATAGTTGAAGTGCCATTTGAGCCATCATCATACGGTGAGCATTTGAAGGAATGTTTGGATCACTGACAGGTAATACATCAACTCGACCATCAAAGTCTTTCCTAAATATTTGCTGATCAGCATTAGGAATCTCATACGGATATTTAGATGGTAAGTATTCATAATCAATTGAAGCTAACAATCTAAATTCATCTCTCTGAGATTTGTGCAGTCGTTTATGAATTGCACTAAAGAACTTGCTTGATGCTTCAAGCAGTGCCATTGTCGTTCCTACAGGACCATAAGACGATCCTTCAGAAATAACTTGTTCTGAACTATCGGCAAATCTTTGTCCTGCAGCAGCTACAAACTGAAGCATCTGGTAAAGAGTTGAGGAAGGCTCCTTATATGGCAAGGGAACAATAGCCTTTGAGAGATCAATACCAGTTGACTCCACTTCTTTAAACTCACCGGGAGCGATAGGATCATTGTCACCAACTACCCTTACACCCTTTGCTTTAAAACCTCCGGGTAAGTTCGCAAATTGACCAGCATCAACTAAGGCTCTCATGGCTGCAGTAGCAGTCATTGTCAGATTACCTAAGAAATGAATTAGGCCAAACCCATAGAAACCAAATCCAGGAACAAACCTATAGTGTGTAAAGTGTATTTTCTTTTCTCGACTAGGATCATCTTGGTTAAAGTTTCTACGAATACTTAAAACTTGTTTTGAACTTTCTTCTATTGTAACAATATAAGGTAAGGCTACTCCATCAGGATCATTAAATGGTGAAGGAAGATCTAGATAACAATGTTGTTCTAGTAATGTAAACTGTGGATCATTATCACTAGAGGGAGAGAACCCTAAAATAGTGTTCATCTTCTCTCCCATTGCATTAAGATCAGGATTACCAGGTTGAGGTAAATCTATTTCATTATAGATTCCAGCAGCGATATCCCTTTTAAGATCATTAGGACTACGATAGATTACATGAGTGTATCGATCAGCCCTTCTAAGATCACTAGCATAATATGAAACATAAAACTGATCAATAGGTACAAACTCTGAAACAGGACGTTTTAAGTTTGCATCATAATAAATCTTTTTAAAAGCTGATCCTATTAATGCTAAATGAAATAACATTCTTTCAAACTCATCGAAGTATTCAGTCATCTGTTCAGTGACTTGATAATTCATAAAGTCCTTAACACGATTAGCTTGCATTTCCCTTTCAGGAGTTTGCTTACCAATGATCTGAGTTTTAATTGGACCACCAGCAGGAAATAATTCTTGAGAAGCTTTTGATTGAAACTTAACTGCTGACTCAATGAGTAAAGGATGTACGGCTGTACATGCACCTTCAAATGGTTCTGTTGCATCTTGAAGTTTTAAACCTAAGAGATCAAACCCTCGTTCAAACATATCTTCCCATTCACCCCGGGAATCTTTATCACTTTGATAATTGTTATAAACTTGATTTGCAATATCATCTAGTTCGTCATCGTCTATCTGTTCAGATAGATCATCGTACCATTCACCTAAACCAATAGGCTCATCTTCTTCAGTTAAAATTTCTTCTGATCCTAAATCGACAGTTACTCCTCCATCTGGTTCTACTTCAAAAGATGCAGAAGACTCCTCTGTTGCTTCCATGTTCATAGGAACAACATTAGTCTTATTCGTGTCATAAGGATTTTTTTCTATTGCCATATAATATCCTCCACTTTATAATTATAAGTATACACTTAAAAGTTCCAGTAGGCAACTCTTTTTTTACTTTTTTGTTCATCTTCTGCATCAGGATCATCAGGGTGTAATAAGTTCCAAGAATCTTTCATGTAATGAACAGCCATTGTCATAGCATCTACTTGGTCATCATGTGCTCCATTCGGAAAGACAATCAGTTCATCCACTAACTCTTCTGCCCATTTCTTTCCTTTAGGAAACCATACTCTTCCTGCTTCCATTGAAGGAGTTGCAGCATAGACTCTGGATATCTTATCTCGATCAGGAGTATAGTCTAATACAGGTAGACCAGCCCTACGCATATCCTGGATTAATGATTGACCACTAGCTTTTTTCTCTACTATACAAACATCTGGTTTGTGTTCATCAAAAGACATTTGAGCCATACGTCTGAGTTCAGGATACTCGTAACGACCACGAAGGTTCCCTAATAAAATTAATTGTGCTTCTGAACTTTCAATTCCATCATGGGTTTGTTCAGGAGCATAGAAGATACCCCATGTTTGAATAACACTATAATCAGCAGTTGTCTTTGTGGAGAAAGCTGTATCATATGTTTGAATAATAAAATCACAACCAGGTGGATCTTCATGAGGCCACCACTCAATCCATTTCTTTTTAATAAGACCACCCTCTTCTGGAGTAGGGTTCTGCATATAAAGAGACTCCCAGTACTTTGTACCGTTAGTAGCTTTGATTTCTTCTTCATCTATTTTAAGTATTTCTTTTGGTTTCCATTCAGGAAAGTAAGATGACCCAACAGGAAGATCTAAAAGATCAGAAGTTTCTTCATCAACCCATGCAGGTATCTTAATAACCTCCCAGGGAATTGTTACATAATCTTTCATCTCTCGTTCTTGTTTTAATAACCAACCACATAAATCATCATGATGGTACCGGGTATTAATAATAACAATTGAACCATTAGGCATGATACGAGTACGTAAACCAGAAGGCCACCATTCCTTTACATACCGTCTACCTGCCGCACTAAAGGAATCTTCTTCAGACATGACATCATCAAGGATAGCTATGTGAGCACCACGACCAGCAATCTGTGATCGTACACCAGCAGCATAATAAGATCCCTTCTGATTTGTCTGCCACTTACCAGCCGCACGTACATCTTGTCTAAGACTTACACCTGTAAATATATTCTGGAAGTCTTCACTATTAACAATATCCCTTACTGCTCTACCAAAATCAGATGATAGTTGATCACTATGAGATACAGTTAATACTTCATGATTAGGATGTTGTCCTATATACCATGCAGGAAATAACTTAGAACATATAACAGACTTAGAACTACGAGGAGGAAGAAAGACCATTAATCTTTTAATATCCCCATCTAATATCTTTTGTAGTTTATCTGATATAACTTCAATATGTTTACCCATCTTCCAATCAGATACTAAGGTAGGGGCTGTACGTTTAACAAACGATAAGAAGTTAGTATTAGCTTTAGCTGTAGAATAATTATCTAATGATGTTCTTAATGATAATAATGATTCTATTTGTTCATAATCAATGTTTATGTTTTCTTCTGTTCTCATTCTTTTTATGATCCTCTAAATATAATAAACGTAAATCCATAAGTACAGTAATAACATGAGTTACATAATCTCTTATCTTCTCTCCTCTATAAGATCTTTGTAAGGCTGCAGGAGCTACTGCTAATCCTCCTGTTACTTCTTTTAATATTTGACTTATAACTGTACAACAAGATAAAGAAGATAGCTGAGTAAATTGATTATCTAACTCACCTTCCTTTAAGTCCATAAGTTTCTCCATCTCTCTTAAAGAATCTTCCTTACTATCATATACCATTATACATTACTAACCCTTTTTTTTAATTAATACTGTTACTACACTATAATAACATACTTTTTAATAGTTGCCAAGTAGAAAAATATATGTTATACTAACTATATAGTCCGGGGGGTAAAGATATAGTATCTTTATCTCCTTTTTTTATCTCTAGGGTACGGATCTAAAAGTTAATATGATGAAGACCTAGTATTTTTGTAAATATATGTCACCTCCTGTTTATATATATACACCTGCACGGATCTTTCCCCCCACCCCCATAGACAATCAAGCCATAGCAGAGATATTCTATATCTCTTAGTGTTTCTAAGTTAGTGAGTTCTTACGAACTAACTGTAGAAACTCTAGAGATATTGATTAGGGTTTGGTTGGTTGACGATGAAGCTGAATAGTTTCATAGCCTATGGCTATAGTATTACTCTTTGAGCCATAGTCAGAGACTATCCAGATATTCCCAAGCCTTTGATATTCCTACAGAATATCTAAGACAACAGCCAAGTCTTATGGTTCGGGATTTGATGAACCCAGCTTATTCATCCAGAGTGGATGATGAGTTGATATGATGAAACCATTAGGTTATATAAGTTTTAATATATCTCTCCTACTTAGGAGAGAGATATATAAAACATAGATAACCTTAAATAGGAGATTTGCAGTGAGCAATTTGAAAATAGACGTTGAACACCTAAACCATCTTTTCAGTCTCAACGATGAGACTGCTGACCTTGAAGCTGAAGTATCAATTGGTTCAATTGATGGAGCTGTTGATGTTTGGTGTACCACTACTGGTACTCCACAAGGTACTTTTTACGATGTTAACGAAGCTCTATATGCTTTTGTTCCAGAAGATTTATATTAAACTTTTATAGGAAAGTTTGTGAATATGATAAAATTATATTTTTTAACTTTGTGTCTTAGTTTGATCGGAACTATCTTTGGATCGATCTTTGTCTTGACAAGTAACTCTATCAATGAAATGCAAGTCCTTGCCTTGATTGGTGGAGTTATCTGTATCTTTGGCAACTTTGTTGCCATCTGTATGGAAACAACAAATTCTTAGATAGACTTACTTACTGACTTCTTAGGAAGTAAGTTAGTATATCTTATAACCCTAGCCATCGGAGGTTTAACATGGCAACACTACAACAACTCGTTACAACGAAACCAAAAAAGAATGCAAAATTGCAAATCACTCGTAATTCTTGGAAAGACATTCCAAGTAAGGCCGATGATCCTAAAGCATACAGCAAAGCTGTAGAAGGTGGAGTACCTGTTAGAGTGCTTCACTCTACTGGATCATATAAAGTTATCAAGAATATTGATAACTTACCAGAGGGTATGGACAATCGGTTCGTAGCCTAATCTACTTAGCTAAGTGAGTGTCTTTTAGGCACTCACTTCAACCACTGAAAGGAATATCACAGTGCTAAAATATATTTATAGAAAACGTGTACAGAAAACCAGATATGGTTTAGGTTTTGGTTCTCAATCTTTCCAGATTCATTTTGGAAAACGATCTTTATATTTATTCATGCCTTTTAATTCTATTAGTAGAATTACTGATAGACAAGGTGAAGTAACTATAGTATAGTCTATTTAGCTAAGTGAGTGTCTTTTAGGCACTCACTGACTAAGTAGATTTTTTAACTAAAGAGGGGTAACGTGATGACCTATAAAAAAGATACTATTTACAAAGCATTAACCGATCCAGAAAGGGTGGCAAAGATTATGTTAAGAAATGAGAAAAGACATTTACCTATGCATAATTATCAAGATCATTCAGAAGTTCCAACAAGTATTATGGACTTTGTAGAAACTGTTTGTAGTGCTCCAATCAATGAAGTATCTATTGAAGAAATTAATAATTTCTTAAATAGTTATGATGAATGGTGCATTAATCAGGATGTAAAACATATCGTTAATAAACATAAAGGATAATAGGATATGATTATATTAGACGTAATAGTAATACTACTATGTGTAGTCATAGTAGGGGTTGCTTTGTGGGCATCATTCTCACCATTTAAATAGAAAGGTTAATATCTAATGAAACTAAAAACATTTATAAAAGAATTTTTAACTGTGTTATTTTTATTCTTTGTAGTATGTGCAGTGGGGGTAGTTTGGTAATGGAACAATTACACATTTCAAAATTAAATGGAAAGCTTGAAGACTTTCAAGCTATTGGCTCTAATACTTTGACAAATCCATTTTGTTTGACACAACACAATCCAAAATTAGCTAAAGCTATTGGAAAGTTTGTCAATAAAAAGTATAGTGAAAACAATCACTTAAAGAATATCTGTAAGATATGTCGTAAAAATCCAAAGACTAATATAGCTCTATGGACAAAGAGAAAAGACATAGTGCAAGGTTTCTTTAAAGTACATCCTAAACCTAGAAATTTAATATTGGTTTATAGTAATCCTATAATCAATAAACCTATCACCAAGGTACCTAAATACTTTAACAAAGTATTTAATAACGTCTTGAAAGATGACTTCAAAGATAAGCAGAATTGTACAGGTCAAAAGTGTAAAGACTGTCTACGATGCTATGACTTTAGTCAAAAGATAGATAACAATATTATCTATGAGGCTGTTAAACGATCCAAGGTTAAAGAACGAATATGTGAAGCTTGTTATAGCCATGCTACATTTAAGTTTAGAACTAACATGGAACCAAGCTTTGAAAAGAATTCAAGACTGTTCAAGACTGATCTATGTGATGAGCAGATACCTAACTTCAATATGTTAAGATATCTTAGGATATCTCAACATGGAGAATTACTAGACAATCCAATTTAAATTAGATATAATATCTCTTAGAGGTTGAACAGTAGTGAAACCTCTTAGAGATATATAGGAGAAATAACATGGATTATGGAAAAAAAACCTACATCTATTGGAACCTGCATAAGCTAACATTTTCAATTATGCAAAACCAAAAAGTAGTGGGACATAGTAATCAATTATATTTAAGTGATGTAGAATTTAGAGTGAGGGAGAGGGGTAGGCAGAAAGTATTGAAAGATAAAGTAAAAAATGTTCATGCTTTTGTTGTTGGAAGAATTTTCTTTTGCCCAGAAGCAGATTCATATCCTATGAATGACCCTCTTGATGAAGAAAAATTAGATATGTGGACACATCGGGTGAGCTATAACCCTTATAAGGGTTCACATTTTATAGCAAGGGCATTACAAGATACAAGATGGAATCCTGTCTCTCATGCAAGCATGGTTGGGTTAACAAATCATCAAGGAAAACCCTTGATCCAATCCAAAAATAATGTTATTATTTCATAAAATTATATATAGGAGATTTATTTCAATGAGTACGACACCACTGGAAAAAGCAGTAGATGATTTTGTTCAAGGTTTATCACTGCAACGATTACGAGAGTATGCATTCAATCATATTCTTGATGAGTATAGATATAATACTATTAGTGATGATAAATTACTTAATGATTTTATAAAGGATTAATATTATGAAAAACCCATTTGGAAAAACAGTAGATAGATCAAAACCATATGCTATTTATGTAAATAAGATGGCAGGATTTGAATTTAGAGTTCTCAAAACTTACCAAAGACCTGATAAAGAAAGAACTAATAATTATGCTCGATGGTTTTTAGCTACAAAGTCACCCTCTACATACGGCTCATATGAGTTAGGGGATGGTTATGTTAGGTATATATTAAGTGATCCCCAGATAGAGTTAATATCAGCAACTAAAGAATGGGAACAGAATTATGAGAATACACTCAGGATTTGATGGTATCGGAACAGCTTATCAAGCTGGTAAAAATATTGGATTACCAATAGAACGATACTATGCTAATGAGATAGATCCATTTGCTATAGAGATAGCAAATAAAAATCACCCAGATATTATACAGTTGGGTGATATAATAAATCAAAGTCCACCTAATAATGTGGATCTAATGATAGCAGGGTCACCTTGCCAAGGATTCAGCTTTGCTGGGAAACAATTGGCCTTCGGTGATAGTCGTTCACGATTATTCTTTGAATGGATTCATTTGTTTAATAAGATTAAACCAAAATGGTTTCTCTTTGAGAACGTAAAGATGAAGCAAGAACATCAAGATGTTATTAGTAAATATCTTGGGGTACAACCTATTGAGATTAACTCAGCAGTACACTCCCCTGCCTCTCGTAAGAGATTGTATTGGACAAATATACCGATAGCCCCTATAAAGATGGAAGATATTTGTCTGCAAGATATCTTAGAAGATGGCTATGTAGATAGATATAAAGCTCATTGCATCGATGCCAATTACTTTAAGGGTGGCAATCTAAAGTCTTACTTTGAAAAGCACAGAAGACAGTTAGTCTTCAGTGATGAGGGTCTTTGTCATGTGGGTGATGCTGATCTCAAAGGTCATGACAGTATCAAGAGAGTGTATCACCCCAAAGGTAAGGGACCAACTCTTACTACTATGCAAGGTGGACATCGTGAACCTAAAGTATTAGCAAGTGAGACAACATGGAGAAAGCTCACTCCTCTGGAGTGTGAGAGATGCATGATGCTACCTGACAACTACACTGAAGGTGTGAGCAACACTCAAAGATACAAGTCATTAGGGAACTCGTTCTGTTGTGCAACCATTGAACATATATTGAAAGGATTATTATAATGAGAATAAGAAATATGAGTGATACTCAAACTCAGTCTCAATTAATTGAGTTAAGAGAATTAGTAGCTGATTTATATTGGGAGTACGATAGGATGTCATCTTCTGGCAAAGAAACAGTCGATAGAATAGATCAAATAGTTCTCCCTAACTTTGATGATTAAAAGGAAATAAAATGAAAATAGAAAACATGAAAATACACACTATAAATGATACACAAACTCAGTCTCAGCAGAGTGAGTTACGACAATTAGTAGGTGAATTGCATCAAGAATATGATCGCTTGTCTAGTGATGGGCAACATATTCTTTCATTATTATGCAGATCCTCAATTAGCCCTATAGAAAGGACTACTGTGAGAGTTAAAGATATAGATGACATGAAGGAATTAATGGACGATATGTATCGGGAGTATGACAGAATGTCATCTTCTGGTAAAGAAACATTAGCCCAAATAGATGCAACTGTAACAGCCATCTCTGATCCAGATTATAGATTTTTCTACCTCAAAAAAGGAGAATAAATATGGAGTACGATAAAAAAGATCACCACTTACAACCAGAGTTTGATATAATATGGGATGCTTTACATTCATATGCAGAGACTTGTTTAGGTAATAAGGTTGGACAAGATGCTGAAAATATGGAGTATGCTGATGAATGGGCAAAAGTATGTGAGGCTATGAGTACAATACAAGATAGTCTATGTGATGGAGAGGGGTGTGGCTATGAGTAAGAAAACTATAATGGAAGAAGTTGAAGATGCTCAACGAGATTATTTAGATTCAAAGCTTATTGTTATAGGGTGTGGTAATGAAAAAGAAAACCAAACCTTTAAAGATAAACTTGTCAGTCAGTGGATAGAAGCTGAAGGATGTAACAAAAACTTTAGAAAGGAAAAGTAAAGATGGGTGAGTATGAATGTATGAACTGCAATGAAAAATTTCATCTTGATGAACCACCTTGGGATGGGTTAGAAATG
>TARA_R110000751_G_scaffold143688_6_pt1 | contig 12045 bp, 13 predicted proteins | sample TARA_R110000751 | Tara Oceans TARA_R110000751 (sample SAMEA4398001) | marine metagenome | biome: Polar Biome; feature: [MES] marine water layer (ENVO:01000295) within the mesopelagic zone...; material: water (ENVO:00002006), including particulate matter (ENVO:01000060) such... | reverse complement strand
CGAAGAGTCCGGCTATACCGACATGCTGCAGAAGGACCGCAGCCCGCAGGCGCAGACCCGGCTCGACAACCTCAAGGAACTCGTCCGCGCCATGGGCGAGTTCGATACGCTCGCCGGCTTCCTCGAACACGTGCAACTGGTGATGGATGCGTCCAGCGGCGGCACAGGGGAGGACCAGGTCCAGATCCTCACGTTGCACGGCGCCAAGGGCCTCGAATGGCCGATGGTCTTCCTGCCGGGCTGGGAGGAGGAGGTCTTCCCGTCGCGCCGCAGTCTCGACGAAAGTGGCCTGAAAGGCCTCGAGGAAGAGCGTCGCCTCGCCTATGTCGGCATCACCCGCGCCCGGGCCCGCGCCTATATCTCCTTTGTCGCCAATCGCCAGATCTATGGCCGCTGGCAAAGCGTCATGCCCAGCCGTTTTGTCGATGAACTGCCCCACGAACATGTCGATGCGATGAGCGAGACCGGCTTTTCGGGCCTGCCGGGCGGCGAGGAAGCCTTTTCCGGCACGATGGAAGACCTCGGCGCGCGCTCATCCTATGACAGCCCCGGCTGGAAGCGCCTGCAGGAGAATGCCTCGCGCACGCCCTCGCGGCCCCCGTCCGATGCCGGTCCCCTCACCGCCACATCCGGCGGCCCGGATACGCACAAGGCTGGCAGCCGCGTCTTCCACGACAAGTTCGGCTACGGCAAAGTGGCATTCGCCGAAGGCAACAAGCTGACCGTGGATTTCGACAAGACCGGCCGCAAGAAGGTCATCGCGACATTCGTCATCGCCGCCTGATTGCTTGACCTGTCACCCCGTTCGGCCTTGGATGGCCAAGGGGGATGGCGGCAGATCATGGCAGGTTATATCGAAAAGCGGCTCTATGATGGGGAAATTCTCCGCTATCAGGGCCAGTTCCACTGGCTGTCTCACTTCCGCGCCTGGCTTGCCCTGATCGTGCTCGGCGTGGTGATATTCGGCATCGTATTCTTCATTGCAGAGCAGATTCGGCTGCGCACGACAGAATTTGCCGTCACTGACCGTCGGGTCGTGCTCAAGAAGGGCCTGTTTTCCGCCGATGTGCAGGAGATCACGCTCGATTCCATCGAAGGCAGTTCGATTCGCCAAGGCGTGTTCGGGCGCATTTTCGGTTTCGGGCACCTGTCGATCAATGGCCGCGGTGAGACCCATATCGTGTTTCCCGTCATGGCCCATCCGGCAACATTCCGGGCGCATGCCGAACGCTCGAAACAGTCCGCGCCGTCCGTCAATGCTGTCTGAAGAAAAGCAGCACCGGCTGGGGCTTGCCAGGGGTGAGTGATCAAGCCGTCGGCGCGTGATGGGCTGAAGGTACGCCTTATGGGCCAGACCGGTGCTGCCTCGCCTGTATGGAAGACCGTCGCCGAACCGGGGCCGAACGGCCCGTTCATGTGGCGGTCATCCGCCCCGGAAGACGCATTTTTTCACTTTTTTACCGTCTGGGCGGAATTCGGAACGGTGCGTTTGATCTTTTTAAATGCCGTATTCGTTAACAAGCCCCCGGAATCCGTTTACCATTTCGGAACGATGCGTTCCGTTCTGGCCCAGCAATGACAGCTGTTCTGATGGTAAACTCCAATGAATACCGTTGATTTTCAATGGGTGTACGTAGCGTTCCGTTTATGTGCCGACCGTACCTTGCATTAAATGGGTGTTAACGGCACATGATGTATGGGGGCTGTGTATGAAATTGCACAATTGTAGCGGATCGCAGGTCCGTTACGCATCAGAAAGAGCGCGTAGACGTCATGATTGGTAGCCTCCTCGGCATGTTGTCCACGGACATGGCCATCGACCTCGGCACGGCAAACACACTGGTTTATGTGAAGGGTCAGGGCGTCAAGCTCGACGAGCCTTCGGTCGTTGCCTACATGACCCAGGGCGGTCGCAAGATCGTTTATGCGGTCGGCGAGCAGGCCAAGAACATGCTCGGCAAGACGCCGGTGAACATGGAAGCCATCCGCCCGATGCGCGATGGCGTCATCGCCGATTTCGAAGTCGCCGAGGAAATGATCAAGCACTTCATCCGGAAGGTTCACAACCGCCGGGCGTTCGTGTCCCCCCTCATCATCATCTGCGTGCCCAGCTCCGCCACCAGCGTCGAGCGCCGCGCCATCCACCAGTCGGCCCTTGCCGCCGGTGCCCGCCAGGTCGAACTGATCGAAGAGCCCATGGCCGCGGCCATCGGCGCCGGCCTGCCGATTGACGAGCCTGCCGGCTCAATGGTCGTCGATATTGGCGGCGGCACGTCGGAAGTGGCCGTCCTGTCGCTCGGCGGCATCGTCTATTCGCGCTCCGTGCGCGTCGGCGGCGACAAGATGGATCAGGCGATCGTCAACTATCTTCGCCGCGAGCAGAAAATCCTGATCGGCGAAATGTCGGCCGAACGCATCAAGAAAGAGATCGGCACCGCCATGGCGCCGGAAAACGGCGAGGGCATGGCTCTCACCGTCCGCGGTCGCGGCACGCTGGACGGCGTTCCCAAGGAAACCGAGATCACCGAGGCGATGATTGCCGAAGCCCTGCGCGAACCGGTCACCGACATTATCGACGCCGTGAAGATCGCGCTCGAGGCCATGCCGCCGGAACTGGCGGCCGATATCGTCGATCGCGGCATCGTGCTGACAGGCGGCGGCGCACTGCTTCGCAACCTCGACACGGTGATACGCGAGCAGGCACAATTGCCTGTGATGATTGCAGACGATCCGCTGAAATGCGTCGTGAATGGTTGCGGATATGTGCTAGAAAACTACTCCAAAATGAAAACGGTCCTGTCTCCGGAAGTCTAGGGAACAGGCCGAAAAAACGGCAAGGAAACAGGGCGAATGGCGCGCCTAAGCCGCTCAGGTCAGAAACCCGGAAAACGCTCAGCAAAGCGTCTGATTCTCTTTGTCTTCATTTTCGGCGCCGCCGCCCTCGTCGTCGCCCAGTCCGCCCCGCAGATCCGCCACGTGTTCGACCCCGTGCGCACCGCCGCCGGCGACCAGCTTGGCGGCAGCGACAGTATCAGCCTCTGGGCCCGTATCAGCGGCCAGGCGGCGCGCGAACGCCGCATCCGCGACCTCGAAGCCGAAGTGCGCGAACTGTCGCGCTACAAGGCGGCTGCCATCTCCATGGCCGAACGCCTCGAGGCCTACGAGAACATTCTCAACCTGATGGGCGAACCCCCTGTGCGCGGTGTTACCGCCCGCGTCACCGCCGAAAGCGACGGCCCCTTCGCGCAGACCCTGCTGGCGAATGCCGGCCGGGCGCAGGGCGTCGATCCGGGCGCGATTGCGCTGAATGAAGGCGGCCTTGTCGGGCGCGTCATCCAGCTCGGCGAATATTCCTCGCGCATCCTCCTGATCACCGACTTCAACAGCCGCATTCCCGTCATGGGCGAAGTCAGCGGAGTCCGCGCGATCCTGTTTGGGGGGCGTGACGGCCTCGGCAGCCTGACCGACCTGCCTGAGCGCAGCGGATTCATCGAGGGCGAGCGCATTCTCACCTCGGCCGAAGGTGGGGCCTTCCCGCGCGGCCTCGTGGTTGGCGAAGCACGGCTTCTCGGCGGCGACTGGCGGGTCAAGTTCGGCATGGCCAACCGGTCGGGCGGCTATGTCCAGATGGTGCCGCCGCCGCTGATCGAGACGCCGGCCCCGGTTGAGGAAATCCCTGCGGCGGACGCAACAGGCGGTCCGGCCCAGGCCAGCGCTGCCCAGGGGGTGCGCCAGTAATGGCCCGCCGCAAGTCCGGTCGCCCCAGCAAGAGCCTTTGGTCGCAAACCGGCCCCACGCCCCGCCTCCTGTTCGGTGCCTTCGCGATTGCCGCGATCGGCCTGCTCGGCCTGACGCCGAAAACCCTGTTCGGCCTGTCCATCGCATGGCCCTATGCCGCGCTCTGGGGGGCCGTCGGCTGGGGCCGTGTCGGCCTGTCCCTGCGGCCCATGGTGATCCTCATCCTTTTCGGCCTGATCCAGGATATCAGCTTCAACGCGCCGCTCGGCTGTTTCGTGATCGTCAATCTCGTCGTCTACGGGTTCAGCGCCTGGATCGCCTCCATGTTCGACGTCATGCACGAGCCGCTCGTTGCCGTGATCGCGCCGGTCCTGCAATTCGTCTCAGGCTTCCTCCTGCTCTGGCTGATGGCCAGTGCGCTTGAGGATCATGCCGTGCGCGCCACCCCGCTGGTGGCCGCCTTGCTGACAACCGGTGTGATCTACGCGATTGCGCACAAGATGTTCGACCTTGGCCGCGCGCCCGGCCAGCCGGTGGGGCAGACAACATGAAATCCAAGCGCAGCATCGAGGATGATTTCAGCCGCCGCATGGTCCTTGCGGCGGGGGCGGGCGGTGTCGTCTGGGCCGGCCTGGTGGCGCGCCTGTTCCAGCTCCAGGTCCTGGAGCGCGAGAAATACCAGGCCGCCGCCGAAGACAACCATATCAAGCTCGCCCTGGCGCCGCCTCAGCGTGGGCGCATTCTCGACCGGTTCGGCAAGCCGCTGGCCTCCCACCGCCGCGCCGGACGCGTGTCGATCGTCCCGGAACAGACAAAGGACCCGGCCGGCACGCTCGCCCAGATAGCCGCCCTGATCGACCTGCCGGACGAGCGGATCGAGAAAATCGCCCGCGAAGTCACGGCCAGCCGGCGGCGCAATGCCGGATTCGTGCCGGTGGTCGTGGCCAATGAGCTGACCTATGAAGACTTTGCCCGCATGAACGTCCATGCGGCCGAGATCCCCGGCATCCAGGTCGAAATGGCGCTGACCCGGTCCTACCCGCGCGGGCGCGACCTTGCCCACGTCCTCGGCTATGTGGCGCGCGCCAGCCAGGATGATCTCACCCGCCTGTCGACCGGCATGGTGGAAGACGAAGCCCAGCGCCTCGAGAAACTGTTCCGCCATCCCGACATGCGCACTGGCCGTCAGGGCATGGAACGCTTTGCCGAGGAATGGCTGCGCGGCAAGCCGGGCTTCCGCAAGCTGGTCACCAATGCCCATGGACGCGTGATCGAGGAAATTCCCGACGAGAAGTTCGCGCCCGTCGCGGGCAAGGACCTCTACGTCACCATCGATTCCGAGCTGCAGCGCGCCGCCATTGAACGCTTCGGCGACGAGAGCGGCGCGGCTGTCGTGCTCGATATCGAGACCGGCGACGTGCTGGCCATGGTCTCCACGCCGGCCTTCGATCCCAATGATTTCGTCAACGGCATTTCAGGCACGGCCTATGCCGAGCTGCGCGACAATCCGCGCTCGCCGCTCTATCCCCGCGCCCATGGCGGCGTCTACCCGCCGGGCTCGACCTTCAAAATGGTGGTGGCAACGGCCGCGCTCGAATCCGGCGCCGTCAAGCCGACCGACCGTGTGCATTGCAACGGCTATTACCATTTCGGCAACCGTACCTGGCACTGCTGGAAAAAGGGCGGCCACGGCTCGATGGACATGCACAATGGCATCAAGCACTCGTGCGACGTTTATTTCTACGAGACCGCCCGGCGCACGGGCGTTGAACAGATCGCAGCCACCGCCCGCAAGTTCGGCTTCGGTGAAGCCTGGACGCTCGGCATGACCGGCGCGCGCGGCGGCCTCGTGCCGGATCCCGCATGGAAACAACGGGTGATGGGCGAGCCATGGTATGAGGGCGAGACCCTGAACTTCGGCATTGGCCAGGGCCAGCTCGGCGTCACCCCGTTGCAGCTTGCCCTGATGACGGCGCGCATCGCGAATGAGGGCCACAGTTTCAAGCCGAAACTGGTTGGCCTCGGCCCCAGGTCGGAAGGCGACGGCGTTCTCGACGCGCCGCTAGATGCCGAGATCATGCAGCGCATGAAGGCCGGCATGTTTGGCGTCACGTCCGAAGGGGGCGGCACGGCCTATCGTTCCGGCGACCTCGGTCTGGGCGGGCCGCGCCTCGCTGGCAAGACCGGCACCGCCCAGGTCCGCCGCATCACCAAGGCGGAACGCGACAAGGGCGTCCGCAAGGGCGTCGATATCGAGCGTGAATTGCGCGACCATGCCCTCTTCGTCGCCTATGCACCGGCGGACGATCCGAAATATGCCATCGCCGTGGTCGTCGAGCATGGCGAAGGCGGCTCGTCGACCGCCGCGCCGCTGGCGCGCGACATCCTCCATTTCGCCATCAAGAATGATAGCCGCCGCAAGCCGGTCTATGGCAAGACGGCGTCGATCACGCCGGCCGGCAGCGGAGAGCCGACATGAGCCGCGAAGGTTATACCGGTTTCAGTCGCGGCGAAGCCCGCACGCGCACGGCCCGGTCGCTCTCGTTCGAGAATGTGGGGGCCCTCGGCAAGCTTGCGAAACTGCCCTGGGGCTTCATCCTCCTGATCGTCGCCATGGCGCTCACCGGCGTCGCGATGCTCTATTCTTCGGCGCATACCAATCCGGGTGAATCCAATCTCTGGTACCTGCAATTGACGCGTTTCGGCATGAGCTTCGTCTTGATGCTGGTCCTGGCCCTGCTGCCTTTGTCGCTCTGGCGCACCCTGGCCATCCCGGCCTATGCTTTCACCATCCTCCTGCTCATCCTTGTCGAAGTGATGGGCGTTACCGGCGGCGGCGCGCAGCGCTGGCTGCAGATCGGCCCGGTCGCGGTCCAGCCGTCGGAATTCGCCAAGCTCGCCACGACCATGGCGCTCGCCTGGTATTATGACCGCGTCATCACGCCCACATCCGGGCGAATCCTCATCCATATCGGCGCGCTCGTCATCATGCTGGTTCCGGCCGCGCTGATCTTCAAGCAGCCCGATTTCGGCACCACGCTTGCGCTGGTCGCATCGGGCGGCGTGGTCATCTTCCTCGCAGGCCTGTCGCTGCGCGTCATCCTGTTCGGTGTGATTGCCGGTATCGCCGCCGTGCCGGGCATCTATTTCGTCCTGGCAGACTACCAGCGCGAACGCGTCGATACATTCCTGGCCCAAATGTCCGGTGAGTCGACCAATGCGCTGGGCGAAAGCTACCAGATCGAACAGGGCCTGATCGCCATCGGCGGCGGTGGGTTCAACGGCAAGGGCTTTCTCCAGGGCATCCAGTCCCAGCAGGATTATGTGCCCGAACAGCATACGGATTTCATCCTCACCGTGATCGGCGAGGAGTTCGGTTTCATCGGCACGACAGCCCTCCTGCTCGGTTTCGCGGTCATTCTCGGCTGGGCGTTCCATTCCGCCTCCCAGTCGCACAGCTGGTTCGGGCGCCTCGCCTCGGCCGGTGCGGCGGCGACGGTCGCCTTCTACATCGTGTTCAATGTCGGCATGGTGATCGGCCTCCTGCCGGTCGTCGGCATGCCGCTGCCGCTGATATCCTATGGCGGCACAGCCATGCTCACGACCATGGCCTGCTTCGGCCTGATCCTGTCGGCGCATATGCATCGGGACGAAAAACTATCCTCGACGGGGCTCATTTGACCCGCTAGCAGAACCCAGAATTGATTTCTATGCCGCGAACGCTAGGGTCGCGCGAAAACATTTACCCCGGGGAGAGGGAACATATGGCTGGCATTGGTCGCAAGACAGATACGTGGAGTTCGCGTTTCGGATTCATCATGGCGGCCATCGGCTCGTCGGTCGGTCTCGGAAATTTCTGGCGGTTTCCCTATACCGCCGGTGAGGAGGGCGGTGGTGCCTTCATCCTGATCTACCTGCTCTGCGTCCTCCTGATCGGCCTGCCGCTCCTGATGGCGGAATATGCGATGGGCCGGAAATCCGGCATGTCGGCCATCGAAGGCTTCCAGTCGCTCGCGCGCGCCGAAAGCAAGAGCCAGAACTGGGGCATCGCGACCTGGATCGGCACGCTGACGGCTTTCTTCATCAGCACATTCTATGTCGTGATTTCCGCGTGGCTCCTGGCCTTCTTCATACAGTCCTTCGGCGGCTATTCGGGCATGGATGCAGCGGCGTCCGGCCAGAACTTCAACGACATGATCGGGCAGGGGGAACATCCGCTTCGCTCGAAATGGTATATCCTCTTCCTGCTGGCCTGTTTCATTGGCGCCAATGTCTTCGTGGTCGGGCGCGGGGTCAAAGGCGGAATCGAGCGCGCTTCGTCCATCCTTATGCCGGCCTTCTTCGTGATGCTCATCATCGTCGTCGGGTTTGCCGTGACGAATGGCGACACGGCCCGCGCCGCGGCGTTCATCCTTCAGCCGAAATGGGAGGATGTCGGCTTCGGCACGTTCCTCGCCGCCATTGGGCAGGCCTTCTTCTCGATCGGTGTCGGTGTCGGCCTGATGGTCACTTACGGCGCCTACCTGTCGAAAGACACCAACATCCCGCGTTCCTCGCTGATCGTCGCCGGGTCTGACACGCTGGTCGCGATGATTGCCGGCTTCGCCATCTTCCCGATCGTGTTTGCTGCCGGGCTCGACCCGGCGGGCGGGCCCAGCCTGTTCTTCGTCTCGATGCCGGTCGCATTCGGCGCCATTCCGGGCGGAGAGATATTCGCCTCGGTCTTCTTTGCGCTGGCCCTTTTCGCGGCGTTCACATCGGCGATTTCGCTGATGGAAGTCAGCGTCTCATGGCTCGAGGAACGCCAGGGCGTCACCCGCTTCGGTGCGGCGCTCGGCATCGGTTTCTCGATGTTCATGATCGGCGCGGCTTATGTCTTCTCGCTCGAATATCTCGACTTCATGGACTTCATGACCGAAGGCCTCCTGCTGCCGCTCGGCGGCCTGCTGACGGCCACGTTCGCCGGCTGGATCCTCAGCCGCGACATGCTGACCTCGGAACTGGGCGAAGGCATGATCATGAATGCCTGGCGGTTCCTGATGCGCTGGTTCGTGCCGCCTTTCATCGCGATCATTCTGGTCTTCGGTTTCATGGACAAGATCCAGGACACCTACAATGTGCCGCTGCCCGGCATCCTGACCATGCTGCTCGGCCCGAATGTGGTCCTGCCGACGGAATAGGGACTCAAAGCCCCCTCTCCCTCCGGGGAGAGGGGGTTGGGGGTGAGGGGGCGCTATGACCCTCTCCCCCGAGGGGAGAGGGAAGCGCGGGAACTTATCCACCCCCTGCCGACCTGCGCGTATAATGCGCCGCGATGTTCAGCCTCCTCACCCCGATGCCGGGCCTGCCCTGGTACCTGCTGCCGATCTGGCCGCTGGTCTTCTGGCGCATCCAGCGTTTGAAGAAATGGTTCCGCGCCGCGGGTGGGCCGGGCTCCGAAATGCTCTGGGGCGTGATGTGGACCGGACGGGTCGTGGTCCCGCAATTGTCGGACGATCTCTCCGGGCATCGTCCGGGCTGTTTCCGGGCACCGGTGTCGGACCGGCTGAGGCTTGCGCTGACAGATACCCCACGTCCGTGTCCCCGGCGCAGGCCGGGGCCTCAGGCCACCCTGTCCGCACATGCCGCACGAGATCCCGGCTTTCGCCGGGAATACGGATTCAATATTCCCGACACATGACCCCTATCTCCCCCTCAAAGCACCCATACCCCACCCGCGAAGCGCCCTCACGAGCGTCGCAGGCGCAGGGGGTCAGGCTTTGACGGCGGGCAGGAAGCGTTCGGCCATATCGTCCGTGGCCTGTATCAGCTTGTCGACAATGCCCGGCTCCATCGAGGAATGGCCAGCATCCGGAATGATGTGCAGGTCGGCTTTCGGCCAGGCCTTGGACAATGCCCAGGCCGTCGACAGCGGGGTCACCACATCATAGCGCCCGTGGACGATGACGCCCGGCACGTCCTGCAGGGTGCGCTCGGCCTCTTCGAGCAGCCAGGCATCATGCGCGAAGAAGCCGCGATTGATGAAATAGTGGCATTCGATCCGCGCGAAGGCGTCGACGAAATCGTCCTCGTTGAAGCGCGGCGGCGTCGTCACCGGGCCCTTGATCGACAGGGTCTCGCCTTCCCAGCGGGCCCAGGCCCGGGCTGCTTCGATACGGGCATTCTTGTCGCTGCCGATCAGGCGCTTGTGGAAGGCGTTCAGCAGGTCGCCGCGTTCCGCCTCTGGAATCGGGGCGACATAGCGGTCATAGGAATCGGGGAACAGGCGGCTGGCACCGGACTGGTAGAACCAGCTGATCTCGGCCTTCGAGACGAGGAACACGCCGCGCAGCACGATGCCGAGGACCCGTTCGGTATGCGTCACGCCATAGGCGAGCGACAGGGTCGAGCCCCATGAGCCGCCAAAAACGACCCATTGGTCAACGCCGACATGCTCGCGCAGCGCCTCCATGTCGTCGACCAGGTCCCATGTCGTATTCTCGCGCAGCTCCGAATGCGGCGTCGAGCGACCGCAGCCGCGCTGGTCGAACAGGAAAATCCTGTACCGCGCCGGGTCGAAGAATCGTCTCATTTCGGGATTCGAGCCGCCGCCCGGACCGCCGTGAAGGGCAACCACCGGAACACCGTCCGGATTGCCGGATTCTTCCCAGTAGATTTCGTGCACGTCCGAGACCCTGAGGCGCCCGCTGCAGCGGGATTCGTGCCTCGGATACAAAGTTCGGCGGGTATGGCGTTTATTCATGCGTTCTTCACTATTTGGCAGCCAGTCTGGGAACAATGACTGGACTTGGCTTATTACCATTCGTAAGACTTATTACGGGTGGGACCCGAACACGTGTGTAGGTGGCCGATTGATGCGTAGCGTAATACTGACAGTATCCCTATGCCTTCTGGGCGGTTGCGCAACCGTATCCATGGTGCCCGGTCAGGCGACAATTGTTAGCGGCCTCTCGCATAACCAGTCGGTCCTGCGCAAGGTTTCAGGTGAATATTGTGACGAGGCGGTCAAGTCGGGCTGGGTTCAGGCATCAGGCGGCCTTGCCGGCCTCGCCGATACCTTGATCAACGGACGCGATTCGACGGTCGAAAACTATGCCTCGCGCATCGGCGCCGACAAGAATGCGCCGTCGCTCGTTCTCTCACGCATCTCGGCTGACGCCCAGTCGGCCCGCTCCGGTCTGGCCAACGTGTCCGACGAGGCAAATGTCATCCTCCGCAGCCCGGACGGCGATGCCGCTTCGCGCGCCGACGTGATGAGCTACGAGCGCGCCCTTGTGCGTGCCCAGATGGCCTATCGCAATTTCCAGAGCGCCCTCAGCACGGTAGCGGCCCGCGATGACATGGATATGGACACCGCGCCGATCGATGCCGAACTCGCCGACTTCGCCGACACGATTGATGCGGCCCGCGAAACGGCTGACGGCCTCGCCGACAAGTACGCCTCGCTCAACTCCAAATCCTCCTAGCGCCGCGTCGCGCCTGCCGCGACCAGCGCCCATCCGACAAGAAACGATATGCCGCCCAGCGGCACGACTGCGCCCAGCCAGCGCGGCGCCCCGATCGCCATCGCATACAGGCAACCTGAAAAGACCAGTGCGCCGAGGATGAAGGCCCACCCGCCCCGGCGCACCAGGTCCGTGCGACCTGACAGGCCAATCGCCAGCGCCGCCGCTGCATGAACCAGCGCATACAAGGTTGCCGTCTGCCACCAGTCGGCTGCCTCCGCCCCCAGCCTCAGGCCATGCGCGCCGAAAGCGCCGAGCGCCACACCGGAAAAGCCGGTCAGGGCCGCGCCAAGCGCCAGCCGGTTCATTGCTTGCCCTCCGGCTTGCGGGGCAGGGCATAGGTCACCACAGCATGGCTCGACGGCTTGTCCGCGCCCTCGATGCGCACATCGACATCCATCACGGCCAGCGCCTGCCCGATCTTCATCACCCTTGCATCGGCCACGACGGCGTCGCCGATACAGGGCCTAAGGAAATTGATGCTCAGATTGCTGGTCACGGTCATGGGCTCGTGTCCGGTCAACGTCATCACGGCCATATAGGCCACCGAATCGACCAGGCTCATCTGCGTCGGGCCGGAAATGTAACCGCCCGGTCGTAAATGCGTTTCGTCGGCGACCAGCCGCATCTTGGCGCGGCCTTCTTCCATCAGCACCACCTCGCTGCGATTGCCGGTGTTCGGGAACGCCGCAGCGAGGAATGAATTGGCCTCGGCGGCCGTCATGCGTGTTGTCATTCTAACCGGCTCCCTTTGCGTCACCCCTTGCTGGGCCCGCCTGCTTCGTTCACCCTAAAGACCACG
>TARA_R110000751_G_scaffold24_7_pt1 | contig 12063 bp, 11 predicted proteins | sample TARA_R110000751 | Tara Oceans TARA_R110000751 (sample SAMEA4398001) | marine metagenome | biome: Polar Biome; feature: [MES] marine water layer (ENVO:01000295) within the mesopelagic zone...; material: water (ENVO:00002006), including particulate matter (ENVO:01000060) such as...... | reverse complement strand
CAGGATATGCCGTTTATCAAGAACAGCCGCGACCACAGCAACATGACCATAACGCAAACGTTTGGTTTTTTTGAATGCCAGAACCGACCCGACAACCGGCACATGACCGCGTTTGAACTGGTTTTGGGCCTTGGACCACCAGGTCCAGGCATCGCCATAAATTTCAATACCCGAAACTGCGCGCGCATAAGGCACACATTGCAAAAACGCGTCGGTCGGGGGAAAATTGTTTAACCGCGAAGAAGGCAGCGAAACACGGGAAATCTGGGTAACACGCGCGTCGCGATCAAAATCGGGCTGAACAGATACACCGGTCGCACTATTGGCGGTAGAAAAACACCCGGCAAGAATCAAACTCAGACAAACAATCGCAACCTGACGCATTCCACGACCCCCAAATAACTGCATTCCACCATACCCTATCGATATTTAAACAAGTGTTTACACAGTCACTTCCACGCCATGCTTATGACCCGGAATTAAGTTACTCTGCCGCCGATAGGCGAGGTAACACAACCCGGCCAAGCTGCCAGATCGCTACCAATGCCACCAGCATAATCAATAATCCGGCACAACCCGCCGTTAAGCGGATGTCACTTCATTGCGAGATGGCGCCCAAAATGGTGCCCCCAGCGCAACGCCGCCAAAACTGGTTGCGCCCCAGAAGCTCATTACACGGCCTCGCAGGGTGTTGTCGACAGTCAATTGCAAGGCTGTTTGCCAGCCCACCCCCATCGCTGTCAGGCCAAACCCCGCCAATCCGACCAAAAACACCGCCAATTCAAACCACCGGCAAAAACACAAACCCCGATCCGAAATCACACCCAAAATCGGGCCGAGATTAAAAGCTGGTGCAAAATGCGGGGCGGCGCAGGGATATCGCAGGGCATAAAGGTGTCGTAATAATCTGTCGGTTAACAGGGACAATGCCGCCGGTACGTACCCGATGACCCATCAGCGCATATGACCATAACCATGGCACGCGGGTTGCTATCCTGATTGTGATATACCGGTGGCTGGCAACGCCATGATTTATCCACATATAAAGTATAATGTCAGATCAATAACAAGCACAAATGCGCAACCGCTTCGCAGGGAAAGGTTCGTCATGACGACTGATTTCAACCAGATTGAACGCGAACAGTTCGCCCTTCATCCTGCGGCCTGCGAATGGACGATGCGCGCCATGAGCGTGCTGCGCAACCGCGTTGACATTAATATCAAACTGCATGGCGACCGCGACCATATCGCCAAGGGCGACATTTTCATGTTCAACCATTTCGCCCGGTTTGAAACCTTTATCCCACAATATTTAATTGCACTGGAAACCGGCATCTATTGCCGTTCGGTGGCATCAGCCGAATTTTTTGCCGAAAACAATGCCCTGTCAAAATATCTGCGCGCACTGGGCGGGGTGCCCAACAATTACGTCCGGCTATTGCCATTTATGGCCGAAGAAATATTGCGCGGCGGCAAGGTCGTGATTTTCCCCGAGGGCGGCATGGTCAAGGATCGCCGGGTGATGACCGACGATAGCCCCTATGTCGGGGGCAAGCCCGATTACAGTATTTATTCGCGCTCGGCCGATCAAAGGCGCGCCCATCATACCGGGGCGGCGGTACTGGCACTAGGCCTTGACGGCTTTAAAACCGGGCTTGGCTGGCTGATCAATCATGGCTGCCCCGACGAGGCCCTGCGCTGGGCCGATATCATCGGTGTAAGCCCCGAACAGTTGCGCACCGCCATTGCCAAACCCACCCTGATGTTTCCCGCCAATATTACCTTTCACCCGCTGCGCGTTGACCAGAATTTTCTCGCCCGCGGGGCAGAAATGTTTATGGGCGGTCTCAGTCCGAAAATGGCCGAAGAACTTGTTATCGAAGGCAACCTGATCCTTAAGGAAACCGATATGGATATCCGCCTTGGGGAACCGGTTTTGCCCCATGAAAGATTTAACTGGCTGGACCGGCGCTTGCTGGCCCGCATGGTGCGCCACGCCAAAACCATCGACGACCTGTTTCGCCCGGCAAAAGACCTGCCACATCTAGGGGACCGGGTTATTCAAACTACCTTAACCCGGCATGTGCATCCCCTGCGCGACCAGTGCATGGCAGTGATGTATTCCAACATCACCCTGAATGTCAGCCATTTGGCCGCGCGGTTAATGAAAATGATGCTCGCCGATGGTGAAACCAGTGTTGATATCGACCGGTTTGATAAAATCATTTATCTGGCGATCAAAAATGTGCAGCAAGCCGCCAATGTGCATTTGCATCGCGGCATTCGCAACCCGGCAGCCTATATCGGTATCTTCAATCTTAAATGTCCGCAAATTCGCCAGTTCATCGACAGCGCAGTTCAGCTTGGCCTGATCGAACGCTGCGATGGAAAATATTGCTTTTTACCCAAATTGCAGGCCGAAGCCGGCTTTGACCAAATCCGTATGGACAACCCGGTGATGGTCTATGCCAATGAAATGGCCCCGATCCAACCGGCCTGGGATGCGTTAAAAGCCGCACGCAAACAAATCGATAAAAACCAGCCCGGCGACTATGCCCGCCTGCGTTTTGACGATGAAATACGCGCCTGGAAATGGAACTGGCAAAAATTTCACCGTCCCCGGTTTGCCGCCATCAACGATCAGGAAACGGCATCATTGTCGGGCGAACCCTATTTGCATTTGCCCCAACCCGCCCGGCACAGCAAAACCGGGATTCTGGTGGTGCATGGTTTTCTAGCCTCCCCGGCAGAGCTTCGCAATGTGGGCGATGCCCTTGGTGCCAAAGGCCATGCCGTGCTTGGCGTGCGCTTGTCCGGGCATGGAACATCGCCGCATGATTTGCAAACCCGTAACTGGCAGGACTGGCTGGCATCGGTCGCGCGCGGCTATGACATTCTGTCGGCCTTTTGCGACCGGGTTGTGATTGTCGGCTTTTCAACCGGCGCAGCCCTGAGCGCCATTTTCGCCGCCCGCCACCCCGAAAGGCTGGCCGGGCTGGTCATGGCCAGTTCACCGTTAAAATTTCGCAATCGCAATCTGATGTTTGTGCCCTTGTTATATGGTGCCAACAAATTAATGGGCTGGGTGCCCAATGCGGGCGAAATGCTGGGTTTTCGGCCCAACCAGTCCGAACACCCGGAAACCAATTACCGGCATATTCCGATTAACGGCCTGTATCATTTGCGCCGGGCTGTTGCCGAAATGAACGAAAAACTGGCCCATATTGATGTTCCGGTTCTGATCATGCAGGCCGACAATGACCAGGTTGTGGACCCGGCCAGTGCCAATATGATTGCCCGGCGTTTAACCGGCACCCAAAATAAAACCGTTAAAATGCTGCCATCTGACCGCCACGGCATTTTAAACGAAGACATCGCCGGTGCTGTTTATCTGGTGATGGAATTTGTTGCTAAAGCCGATCAGGCCGAACTGCCGATTTCATCGCCACCGTTAGAAATAACCAATGTGCACGACAACAAAACAGCGCAAATTGCGCCCCCTGACCCCGCAATTGCCGCCATCCCGGTGATCAGCGCCCGGGAAAAAAGCCGTTCAATACTGGCCCGCGCCGGATTTGGCAAATCAGCAACGGCCAACACCAAAGAACCCGCACAGACCGTACCGACCGATCCCGCCGAATTGCCCACAAACCTTACCCCGGCACAGCCGGAATAACCTGTTTCATATCAGGTTGACGATGAAGAAAGGTAATCTCGATCACGCCGGAAACCTCAATGTCATCTTGTGTCGAAATCACCTTGTGTCGCGATTTGCGCCCTTATGCAGCTGCCACAATTTCAATCTCCACCAGCCATTCAGGCATCAGCGTCTGCACAACAATCGCCGTGGTCGGAACGCGTCGTTCGCCGAGGATATGAAGACGGGCATTCTGGTTCGCCTCGACAAACGATACGTCTGACAAATAGCTTGTGACGCGGACGATATTTTCAGGCGTCATATCGGCCTCTGCCAGAATGCGGCGAATATTGGACCATAACAATGACAACTGGTCACCAAGGTCACCAGGCGCCGTGCCATCAATATCAAGCCCCATGGTGCCACTCACGAACAAGAAGCGGGCAGCGCCGGTCACTTCCATCGCATGAACATAATCGGGTGTGGCCGGGTAGATGCCATTGTCAGGATTTTTTGGTGTCATCTGCATGTTGAATCTCCTTTTGCCAGAGGATAAAATCACGGAATAATTTTCTGAAAAACAGGATTTTACCGAATGAATAAAGAAACAGATGATGTTCCGCAGAATGATCGACCGGCTCGCCCCCTGGACGCTTTTGACCGAAAAATATTAAGATCGCTTGTTGAGGATGCGCGCTTGTCCTATGCGGAAACAGGAGAAGCAGCAGGGTTATCTGCGCCAGCAGTGCATGAACGCGTCAAAAGGCTCCGGGCTTCCGGCGCCCTGAAGGGAATGCAAGCGACACTGGACGGCGCACTGGTGGGCAAACCATTTCTGGCCTTTGTCCATGTCGACGCGGACGGCTGGGGCAAAAGCCAGCGCATGATCCGGTTAAAAGCATTTCCCGAAGTCGAGGAAATGCACTCTGTGGCCGGGGATACCTGTGTGATCTTGAAGGTCAGAACCGCCAGCGCCCTGGCAATGGAGCAGTTCCTTTCACAGCTTTATGTCCTGCCAGGCGTCAGAGGAACGAAAAGCTATGTCGTTTTGTCGACTTATCTTGAACGACCGGTTCAGGCAGACGTTACCCGTGAATGGCCGCAAGTGCCAATGCCACCTGAATGAACAGCAACTAATCCCACAACATTCCTGTGAAAAATTTACACCCGAAGGTTCCTGTGAAACTCGATGCCATTTATCAAAACCGCGATTTGGTCGCCCTTTATGATGCCCTTAACCCGGCGGGTACGGACACCGCATTTTATGAGAAAATAGCCGAGGATGCCAACGCGATATTGGATATCGGCTGTGGCACTGGCCTGTTAACCGCGCGTCTGGCACAGCAGGGCAAAGATGTAACTGGCATAGACCCGGCTTTGGAAATGCTGACCATTGCCCGCCAGCGCCCGGCAGGCACGCTTGTCAACTGGCAGCAGGGCGATGCGCGTTCCCTGTCACTGGGCCGCACGTTTGATCTTGTCATTATGACCGGGCATGTCTTTCAGGTTTTCCCCGGTAATCAGGATGCATTGGCAGCCCTAACCACGGCCTTTAACCATCTGTCGCCGGGCGGAAAACTGGTATTTGAAAGCCGTAACCCGAAAATTCAGAGCTGGCGCGATTGGACACCGGAAAAAACCCGGAAAACGATCTACCTTGCCGATATTGGCGATGTCACGGTTGAACATGACCTGCAATCGGTTGACGGCGAATATGTGACGTTTCAAACCCGGCATTATTTCCCCGGCACACCCACTCCACAGGTCATCACCAGCCACAGCACCTTGCGCTTCATGGATCGCGATAGCATGACCAACCTTCTGATCAAGGCCGGGTTTGGTACAATTACCTGGCTGGGGACCTGGCAGGGCGACCCGGTGCAAGAAAACAGCCCGGAGCTGATCGCCATTGCTGTTCGTGAGTGATAGCATATCTCGACGAGAATAACGCATGGAGATCTGGTTGGGTGTAACAGTGCCGCGCGGCTTGTGAGCGATTGGCAAGGGCTCTATGAGCCCGCCCGTTGACTGAGGGCCTCATTGATCGGTTTCGATCAATAAAGTTTGCTATGGGTCCAAACGCAACACAATGCCATGCCATCATCTGCCGCCGCGCCGCCCCAACAAAGACCGGCGATCGCACCGCATCACAGAAAGGAACAAAACCATGCCGATCTATGACAAACAGGATTATCCAACGGTTGATGTGCGTCGTTTTCTGGAGCCCGGGCCCGTTGTGCTGGTCAGTTCGGCACATAAGGGCGAGACCGACATCATGACCATGGGCTGGCACATGATAATGGAATTTAGCCCCGCCCTGGTCGGCTGCATCATTTCACCCGCCAATCACAGCCACGAACTGGTCCGGCGCAGTGGCGAATGCGTGATCAACGTTCCCACAATTGAACTTGCCAACCAGATGGTTGATATCGGCAACAGCACCGGCACCCGGATCGATAAATTCAAGGAATTTGGCCTGACCGCGCACACGGGCAATATCGTACATGCCCCCATGATCGGTGAATGTTTTGCCAGTTTTGAATGTAGGCTGGCCAAGGACGACATGATTGATGAACTGGGATTTTTCGTCTGGGAAGTGGTCAAGGCCCATGTGGATCAAACCGTCACCGCCCCTAAAACCCTGCATTACCGGGGCCGGGGCGAATTTATGGTAGCCGGAGACAGCCTTGATTTAAGCGCACGTTTCAAACCGGAAATGCTTGTCTTATGATTTTTAAGCTTCATCTGCGAAGATGAAGCCCTGGCTACACCAAGCTTGGTGTAGCCAGGGCGGCGGCTGGATCGACATAGGCTGGGTCGCAAGGGACCGTTTTAAAGTATGATCAGCCACCGTCTTCGCATGAGGCCTGAACGGATACAGAGCGGCGCGAAGCCCTCTACGACAAGCATAGGACACGCGAAGACAATGAAAGATAGCATCGGAATCGATATTTCAAAAGCCACTCTTGACGTCCATCGTCTGAAGACTGGCGAGACCGCGCAATTTGCCAATTCCCCGACCGGTCTGCGTGCCCTGCACCGCTGGATCGGGACGCAGATGCCCGACATTGTTGTCTATGAGGCAACCGGTGCCTATCACCGTGCCCTTGAATGCAGTCTGTCGGGCAAACTGCCTCTGGTGAAGGTCAACCCGCTACAAGCGCGCTATTTTGCGAAAGCCTGCGGGACACGGGCCAAGACCGACACTCTGGATGCGCAGATGCTCGCGACAATGGGGAAGTCGCTCAACCTCTCCCCGGATATGCCAATCGACAAGGACCAGCATGTTCTCAAGGAGTTACAGGTCGCCCGCAAGGCACTCATCAAGGAGCGTACCCGGCTTGGGAACCGTGAGAAAACACAAACCTTTCCGCTTCTGAAACGCCAGTCCAAAGCCCGCCTCGACCAAATTGCACGTCAGCTAATGCAACTCGAAGAAGCCTTGCTGGCCTTGCTCAAACAGTCCCCGAAAAAGGCACGGGCATTTGATATTCTGTGCTCAATCCCCGGTCTTGGCCCCGTCACCGCGATGACCATTCTGGTCGAGTGCCCGGAAATCGGCACCATGACCCGCAAACAGATCGCATCCCTCGTCGGCCTTGCCCCGATGGTCCGACAGTCGGGGCAATGGCGCGGCAAGGCATTCATCCAGGGCGGGCGGAAATTTCTGCGCGATGCGCTTTATATGCCCGCGCTCGTCGCCGCACGCTACAATCCGGATTTGCGGCAGAAATACCAAACCATGACAAAAGCGCAAAAACCTGCAAAAGTTGCCTTGACCTGTTTGATGAGAAAGCTCATCGAACTGGCAAACGCCCTGATCAAACAGGACAGGAAATGGCTGCCAAAAACTGCTTGATCAAGACGGATACTTTAAAGGAAATATACTTTGAAAATGGCCCGAAACCGAATTACCGGGCGGGCCATTCAACGCGCGATGATCATGTTGCGCGCGGTCGCCATTCACGCCGAACCATGATCAGTTTTTGATAAACTTTTGCGCCTGTGCCAGGGCGTCGCTGCGTTCGCTTTCGTGCAGGGGCACAAGGCCGTTATCAACCAGCAACCCTTCGTCACCAATGATGGCATCGGAAACATAGCTGGCGATGAACGGGGCCAGATCGGGAACCAGCTGGCGGTGGTCATCCTTGACATACAGGAACAAGGGACGCGAGCCGGAATAACTGCCATCCAGAATGGTTTCGTAACTGGGTGCGATACCGCCAATTGGAATGCCCTGCATCGACACCATATTGCGTTCCAGGTTGTTAAACCCCATTACCGCATAGGATGTCGGGTCTTTTTCCAGTTTGCTGATCAAAAGCCGGTCGTTTTCGCCTGCTTCGATATAGGCACCATCTGTACGCATGGTCCGGCAGAGAAGGCGAAAGCTGTCAGGCTCGCCGGTTTCCATCGCATTGATGTCGGCAAAGGTTTTACAACCCCGTTCCATCAAAAGCTGGCCTAACAGGTCCCGTGTGCCGGATGTGGGCGGCGGGCCATAAACGCGAATGGCAAGCTCGGGCAAGGAGGGGTCGATGTCGGACCATTTCTGATAAGGGTTGGGCACGCTGGCACCCTGAACCGGCACCGTCCGGGCCAGGGCCAGATAAAGCTGACGCGGGCTTAACTTCATTGCCGGGGCTTCTTTGGAGCCGATCAGGACAATGCCATCATACCCAATGCGGATTTCGGAAATATTGCGCACGGAATTGGCAACACAGACCGCCCGTTCGCTGCCGGTCATCGGGCGCGATGCATCCACAATATCGGGAAATTCATCACCAATGCCACCACAAAACAGCTTGAACCCGCCGCCCGACCCCGTGCTTTCAACCACCGGCGACGGTTTGTCGGTGGTTTTGCCGTAATGTTCGGCAACCTTGGCTGTTAGCGGATACAAAGTAGATGATCCGACAATGCGGATCTGGTCGCGGGCCTGTGCAACATTGGCAGACAAAGCCACACCCAACACCAGTGCGATAACGGCAGAACAAACGGAACGGCGCATCATATCCCCCGATGCAAACACATACTAATCAGATCAGATTTACCAGCACCTTAGTTCTTCCTGGTCTTTTCTTCCATCTTCTTATCATTACCGTTTTCAGACTCGACATCCATTTTCTCGATATTGTCGCGTGCGGCCGTGGCCGCCGGGGTCCCGTCACCCTCCTCAATCACGGCGAGCCAATCCTTGCGGGCGGCGTCTTTATCGCCCGCAATACGGTACAGGTTGCCGCTTTCAAGGTGGGCCTGCAAATGGTCGGGTTGCAGTTCAAGGGCGCGGTTAATGTCGGCGCGGGCAAGGTCGTATGTTTCAAGCGCGCGCCATGCACTGCCGCGATAGACCAGTGCATCAACATTTTTCGGATCAAGGTCCAGCGCCTTGTTCAAATCATCAATGGATTCCCAGAACTGCCCGGCCATGCCCAGTGTCACCGCACGGTCAATCCATAATGACGGGTCCTTGTCGATCAGTTTTAACGCGCGCGTCTGGTCGCGCCAGGCAAATTGCAGGTTGTTCACCATCGTCCAGGCCTGTCCGGCCTGGCCCAGAAACCCGGCCACAATATCGGAGCTTGAGGAACTGTTATCAGCCAGATTATCAAGCTGGGTGGCGGCCTTGGTATAGTCGCCCAAGCCAATCAGGGCGACGGCTGCGCAATGCTGGGCCGGTTCGCCGCCGCCAAGGGCAGCCCACTGGTTGGCACTGTCATAGGCATCTTGCGGTTTTAAGCGGGCCAGTTTCAGGCAGGCGGTATATTGATGGGCGGCTTCGCTTTGCGCACCACCGCTATTGGATTGTGTTTGCGCCATGACAGATGCCGGGGCCACCATCAGCGTTCCCACAAATGCCCCGATCATTCCGCCACGAACGGCTGTAAACAGGGGCAGTCGGCGAAGGCCGGAAAAAGGCGAAACGGTGCGTCCGGGCATGAAATCCTCATTGTGTGACACGGCGTTAACAGAGACATCGATTGTCAGCTCAACATAACCGATTTGCCGACATCCCATGCGATGAAAACGGCAACAAGATGATAGTGTTCCCTTAAAGCCGGTTCATTTTGCGATAAATCTGTTTTTAATTCAGTTCAGGCTTTGCCATTGGCGGTAAAAATACAGGCCCGCACGCGCCATATTTCGGGTGCTCATTGTGCATGGCAGGATGGCAAAGCAAGAGTCTCCTTCTAATCGGGGTGAAAAAATCCTACTGTGCGGCAAAATCAGGTGAAAATCCTGCCTGCAATGAACAAGGCCGTTTTGTTATGACCAACAAGCTTTTTTGTTTCGGTGCCGGTTTTAGCGCCCGTCTGGTGGCGCGCACATTACGGACCGAAGGCTGGGATGTCGCGGGAACCACGCGCAGTGCCGATAAATGCGATGCCCTGATCGCCGATGGCATAACCCCCTATGTGTTCGCCGACGGAATGCCGGTGGCAAATATCGCCAAAGCCCTTACCGGTGTGACCCATGTGCTGGTATCGACCCCGCCCGGTGGCGATGGCGACCCGGTTTTAAACCTGCATCGCGGCGATCTGGCGGCGTTACCATCGCAAACCTGGATCGGCTATTTATCGACCACCGGGGTTTATGGCGACCGTAACGGCGCCGCTGTGGACGAAGATAGCGCCTTGTTGCCCAGTGGCAAGCGCGGCCGACGCCGGGTTGCGGCTGAAAAGGCCTGGTTTGATTTGGGAATGCGCCATGATTTATGCGTGCAATCGTTTCGGCTGGCAGGCATTTACGGGCCGGGGCGCAATGCGCTTGAAACCGTGCGCTCGGGCCGGGCGCGGCGCATTGTCAAACCGGAGCAGGTTTTTTCGCGCATCCATGTCGAGGATATCGCCCGCACCGTTCTGGCATCCATTGCCCGGCCTCATGCGGGTGCGGTCTATAATGTCTGCGATGATGATGCCGCCCCGCCCCAGGACGTGATCGCCTATGCCTGCGGGTTGCTGGGCATTGATCCCCCGGCCGAAGAAGATTTTGCCACCGCATCGCTAAGCCCGATGGCTGCCAGTTTTTACGAAGATAATAAACGGGTGGAAAACGGGCGCATCAAGCGCGAACTGGGTGTTAATTTGCGCTACAATAGCTATCAGGCCGGGTTGAACGCCCTTTTGGACGACATTTTACGCAAAAGCACCGGCGATATTGGGGGAAATTGATAAAACCACATTGTTGACGGGGCTATTGCGTCGTATATAACCCTTTGACAGATGTATCAAAGTGGCCCGCATATCCATGACGGTGACCACCCCCTGAATGGGCAGCCATCGGGCAGCCATCCCTTGGCACGCCATCAGCGCGGACCCTTGAGGCCGACGAGGAGAGAATTTACAATGGATCGTCGTATCATCACCGTATTTGGCGGCACCGGCTTTGTTGGCCGCTATATCGTCAAGCGCTTGCTGGAAGCCGGGTACACTGTACGCGTGCCAACCCGCTTTTTCGAGCGCACGAAAAAACTGAAACCGATGGGATATCTGGGCCAGATGGTTCCGGTGCATTGCGACATCAAGGATGCAGATGCGATTCGTCGCGCTGTGGATGGTGCGGATGCGGTTATTAATCTGGTCGGTATTCTTTATGAACGCGGTGCCAGCAGCTTTATGAACATGCATGTTCTGGCCGCCAAAAAAATTGCCGAGGCCGCAAAAGCGACCGGGGTGAAAACCTTTGTCCATATGTCGGCGCTGGGGGCCAACAAAAACCCGCATTCGCAATATGCCACTTCAAAGCTGGCGGGCGAAAAAGCGGTGCGTTCGGCTTTCCCCGAAGCGGTCATTTTCCGCCCGTCGGTGATTTTTGGCCCGGAAGATAACTTCCTCAACAAATTCGCCAGCATGTCGCGTTTCCTGCCGTTCATTCCGGTCGTCGGTACGCCAGCCTTGCCGCATGTCGATCTGGGCAAGGGATCGGTTGATTTCTTTGGCAAAGGTGGCCCGAAATTCCAGCCGGCTTATGTCGGCGACGTTGCCGATGCCTTTGTTAAGGCGGTCGAAGACAAACATCTGGCCGGTGAAACCTTCGAATTGGGCGGGCCGGAAAAATACAGCTTCCTGCAATTGCTTGAAGATATCCGCGCGTTGACGCGTCAGCGTGTGTGCCTGTTGCCGGTCCCGTTCTGGCTGGCATCGATCCTGGCGTTTTTCATGCAATTCCTGCCCACGCCGCCTTTGACCCCCGATCAGGTCCGGTTGCTGAAAACCGATAATGTGGTGTCCGATGATGCCAAGGGCTTTGCCGATCTGGGGATCGTTCCCAACTGTGTTGAAACGATTGCCCCGGCTTATCTGAAACGCTTCCGTCCGCCGCTTAAAAGTGGCGAGTTCCGCCGTTTTAGCTAAGGTTTGGCATTGGGGCGTAAATCGTCGCCCTGGGCGAACCGGTGATATAATAACGAAATACCCCGCGACAGA
>TARA_R110000751_G_scaffold12703_8_pt1 | contig 12063 bp, 12 predicted proteins | sample TARA_R110000751 | Tara Oceans TARA_R110000751 (sample SAMEA4398001) | marine metagenome | biome: Polar Biome; feature: [MES] marine water layer (ENVO:01000295) within the mesopelagic zone...; material: water (ENVO:00002006), including particulate matter (ENVO:01000060) such as...... | reverse complement strand
CCCCTCTCCCGAGGGAGAGGGGGACTCGCCAGTCGGTGATCTGTTTGAAATAGTGAGATCATGACACGCAGTCCCGATACGTATCGTGCGCGGCGTTTGCGGGCTGAGGCCAACCGCCCGGAGCAGGCGGCGTGGCAGGCGCTGCGCGGGTTGCGGGCGTTTGGGCACCCGGTGCGGCGGCAGCACCCGATTGCGGGTTATGTCGCCGATTTTGCGATCTTGAAGGCGCGGCTGGTGGTCGAGATCGACGGGTCGGTTCATGATGGTGGGGCAGCGCGCGCTGCCGATGCCGAACGGCAGGCGGAGATCGAGCGGCTGGGCTGGCGCGTGGTGCGTATCGAGGCGCAGGCGGCGCTTAGCGAGGATTATGTGTTTTCGGTCGTGTCTGAGGCCTTGGGCTTGTGAGGCGCGATTGTGGCCCCTCACCCCCGGCCCCTCTCCCAAGGGAGAGGGGAGAAGGGTTCAATTCCCCTCCGCTATCCGCACCAGGGCCGCGTCCATCATCGGTGTTGCCGATGAGACCGCCAGGGGCCGCTCATTGGCGATCATCGCGAAGGCCAGCGTCTGGCCGCTGGCGGCTTTCATGTAGCCCGACAGGGCGTTGGTGCCCTTGAGGGTGCCGGTCTTGGCGAAGATGTTGCCTTCGAGGATCGTGCCGCGGAAGCGGCGGGTGAGGGAGCCGTCGGTGCCGCCGACGGGGAACGTGGCTTTCCAGTCTTCGCCCCAGTCCTGCGCGGCGGCATAGGTCAGCAGGCTGACAATCGTGCGCGGGCTGGCGCGATTGTAGACCGACATGCCGGAGCCGTCGAACAGGTCGTAGCCATTGGGGCGGGCGCCGGCCTCTGCCAGCAGGGCGGTGACGCGGGCGAGGCCGGCCTCGGCGCTGCCGTCTTCGCTGATATGGCCGAGATGGCGCAGCAGGAGTTCGGCCTGGAGATTCCGGCTGTCCTTCGAGACGGCGAGCAGCGCATCGGCAAAGGCGGGCGGTGCCAGCGCGGCGAGCGGCGGATCTCCGTCATCCAGCGCGGTCAGGGCCGGCTGCGGAGCGGCGCCGGGCGGGCGATGGCGGGACACGGGCGGACCTTCGACCATGACACCGCGCGCGGCCAGCAGGACGCCGAGGCGCGCGGCGGCGGCAAGGGCCGGGTCGTCAAGGCCGAGGGAGATGCGGCGCGGGGCGCTGCCGGGCGGCACATGGCCGGAGACGCGGACCGTGGCCGTGCCGGGCAGATGGACGACGCGGAGATCGTCCGCCGCCTCGCCCGCGCTATCGGTGTCCGGCTGCGGGCGGGGGGCGGTGACCGTATCGTTGAGGATGGTGTAGGCGGCGTCGCCCGGCGCCCATGCGACCTCCGCCGGGGCGCCCTCTGTGGCGGCAGGCGTGATGATGAGCGTGACGGTGTTGTCATTGACGCTGAGGGCGGAGACGGCCGTGCCATAGACGGTCTGCAGGTCGTCCCAGCTCCAGCCGGGGCCCCAGCGCTGGTCCGGGAACCAGGTATCGTCGCCGACCACATGGGCGATGGCAGTGAGGCCGATGCCGGCCACGGCGTCTGCCAAGGTGGCGAGGCAGCGTGTTTCGCAACCCGGCGCATCGCTGAGGGCCGGGTCGCCGCGCCCGTGGAGGACAAGCACGGGCGCGCCGGTCTCGCCGACATCTTCCAGCGCGATGAAGGTGCCGAGGCGGGGCGACATGGCGCCGAGTTCATCCTGCCAGCGGAAGACGGCGGCGGTGGTGAACAGCTTCGTATTGGAGGCGGGCAGGAAGCGCTGGTCGGGATTGCGGGCGACAATCTCGCGGCCGTCCATGTCCGTGACGAGCAGGCCCCAGCGCACGCCCTGCACTTCCGGCGGCTGGAGGATGGCATCAAGGTCGCGCTGCAGCGGCGAGACGCAGGCGGAGACGAGGAGGCATGCGATGAGCAGGATGGCCCGACAGGTGGTTTGCATGGAATCCCTTCTCCGGCCCGACCGGCGCGTCGTGCAGAGCCTAGCGCAGCGAACCGGGGAGAGCGACGGAAAACCGGCGGCGCGGGCGGGCAAGCCGCCATGTGACCGTTTTGCCGTCAGGCTTGACGTGTGCGGAGCAGGTATTTCACTCTGGCCGCATCGTTTCGATCGCTGAAGGAACAAATACGAGGGGGACACCGGAATGTCGGACATAGATGAAACCGGGGCGCGGGCCGCCCGCCAGAAGGACAGGCTGCTGCAGCTTGGCGCGCTGTTATTCCTGCTCGGCCTGCTGTCGGGGCTGGTGACGGGCCTGATGGCCAATCCGCGCATGGGCCTGTCGGCGCACATGCAGGGCCTGACCAATGGCACATTCCTGCTGGCAGCGGGGGCCGTCTGGGACCGGGTGAACCTCGGGCCGCGCACCAAGGCGGCGGCGTTCTGGGCCCTGGCGTTCGGCACCAGCGCCAACTGGCTGATGACACAGCTGGCCGCACTCTGGGGCACGGGACAGATGACGCCCATCATTGGCGCGGGCCATGCCGGCGCCGACTGGCAGGAAATGGTCGTGAGCGCGGGCCTGCTGGCGCTGACGCTGGCCATGCTGGCCGGGGCTGCGTTGCTGCTGGCGGGGCTTTTGCGGCGGGCCAATTGATATCCGCATTCGCGACCTTTCCGGATGACATGGGGCCGACAGGGTCTTAAATGCTCAGAATGAGCAAAGTCCTGGATATTCTCGCGGCGCAGCTGAACCCTGTGGTTGGTGACATTACTGGCAACCTGGCGCTGGCGCGCGAGGCCTATGCCGAGGCCAGGACGCGCGACGCGGACCTGCTGGTGCTGAGCGAGCTGTTCATTCTCGGCTATCCGGCGGAAGACCTGGTGCTGAAGCCCTCGGCGGTGACATTGTCGATGGCGGCCGTGGAGACGCTGGCAGGCGAGACGGCAGGCGGCCCGGCCATATTGATCGGCGCCCCGTGGCGCGACGGCGACAAGGTGCACAATTCATCGGTGCTGCTGAAAGACGGCCATGTCGCCGGGCGCTGTGACAAGCGCGAGCTGCCCAATTACGGCGTGTTCGACGAGAAGCGCATCTTCGATGCGGGCACGGGCGCGCCCTTCGTGTTCACGCTGAAAGGCGTGAAAGTGGGCGTCGCGATCTGCGAGGATATCTGGTTCGACCGGGTGCCGCTGGCGCTCAAAGGCGCAGGCGCGCAGGTGCTGGTCGTGCCGAACGGCTCGCCCTGGCGCCGCACGGTGCACAAGGAGCGCCACTCGACCTTTTCGGCCTGGCGCAAGACCGGCCTGCCCTACCTGTTCGTCAACCAGGTCGGCGGGCAGGACGAGCTGGTATTCGACGGGTCGAGCTATGCGGTGGACGATGACGGCACCGAGCACCAGCTGCTGGGCGATTTCGAGGCGGGCACGGCCATGGTCGCGTTCGACGGCGCGACGGGCAGTTTCCAGAGCGGGCCGAAGGAAGAGCTGACAACAGGCTGGGAAGCGGAATACCGCGCGGCGGTGCTGGCGCTGGGCGATTATGTCAACAAGAACCGGTTCCCCGGCGTGGTGCTGGGCATGAGCGGCGGCATCGACTCGGCGCTGACAGCGGCGATGGCCGTGGACGCGCTGGGGGCCGAGCGCGTCTGGTGCGTGATGATGCCGTCGAAATACACGAGTTCGGACAGCCTGGAGGATGCCAAGGCCTGCGCCGAGCTGCTGGGCTGCAAGTATGACATCATCAATATCCGCCCCGGCGTGAACGCGCTGGACGAGATGCTGAGCGAGCAGTTTGCCGGGACCGCGCCGAACACGACGGAGGAGAACATCCAGTCGCGCCTGAGGGCGGTGACCCTGATGGCGCTGTCGAACAAGTTCGGCCACATGGTGGTGACGACGGGCAACAAGAGCGAGATGGCGGTCGGCTATGCGACGCTGTATGGCGACATGTGCGGCGGCTACAATGCGCTGAAGGATTTCTACAAGACCGAAGTGTTCGAACTGGCGAAATGGCGCAACACGGCCATCCCGCGCGGGGCGCTGGGGCCGGGCGGCGAGGTGATCCCGGTGCGGATCATCACCAAGCCGCCCTCGGCCGAGCTGCGCGAAGACCAGAAGGACGAGGACAGCCTGCCGCCCTATCACGTGCTGGACGATATCCTGCGGGGCCTCGTCGACCTCGAGGAGGATGTCGACGACATCCTCAAGCGCGGGCATGATGCGGCGACGGTGCGGCGCATCGAGCACCTCTTGTACATTGCCGAATACAAGCGGCGGCAGGCGCCACCGGGCGTGAAAGTGGGCGGCAAGAATTTCGGCCGCGACCGTCGCTATCCGATCACCAACCGGTTCCGCGACGACTGATCCCTATTCGAGCGGCGCGTCGGCGGCCTCGGCGGCTGCAGCGGCATTCAGTTCGGCGTCGAACCGGATCGAGTCGACCTGGTCGGCGGTGATGTCGGAGGCATCGCCATAGCCGGTGATCGGCGACGGCGCGATGCCGGGTACCGCGACGACCTCGTCATAGAGGAGCCAGGGCTGGGAGCCGTCCATGCAGGTGACGCGCACCCATTCGTCTTCCTCGCCCTTGGAATCCCGGATGTCGGTAATGTCCATCAGTTCGGCTTCATTGATGTCATATTCCGTGCCGTCGAAAGACAGGATGGCGAAGCCTTCGCCGAGATAGCGCAGGTAGTTGAGCTGGTCGCCCTGTTTCAGCGCGAGCACCTGCATGCTGCCGGCATCGCTGACATATTCGATGGCGGCGTCCTGCGTGAGCGTGACCGGGAAGGTTTTCGTGGCGACGAAGAATTCGAGCTTGTCGGCCGAGACGCGCGGATAGTTCCAGAGCTGGTAATTGGCGAGGCGCGGCAGCGTGCAGGCCGTGTCCCGGGGCGCTGCCGGGTTGGGGCGCGCGCGGGCCTGCAGGGTGACGCCCTCGTCGAGCACGACAAAGCCGGCCGGATACTCACCGGGCCAGCCGGGCGAGATGTACCAGCCCTCGCCATAGCCGGACAGTTTGGCATAGTCGGGCGCAACATAGTCGCTCGCCCGGGACAGTTGACCGGCATCCGCCGTGTCGAGTTCAGAGCCATCGGTGGCGACGATATCGCTGTCCTGTGGCGCATCGGGCGATTGACCGCAGGCTGCCAGCGCGACGGCGGCGGCGAAGATCCAGCCAGATTTCATGTTCCATTCCTTCAGGCGACTCGCTTGAGTCTCAATGATTAGCACAAACAATAGCAAGATTGTGACGGCCATGCCTTGGCTTTTTCGCCGATTTGATGTCGAAAGCGGCTTCTGATGACTGGAAAACCACGCCCATGACCCACCCGATTGTCCGCTTTGCCCCCTCGCCCACCGGGCGCCTGCACGTTGGCAACGTCCGCACGGCCCTGATCAACTGGCTGTTTGCGCAGTCCCAGGGCGGGAAATTCATCCTGCGCATCGACGATACGGACGTGGAGCGCTCGACCAAGGCCTATGAAGACGGGCTGCGCGAGGACCTGACATGGCTGGGCCTCGTCTGGGCTGACACGTTCAGCCAGTCGGACCGGTTCGGCGAATATGACAAGGCCGCCGCGCGCCTGAAGGAGATGGGGCTGCTGTACGCCTGCTATGAGAGCGCCGACGAACTGGAGCGCAAGCGCAAGATCGCCCTCTCGCGCGGCCGCCCGCCGGTCTATGACCGCGCCTCGCTGGCCCTGAGCGACGACGAGAAAGCCAAGCTGGAAGCCGATGGCGTGAAGCCGCACTGGCGGTTCAAACTGTCCGGCAACCGGGTGGAATGGGACGACCTGGTGCGCGGACCGCAGAGCATCGACACGTCGAGCCTGTCAGACCCTGTGCTGATCCGCGAGGACGGCTCCTACCTCTACACGATGCCCTCGGTGGTCGACGATATCGACGCGAAGATCACGCATGTCGTGCGCGGCGAGGACCATGTCACCAATTCCGGCGCGCAGATCGAGATCTTCCACGCGCTGGGCGGCACGGCGCCGCAAATGGCGCACACGCCGCTGCTGATCGGCGCCGACGGCCAGGGCCTGTCGAAGCGGCTCGGCTCCCTCTCGATGGGCGAACTGCGCGCGCAGGGCTATGAGCCGATGGCGATCTGTTCGCTGCTGGCCAAGATCGGCACGTCGGACAATGTCGAGGCCCGCACCAGCCTCGACGAACTGGCGAGGGAATTCGATTTCGGCAAGATCGGCCGGGCCCCGGCGCGGTTTGACGAGGCGGACCTGTTGTCGCTGAACGCGACCATCCTGCACGGCCTGCCGTTCGATGACGTGAAGGACCGGCTTGCCGCGATCGATCCCAAGGCCGCCGATGAAGCGTTCTGGACCGTGGTGCGCCAGAACTGCTCGCTGCTGCCGGACGTGGCGGCCTGGGTGGATGTCGTGTTCGGCGATGTGCCGCCGCTGGTGGACGCCGAGGACAGGGATTTCCTGCTGCAGGCGGCTGACCTGCTGCCCGCAGGCGACCTGACGGCGGAGACCTGGGGCGAATGGACCAACGCCGTCAAAACCGCGACAGGCCGCAAGGGCAAGGGCCTGTTCATGACCCTGCGCAAGGCGCTGACGGGCCAGGAACACGGGCCCGACATGGCGAGCCTGCTGCCGCTGATCGGGCATGACCGGGCGCTCAAGCGATTGCAGGCGGCTTAGGCCTCTTCCACCAACTGAACCAGCACGACACCCTCGGCGACCTGTTCGCCGACCGTGCCGCCGACGGCTTCGACGACGCCGTCGCGCGGCGCTGAGAGCGAATGTTCCATCTTCATGGCTTCCATGACGGCGAGCGTCTGGCCGTGGGTGACCGTGTCGCCGGCCTTCACGTTCATGGCGATGACCTTGCCGGGCATCGGGGCCTTGACGGCATCGCCGCCGAGCAGGGCTTCGACATCGGCGTCATAGTCGGGCACCTCGACCAGCACGCTGTCGCCTGCCGTGGTGACAGCATAGCGGCGGGGGGAGAGGTCCGTCACGAGGGGGAGCGGCAAGCTGTCATCGACCTCATAGTCGTCCGGGTCGATCCAGTCGGCATCGCCGCCGACGGCCACGGCAGCCCTGTGCATGGGCGCGCGGTTCATGCGCCAGCCATCCTTCACGTCCCAGGGCTGGGCGGCGCCCGGCGCGTCCAGCTGGACATCGCAGACGGCCATGACAGAGGCGTGCTGGTGGGCCTCGGGCGCGGCGGTGAGCGCATCGCCCTGTTCGGCGATCCAGTTCACATGATGGGTGGCGTCGTGGAAGGCGTCCGACATGGCGCAGCGGCGCAGGAAGCCGGCATTCGAGGGCACGCCGACAAGCTGGGTGTGGGCGAGCGCATCAACGAGGCGGTCGACGGCCTCGTCGCGGTCGTCGCCGGACACGATCAGTTTCGCGATCATGGAATCGTAAGAGGACGGCACACGGTCGCCCGTCTCGAAGCCGGTGTCCCAGCGGACCAGTTCGCCGTCGACAGGTTCCAGCAGGCCGAATTCGAGGATCAGGCCCGCGCCGGGGCGGAAGCCTTCGGAAGGGTTCTCGGCGCAGATGCGGGCCTCTATGGCGTGGCCGCGCAGCGTGATCTCGTCCTGTGCGAGGGGCAGTTCGCCGCCGCCTGCGACGTGGAGCTGCCATTCGACCAGGTCTGTGCCTGTGACAATCTCGGTGACCGGGTGTTCGACCTGCAGCCTTGTGTTCATTTCGAGGAACCAGAAAGAGTCGACGCTGAGCGGTCGGCTGCCATCGACAATGAATTCCACCGTTCCGGCGCCTTCATACTTCACGGCAGCCGCCAGTTTCACGGCGGCGTCTGTCATGGCCTTGCGCACGTCGTCCGGCATGCCGGGCGCAGGCGCTTCTTCGAGCACTTTCTGGCGGCGGCGCTGGAGCGAGCAGTCGCGCTCGAACAGGTGGACAGTGTTGCCATGGCTGTCGCCGAAGACCTGGACTTCGATATGGCGCGGCTGCTCGACCAGCTTTTCCAGCATGACACGGCCATCGCCGAAAGCGGCTTCGGCCTCGCGCACGGCGCTTTCCAGCTCGTCCTTCAGGGCCGAGGCCTTGGCGACGAGGCGGATGCCCCTGCCCCCGCCGCCTGCAATTGCCTTGATGAGCAGCGGGTAGCCGACGTCTTTCGCGGCCGCCGTCAGCGTCTTCAGGTCCTGCGCCTCGCCGCGATAGCCGGGCAGCACGGGCACGCCCGCCTCCTCGGCGATGCGCTTGGCTTCATCCTTGAGGCCCATGGACCGGATGGCGGAGGGGGGCGGGCCAACCCAGATAAGACCGGCATTGCGCACGTCTTCGGCGAATTCGGCATTCTCGGAGAGGAAGCCGTAGCCGGGATGGATGGCATCAGCGCCACTGGCCTTCGCGGCGGCAAGGATCTTGTCGGCGCGCAAGTAGCTGTCGGCGGCAGGGGCCGGGCCGATATGCACGGCCTCGTCGGCTTCGCGGACATGTTTCGCGGCGGCGTCGGCGTCGGAATAGACGGCAATCGTGCGGATTCCGAGGGCGCGGCAGGTGGCCATGATGCGACAGGCAATCTCGCCGCGATTGGCAATAAGGAGGCTTTTGATCATGGCGGCAGCAAGACCCGATTTTGCCTGAAAAGACAAGTTGCGAGCGGTTCAGGCTGTCAGTTCTGCGGGCCGGACGCGATGCACCGTGGCGACCAGGACGAAACTGATGATCATCAGCAGATACCACGATCCCAGCTTTGCGAAAGACACCATCTCCCATCCGTCCTCCTGCCCCGGATAGGCCCAGGCGCGGGCGAAGGTGCCGAGGTTTTCCGCAAACCAGATGAACAGGGCGACCAGGCCGAAGCCGGCGACGAGCGGCATCCGCCGGTAGGCGACGTCCGGCCGGAAGCGGACCCAGCAGCGGCCATATATCAAAGCCGTGGCAGCAAAGAGGGCGAGGCGTATGTCCGGCAGCCAGTGATGGGCGAAGAAGTTCACATAGATGATCCCGGCCAGCAGGCCCTGCAGCCAGAGCGGCGGGAAATCGGTGAAGCGGAAGGCGAAGATGCGCCAGACGCGCGCGAGGTAAGACCCGACCGCCGCGTACATGAAACCGGAGAAGAGCGGCACTGCGCCGATGCGCAGGAAGCTGTCCTCGGGATAGATCCAGCTGCCGGCCTGCGTCTTGAACAGTTCCATCACGGTGCCAACGACGTGGAAGACGAGGATAATCCGCGCTTCTTCCCACGTTTCCAGCCCGGTCAGCAGCATGGCGGCCTGGATGGCCAAGGCCGCAAGGACGAGGAAGTCGTAGCGCGAAAGCCCGGCGCCCTCCGGATAGAACAGATAGGTGAGCAGAAGCAGGCCCAGCATGGCGCCGCCGAACAGGCAGGCCCAGGCCTGCTTGATGCCGAAAGCGAGGAATTCGAACAGGAACTGGCTGACCGGGCCGTCCACCCAGCGGGCATGCAGGGTGGCGCGGGCGGTGTGCAGGCGGTGTTGCAAGGGGGTGGCAGGGGGCGGGGTCGGTCCAGTGGTCATGGCGCATCACTGGTCCCATATCGGGGCGGGTTTGAGACCGGAACGGGTCGTTCCCGGGGTGAAATTCCGGCTTTGTCAGGTCCACGGCTTGGCGTAAGGATTAACCCTAGTCAAACGAGGGGACTAAATATGGCCTATGCATCCGGAGTTCAGTTGAGCGGCCTTGCCGGCATCGTCGGCGCCGTCGTGGGGGGCTATATCGGCTACACACAGGCAGCCGATGTCAGCAACCTGACACCGATCAGCGGCGCGCTGATCCTGGGCGGGGTCGGCCTCGTGGCGGGCAGCGCCGGGGCCTTCCTGCTCAAGTCGGCGATGCAGTTCATCATCTACCTGATCCTGGTCGGCGTGCTGGCCTATGTCTTCCAGAGCCAGATCGAGAGCATGACGGGTATCAACCCGGTGGAGGCGACGCTCAGTCTCCTGAGCGACCTGGGCCTGCCGGTGGGCGGGGCCAACAGCGCGGTCAAGCACCCCAGCTAGGCTTGCGCTTCTCGAGGAAGGCGGCGATGCCTTCCTTGCCTTCATCGGATGCCCGCCGGGCCGCAATGCGGCGCGCGGTTTCATGGCCGAGATCCTTGTCGATGATCTCGCCCGTGATATCGCGCACGAGGCGCTTGGAATCGGCAATCGCGCCGGGCGCAGCGGCAAAGACCATGTTGGCCAGGTGCTCTTCCATCGCCGTCATGGCGGCCTGGTCGTCCACGACATAGTGGACGAGGCCGATGCGCTCGGCATAGTCGGCATCAAAGACCGTCGCTGTCACGAACAGGGCGCGGGCCCGGCGGGGGCCGATGGCATCGATAACATAGGGGCTGATCGTGGCCGGGCTGAGGCCGAGGCGGACCTCGGAAAAGCGGAACTTCGTATCCTTCATGGCGACGGCAACATCGCAGGCAGCCACAAGGCCGGCGCCGCCGCCCATGGCCGCGCCCTGCACGAGGGCCAGCGTCATCTGCGGCATCTCGTAGAGCGACAGGAGCATGGCGGCGAGCTTTTGCGCGTCATGCTCATTGTCCTCTTTCGTGTGCAGTTCGGCGGCCTGCTTCATCCAGTTGAGGTCGGCCCCGGCGGAGAAGGACTTGCCCGCGCCGCGCAGGATCATCATCCGGATCGTTTCCTGGTCGGCGATCGTGTCGAACGCGTCGGTCAGTTCCTCGATCACCAGCGCATTGAAGGCATTGTGCACGTCCGGCCGGTTGAGCGTGACGACGGCGAGGCCTTCCTGCGTGGCCTGGAGGGTGATGGTTTCATACAATGTGTCGGTCATGCGGAGTCCTGACGTGTGAGAGCGGGTTCGGTTCCGGCGGCTGGCCGGTTGTGACGGGGGCGGCGTGAAGCCGGTTCCCGGTCACTCTGCCAGAGATGCAGGCTGGTAGCGAATACGAGATAGCCCGTAAAGGGCGCAGGCGGGAGGCATGTGCGAGACTGCCGCAAGGCCCGCTCAGACGGCTTCGCGGCCGAAAATGCGCATGTCGGTGCACCAGCGCTTGAACTTGGCCTCATCGACCTCGCCGGCCCCGCCGAGAATGGTGTGGTGCAGCGGGCCGAAGCCGGACAGACCCAGCACGCCGCGCTCCAGCGCCCGCAGGGCGCCTGAATCCATCCCGAACCGGTAGACAAGGCCCGGCATGCCCATCGTGATGACGGTGCGGGCGGACTTGCCCTTCATCATCTGCATCGGCCACTGACGCGCGCTGTCCCCGGTGGCGAGGAAGAATTCTGCCCGCGCGGCCTGCTCGAAGAAGGCGCGCAGTTTTGCCGGCATGCCGCCCAGCCAGAGCGGGAAGGCGATCAGCAGGTGATCGGCGGCGTCGATCTTCTCGCGCTCGGACAGGATCGGCTCGGGCGGCGGGGTAGCAAACTCCTCCGCCGTCTGCATAAGCGGAAAGGTCAGCTTCGCGACGTCGATCCGTGTGACCTCATGCTCCTCTTCCGCCGCGCCCTCGGCATAGGCATCACACAATGCATGGATGAGATGGCGCGGCGCCGGGTCCGGGTGGCCGTCAATGATGCAGATTCTGGTCATGTCGCACTCCTGGTCGAGACCTGTCCCTTACACTGTTCCTGCCAGACCGGGCGGCGCGGCCCAATACGCAACTCCCCCTAGGCGTGCGGCGCGGACACACAAAGAGGGCCCGCCACAGGCAGGCCCTCCCCTGGATCCGTGTCATATGCGGTTACTGGCTATCAGCCGGATCAGTCGCGGACACGGACGTGTCGTCATCGGTGCCCCGCCACGCATCGACTGCGCGGCGCAGCTCGTCTTCGCTGACCGTATGGTTCTGGTCGAGATCGAACCGGGCGAACTTGGCCAGGGCCTCGGATTCATTGGCGCGGCGCGTACCGGTCTGGTGGGAGACATATTCGTCTTCCGAGATCAGGCCGTCATCATCGAGATCGAACTGGGAGAAATCCGGCAACCGGTCGGCGTGGCCCGTCAGCGCCGTCATCATCGCTGCCGCCATGAGGAAACCTGCCCGTCGTGCCATGTCGCATCTCCTTCGCCGTATGTGTGCCGCCTCAGGCACAAACATACGGCAAGGCGCGATTAATTGGGCGTGAAAAGCCGTTCACGAACCAGATGTAATGATTACATCCTGAACACGCCAAAGCCGCGC
>TARA_R110000751_G_scaffold138799_2_pt1 | contig 12068 bp, 10 predicted proteins | sample TARA_R110000751 | Tara Oceans TARA_R110000751 (sample SAMEA4398001) | marine metagenome | biome: Polar Biome; feature: [MES] marine water layer (ENVO:01000295) within the mesopelagic zone...; material: water (ENVO:00002006), including particulate matter (ENVO:01000060) such... | reverse complement strand
CGAGTTGGCGGAGTGGTGACGCAGCGGATTGCAAATCCGTGTACACCGGTTCGATTCCGGTACTCGCCTCCATTTGTTTTCAATGCCTTAATGAAAATGAACCACCACGCGGGTGAGTCATTTTACATTCCATTTTACATTCACAGTTCACGAGCCGTTCTGTTTTGCCCGTTTAAGGATGTGCAACACTTCGTCAGTTTCCTCGGGGGAAACCTTAGCATAGCGTTCGATCATCGCCGCAGCGGTACGCAGAGACCACCCCATACATGCAGCAATCTGAGCCAATGAAAGCCCCTCTCTCAACAAACGTGTTGCCGCCGTACCTCGCGCGTCGTTGAGGCGGAGATCATACCCGATCGTTTCCGGATCAAGACCAGCCTTGTCGCGCCACTGCCGAAGACCTTCCGATGCTCTATGGGGCGTCAACGGCAGGTTTGAGGCATTTGTGAGAATGAGAAGTTGCGTGCCAGATGTCTCATCGATCAAACGCCCCATCCGATCCGTAACCGGTATGAAAGCAGGTATTCCGCGTTTACTGGTCTTCACCCGAATCCTTCGACCCGATGGCGTTTGTTCGATCTGATTGCGACTCAGTTTCACAAGGTCCCCGATCCGCAAACCTGTTTCCGTCGCGGCAATAAGTATCCGCCGAACCCAAAGCGGAGCTATCGCTTCGATTTTTCTGATGTCTTCGGGCGACCAAACGATATCCGATCGATCTACCTCGTACAGCTTCTCCAGACCTTCACAGAAGTGGTTGTCGACATAGGCCTCTTTCTTGGCCCAGTTGAGAAACAGTGAAACGACCGTTGCCGCATAATCATACTGCTTGGGGCTCTCTTTCCACTTCGACCGCCACCTATCGACCTCCCTTCGCGATGCTGGAACTTCCCACATCTTGATCGGGTCGGGGCCGAACTCTTCAATGAAACGGTTCAGCCATCGACGGTAATCCGATTGCGTACGCGGCTTTTTCTTTTTGTAGCTCACACTGGCATAGAACTCGGCGACAACATCAGACGTTGAGGTAACAGATGCCTTCGGTCTGGCTCTGGCCATCGCGTGCGCATAGGCAGCGAAAAACTCAGCCGTGCGAGGCAATCTTTCGAATCCAGACCAGAAACCAGTTCCTTTTCGCCCACGCAGGCTGAAATAGAACTTCAAACGACCGCCAGCCAAACGAGCAGAAGTCCGATGCACCTCTTCGGGAAGGTTTGTTTTTCTAGGCATGTCGGCGAGCCCTACTTTGTTCAATAAGGCTATTGTTATTGCCGACATCAGCTCTGGCAAGTCCCTGAACCAGATCGAGGCATTGACGCACCGCAACAGGATCATAGCAATCCTTACGTCCTGGCACCGGCCGAATTCCGGTTTCATGACAAAATTTACGGAATGAACTGGTGGTTCCATCGAAACGGAGACGCATCGCGAGCTCTTCTCCCGAAATGAGGTCTATCATTATCTTCTCCAAGATTTATTTGATTGCAGCGGCACCCGCGTCAGCGGGCGCCTGCATAGGAAGGGATTAAGAGCGCTGATACTTTTCTGCGGCGACGTCCCGGAGCACATCCACCGGCGGGAACTCGAAACACCGAACCGCCTTACGGGTTATTCGGCTCCAGTCGTCGCCAGAGCCATCCCCTGCGATGTATTCCGCGCACTCGATCGTTCCGCGCAGCACTTTCACCGTGAGGTGTTCAGTACCGTGTTCGTCCTGAACAGTATCGCCAAAGAGATCCTTCATGAGGCTTTCGATGTCGCCATCCTTAGCTTCATGCCGGTTCATGATCGTTCCGAGATATCGCCGCAGCTCTGCTTGCGGCAGCCGGATAGGCTGCCCGGTCTCGAACTGGTACCGGAAGGTTTGACCGCTCTCCGTTTTCATCGTGACGCCACCATCTTCGATGATCGTGATCAGGGACCGTTCCACGGGACGCATGGAGTGCCAGCGCATCTTGCGGCGTTCAGGTGTATCTGGTGCTGTCCGCACATCTTCCCACCGCATTCCATCGGTTGCCGGATCATAGTGTTGAAGCTCCCACGCCAGAGCTGCGATTCCATCCCCATTCAACTCCGCATAGATCGGATCGAAGTACGCTGCGTCGTTCATGTGGTCATTGTTGACCTCCATGACGAGGTACCGGCGCTCCGAACCGTTGCCATCAATCGGCACGACACGATCGTTGTTGCTGTCGAAGTAAAACCGTGTGTACGACGGCATCTGGATCACCGGCAGCCCCTTTGGCTCGACCAAGATTGTTTCCGACGTCACGAGGCTTTTGATCTTGCCGTTGACCTTCGGGTTACCAGCAAAAAGCGCCTCGGTACAAACCGTCACTAGACTTGTGGCTAGGTGCTGCCCCGCGAAGCGCCCCGTGACATGCTCCTCTTCTGCGATGGTGAGGCTGTAGGGGGCCGCCAGACGCTCGAGGATCAGCCCGAAGGTACTCTTGCCGCAGCCACCCATGCCACGCAGCACAATGGCTGACTGTGGCTTCTCTCCGGGCCTCTGCAGGAGATGAGCGAGGTAGAGCCAGACGAACCGGAACATATCCTCACGGCCCCGACAAACCGTATGCCTGATGAAGGCTTTGAGGTGTTCGCAGGAACCCTCACATGGGCTGACCTGGCGCCCCCGATAAAGGTTGTACGTGTTCTCATGGACCTCGACCGGCGGTGGAGCAAACTCGATCGCAGACAAGCGTGGTGCATTTTTCACGAAGGATTTCGCCGGGTTGACCCACTGCTTGCCGAGACGGACCTGTCGGTCTTCATGGAAGGTCTCAAAATCTGCCTTCGACATCGTCTCGATAGCGACCTTGCGTTGGTCGAGGTTGTCTGGATCCGGCGCACACAGAACCCTGAACTTCCCACCTATGCTCACTACGCGCCATCGTTTTGCCAGCGTTGCGAGGGCTTCTTCCATTGTTCGGCCCAGAGGATCAGCGATGTCCCACGATGGATGCGCCAGATCGGTTTTGTCTCCTGCAGCGGCTTCACACGCTTTTGCTTCCTCTGCCGCGCATTGACGCGCATGTTCAGCCCGTTTCTCTTTGGCCAGATCAGCTCCCCGCTTTTTCAGACTGGCGACCTCGTTTGCATTGAAGCGGCCCTCTTCCTTGAGGAGCTGACGAAGCCGCGCGACGGAGACGCTCCGATTGCCTGCGATGGCGACACCTGCGAACAGCGCGACGTAGTGCTCCTCACCGGTGTTGTCGTTCTCAGTGACGCGTTTGAAGGCGTCTTCAACCTTCTTCGGTGTCGTCAGGTAGACGACTGGCACCTCGATCACAGCACCGTAGTCAGCCGGGGTCACCGAAATTGTCTTGCCGTCGATCGTGGGATAGAGCATCTCGTCACAGAGCAGCTCTGAGAGAGTGTTGAACTCGTCCGGCAGTACAGCATCGCCGTCCTCGATCCTCTCTTCGATCAGTCGGATGAAGTCCCATGTGCACAGATCACCGCAGTGGTCGTGATGGCACATAATAAGCATCCGTTGCTCCCCATCCGCAGGTGCGCACCATCCGCCCGTATCGGTTCCATCGTCTGGCTCAGAGTGCTCAGGATGGTTTGGGCACATGATTGTCATGCCATTACCCGCGTGTTCATTCCGAATGTCCCATCCAATCATGTCGAAAAACGTTTCGAGATCGAAGGCCTCGCCGCAGTCATCGAACCATTCCTTGACGTCGAAGCCATCCTGCAGGGTTGTATCGCCGCGCTGGGCGTCGCCGTCGCGCTGACGCGCGCGATCCATTGATCTGGCAGCCTTGAACTTCGGCAGGTTTTCCTCGACTGGCATTTCATCGACTGACAGTGCTCGCCCCGCCACGACGTAGTGTTTGAACGGCGCATCTGCGCTGGCACGTCGCGGCATGTACATCATCTGCACGAACTTGGCCGCGCTCAGGTCGAGATCTCTGATGCCCAGCACTTTCGAGAATCCCACGTAGCGAGACAGCCAGTTCATGGCGGCTGCTCTTGGATTTCCGCCGTGCTCATCGACTAAGAACGGGCGTTCCAGAGGCATGATGACACGGAAAAAGTCACCGTCCTCGGATGCTTTGCGGGCATGGCTGTGGGTTGTATACAGAACCGCAAAGCGTCCCATCTCGACGATGCGGTTGCGAACTCGGTCGATGTGATCAGTTCCATCGATATCGATGACAAAGGCTGTGACCGACTTTGCGTGCGCTTTGCCGCGATATGTGAAGACCTGCTTCTCGCCGTTCTTTGTCAGCACGCGACCGGTCAGTTCAGTCTCGTTGAAGAACAGCGCAGTGCCTTCTTTGTTTTTTTGAACAGGATGGCGCGTCAGCGCCTCTAAACCGTCCCGCAAGCGGAACTTCTTCTGGAACCACTTGTCGCCAGCAACCTTAGGCGCGCGATGTGAGAAGCCAGTGACCAGTTCACTGCCCAGAACTTTTTGGGCTTCTTCGGAGTGGAGATCGCCATAGATGATGGCGTCATTCCACGTGGATGTCGGTACGATGTCAATAACACCGCCGAGGGTACTTGCGAGCGCCGACGGGCTGGCAGTGGATTTCAGGTAGGTGTGGCTCTCAGAACAGAGTGTCATTTCAGACTCCATAGTTGGTTAACGATGGGGTCTTGATAGATTCAAAAATAACCTTTTAATATCAGTACACTAGAACGAAATAAATCGTACTTAGACCGAATTAATTCGTACTATCAGTCGGCCTCGGTTTTGTAACTTGGAGAAGACTGAATGTGGGTCCGCAATAGTTCTAGAAGTGATTTGTTGTTGCGACGCAGATGGTTCTCAAGCTTTTTGTATGGTTGGTCGTTCGTGACCTTAGCATTGACCACTTTCAACATGCCAACGACATCCCCCCAAACGTCATGCCAACTAGCCCAAACCGTGTCGTGTTCGATCGCGTTCCGCAGGAATTCTTCGACCTCCCGCCAATCTTCGACAGCCTTCCGTCCGGCACCACGTTCATTGCGTATCGTCTTCTTAGAGGTCTCGGTTTTGTGGGCGTCAGCCCAGCGCAGGACGTCATCCAAAGACAGCGTGACCTCATTGAAGCAGATCAACTCTTCGAACTCGTAGGGGCGTTTAGGCGTGAACGGGACTGTGGGCTGGATTTTCAAACGTCTCCAGCGAGTTTCATCAAAATACACAGGGTTTGACACCCACACGATCGATTTTTCCCAGATCGCGCCCTCGAACCACCACGCCGTGGATGGGATATCAGTTGGGCGGCTCTCCCCCCCGATCCCGAGAATGATATGTTTCTTCCCTCTGAACTCAGCCGACAATTGGATAGGTTGGGCATCTTTGATACAGGTATCAAACTCTGGATAATCCAGACGAATGCGCGAGAACACACCTTCGGCTTTGAGTTCACCTCCGCTTAGCGCCAATAACAGGGGTTTCAGCACTTCGGTGGATTCGATGACGTCACTGCTCGGGAATGGCAGGACAACGTCACTCTCAAACGGCCTGTCCTCGATCAAGCAACGAGCAATATTCAGGAGAGAAATTCGATCGGGTTCCAACTGGTCCTCCTAGTCTGATCAGTTTCGGTACGTCCGGTGTGATTCCGCCGAGAACCATATCGGCTGAATGGCGGTAGGATCACAAACCAATTCCACTGAATCCACCAATTTACGCAGACTCCCGATTAGGTCTTCGGACCCCCTGTCCAGCCTCACAGAGGAGTGCCTTCTTCCTTTTATTATTGGGTAAGAGAAATATGGATTCGTTGGATTCTGATGGTCGATACCGTCGAGCAGAACCTGCAAACAACCTCCATCGGGTTAAGCTAAGTCAGTCGGAGGGACCCAAGGCGGGTACCCCAGCATAAAGCTTAGGCCTCACAGCGCCTGCCGGAGTGTGCAAGTGCAAGTCTAAAAAGTTAACATTTTGCTTCGGTTGAATGGAATGGGGCGGAGAGCGGACATTCGCTGCGTTAACATCTAACTGAGGCTAACTCAGATAAAGCGGGCATCCAAGTCATGAGGAAATGCTTAATTGGGAGATTTGTCTATAGTTGCCTTAAGCCAAGGCCATTTAAAGCTCATCAGGGACAAGAAATCCTCCTATTGGTCTTTGGTTGCAGACCAACAGTGAATCGCAAAGGGAGACTTTCTGAAGAAAAATGGCGTACATGAAAGCGGACCAGAACCGCGCGGCAAAGACCTCCAAAATTCTGCCCTACTTGGGTAAATTAGGTAGTGGGAACTGCCTGAGCATTTCTTCATACGCTTCTATTCCCAAATGGAACCAAGAGTCCTTGGCGAAGCGCTCAGATTCCAACCTACCCAGCGCAATACGCACGCCCCCGTCTTCCAAAAAAACGCCAACCTTAGAGTCCGTGAATTCGCCAATTTCTGTAGCCAAAATTCCTCGATCTGCGCAGGTTCTATGGAGTTCTTGTATCCTGCTTGGACTAACGGCGGCTGCTACCGTCCAATCGCCCCAACCCATCCAAAGCCTTTCGGGGCGCTCAAGAGATGTCAGTTGTTGTGAGTGATCCTTTATTTGCTGAGTATCAATGAGCAAGCCCAGATGGTTTTTGCTAGCGAGTTCTTCGAGTGTCGGAGCCAAACCGTCACTCGTATCCATTGCGCACTGCAATAGGCCCCTTTCATGTAGAAAATGCATGTTTTGTGATTGCGAAACTGGTTGAAACAACGGACTCAACGCTTTGTCCACAATTCGACCCGCTTTGAAGTCCAACACATCGGACCAAAACTTTCCGCTTTCACCAAAAACGAGAAGTCTTGAGCCTGACTCCGCGCCACTTCGTGTCAATGGTTTGGTTGGGCAGAAGCCGTTAGCGACACCCGTAGCTACAAACTTGTTGGACTCTCTGATGTTTCCGCCAACATATTCCAGCCCCTGCATTTGGCAAGATTCACGGATCCCTTTCATTAGACGCTCTAGGCTGCTCACAGGCCAATCTCTTGGCATATCAAATGACGCCAGGAAGGTTTGCGGCGTAGCTCCAGAGGCAGCAATATCGGAGGCGTTAATGGTAACAAGAAGCCAACCGGCAAAATACGGGTCATCACTTCCCCCAATAGCCTGTGCCGCTGGCATCGGAACTGGGTCCATAGTCGATACAAGGAAGCCGTTCGCCAGAGAAGTGATCGAGCAATCATCGCCCGCCCCTGACACAAACTTTGGGATGATCTCCTTTAATATTCGTCGTTCACCCAAATCGGTGAGTTTCAAATCAGTCAAATTCACGGTTTCCTCAATATTGCGACTCTTTCAGTCGACAGGCTTGGAAATTGACGTCGCATCGAAGATATGTTCCGCAAAATATTTGACTCGATTTCGAAGCCGGTATTTTGCAATCCTTCTAGAAATCCTGGAAGCATGTCCTGTCGCGCAGGGGAAGAACCAAAGACGACGACTGCATAGCCGCCAGGTTTCAATGTACGAAAGCACTCCGTAAAGACTTGTTCTAACTCGTGCAAAAAGTCTGTGGCTGCTGTCTTACGGTGCCTTTTGCTGCGGGCACCGATTTCCGCTTTGCGCACGGGTTCGATTTCAAGGTTAAGCCATTCCATCGAAAGTCTTTGCGCTTTCACATAGTCCGCGACGCCAAAATAGGGCGGCGAGGTAACGACAAGATCAACTTCATCATCATTGATGTTGGCCATTGCGGTCCTCGCATCGCCTTGAACAACTTCTGCTTCTTCGATGACTTGATCCGGCCAAGCCAACCGGTTCTCGTAGGCCACTTTGTATAGTTTCAAACTCTTCAAGAAAGCTTCTTTGGCCTCACCTACCCTCTCAGTTTTAGGGGTGGAGTTGTCACAGATATAACCCCAATGGCGGGTCTCTTTGCAGCAGGAGATCAAAACGGAGGAAAACGCGGACTTTCCGATTTCTGAAAACTCTGAGTTGTCGAATGCGATCAGCCCCCACAGCTTTCTAAGCTCAGTCAATGTACTTTGCGCAAACCACTTTTCTTGCTGGACTGGTTCTGGCACATCGCCTGGTTGAAGGTCTTCCCAATGTGTCTGAACTTTTGTCAGAAGCCGGTTGATGTACTCGAGAACCAAGACCGTGTCATGGTTGAACAACTTGGATCGCGCAATCAAAACAGAGATTGGATTGATGTCTACACCGATAGACCGCCGTCCAAGTCGTTGAGCTTCGACAAGCGTAGTGGCAGAACCCATGAACGGGTCCAAGACGATCTCAGCCTTGTTTGTCAGTTTGCTTATTGCGGTGGCCGGAACCTGCGACGGGAAACGGCAAGGATGCCAATGGAGCGCGGAAAAAGGCGACTCGCTTTGCTCAGTAGCAAAGTCCCAGTCATGGGCGTCCAAGCGCCGCTTAGTTGCAAGTCGCCTTCGGTCCTCCAAAGATAAACCCTGTAAATTCATAGCGTTGTGATCCAGTCTGCAAAACGTCTACCCGCTTCGCTTGGAACATATCGGCCAGGCTTTGAGGTGAAACCATATACCACGAGACTATCCGACTTTTCACCAACTGTCCAAGTCGCTCCGTTGTTTGGGTCAGAGGCTTCGATCCGCTTGCTGAAAGCACCTTTGTCCCGGAACGAGTAGCCGTAAATGCGCCCAGATACTCCTTCTTCTTTCATAAACTGCTCTGCCAACTCTACCAAATCGTCACGTCCCTTTGCGAAGGCTGCATGATCAGGGTCCTGGAAATGGTGCAGCAGATACATCTCTGGCAACGGGCCGAGGAAGTCTTTGTCCAGCATCTTCTTATTCTCGATAGAACTGGATCGAAGTGCGTCGATCATTTCGTGATCCGAGTACATCCAGTCTTGCAGTCCCAGATCGCCAGTCTCCAACCCATGTCTGATCGCTTTGGACAATACGGCTTGGGCAGAGACTGTTGGAGCATCAAACACCAGGACCTCGTAAGCTTGCCTTCTCAGGTCAAGCCAATAGCTCAGGTTGCTTCTTTCAGTTTCTGGAAGGATCAAACCGACGTTCGCGCTTGCTCCTAGGTTTTTCGCAATACTAAGGATTCGCGCTCGGTCAATTGGATACCCTAACATCCAGTTCATTCGCACTACGTTGTCCAAATTGTCGAAGTCTATCGACCCAAAGACCAATCTGGATAGTGGATGCTGCCCACGAATTATTTCCATGACAATTCCAAAATCGACCTTCGCAGCTTTGCATAGTCGTTCAAATTGTGGAGTTTTCGAAAAGTAGATTTGCGTAGACAACGGATCAACGTCTCCCCCCTCAATAAGGAGGTCGGGTATCGCGCTTTCATGATCCCAAGCGAACCGGTCCATCAAGAAATATTCGAAGAGATGGGCAAAGGCTGGCGTGGCTGCGTCGTGAACCACGATAGCAGCCAGCAAAGCCTTCCTCTCACTCTCGTCGAAACCCAGCATCGGGTTTTCAAGTGCAAGCCGCATAACGCCAAGAGTATGCGAGTATCTTTTGGTTTCCGATAAACTCGAAAGCGATGGGGAGTTTACATTGATCAGCCTGACTTCGCTGAGCCTCCTAAACTCTGGAGTCGTCAAAAGACCGTCAAGATACCCAGGCAGATCGATAACGCCAAATATGCTGTCGCGAACCCTCACCTTAGCCAACGATCTCTGATGTATCCCCAAACCCTGCCTGGAGTGGAGTTTGCGAAAAAGAGGTAAACACCAGCAATCAGTCGAATTGGATTTTCATAGGTTGTGAAAGCAGTTTGGATGGAAGTCCTGTCTATCCAGGGAGCGTTGGGAACGAGCAGTAATAGATGGTCTGGATCTTGTATCGCAAAAAGAGCGAGTATAGCGAATGACAAAGGCAACAAAACTCGAGTAAGAAGGCTCTCTTTGACCCATGAAACCATCGGTCTCAGCGAAGACAGCCAACGGTCAAAGAAAAACTCGCTGTCGCGCAGACTTTCGAATGCGACTGCGATTGCGGCCTGGTCAACTGACGCTGCCCTAGCCGCGCCGGGCAGCTCGTAATATTGAGCGCCACCGACCATCTCCTTCAGGTTTTGTGCCAACAGAATTCTTGCCCTTGCGGCAGCATACTGCCCCGAAAATTTTGCTTGGGCTGTTAAGCCGTATGTCATCAAAGCAAAGGGCAAGATCGCAGGATAACAAAGATAGTCCCGTTTCAAGCGGGGTGGTTCGTTACCGCCTGGGTTTTCGAAATAGTCAAAGAAGGAGATGCGTTCGGCCTGCCCTTTCTCAAATAACCGTAGTGCAGTCTTAACTCGGTATTTGAGCTTTGATGGCGCTTTGCCCGATGGCAAAGTGCTCAAAAGAGATGCGGCTGCAAAATCAGAAATGCTCGAATGGGAGTCCTGATCTGGACCAACGAACCGCAACAGATATTGTTGCGCCCTGTCGACTGCGTCGGTAGCCGCATTGGCGCGAACTAACGCCAATATGATCCAAGCTGTTGTTTCCTGTCGCGGCGGACCTTTAGTTCCCGCTGTCGCCCAATCACCCCATGCTCCATCGCTGAGCTGCCGTTCGACCAAAAGCTCAACGGCCTCTTCGCGGACTTTGACGAGTTTTGGGTGATCCACTCTGGTCAACGAGAGTATCAGGTAGGCAAGACGAACATTTTGGTTCCTGAGTTTTTGATTTTCATCCGGGTCATTCCAAAAACGTTCTACAAGGTTGGCAACGTCGTCATCTACCGGGGCACCAGGGTTCAGAATTTGATCAAACAAGATGGCGGAACATGTCCCGTAAGGTCCAACCTGTTCTTTGTGGCCTTCCGCATCGAGAAACTGCCCCCAACCAGCCGAGATCTGCTCGCCAGGGGGAACACGTTTCGCGCCCTTAATCTTTTCCCCAATATCTTGGAGCCGCGGAGCAATCTTCTCGTACAGCTTCATGAAACTATACCCTGCCTTTTTCGCTCGAAAGCTGCATTCTCCTTGGCCTTATCGTAGCTTGGATGATCCCTCCAGTCGGCCATACCCGCGTCGCCCTCGACGTATGCGACCATTTTTCGAAAGAACTGACGCGGCACGTTTAGTGCCCCAGAAAACACAGTGTAGTCATTATCGCTGGGCGAAAGCAGATGATAGTTCTCGCACTGACCGGCATGTTCAAGAGCATCGCTCAGACTGGAGAAACTGTCCGAATGCAAGAAGTAGCTCTGACAATGCTTGCTAATGTCACCGCTGCTTTGAAACAATAGAAAGTGCGCATGGAAGCAGTGCGCGTCGTGTCCATCTTCGTCATCAACACAAGCCGGTACGCGTCCGTGTTCCGTCATAAGAAGGGGCGGACCATCTGCTTGCATTTCACGCCTGAGAGCTGAGACCTGCGGGCCTATTCCCCGGTCCAATTGATGGAGGTCGGCAAAAGATCTAACATGATCGACAGACGCAATCATGATATACCGTTCGGTGATAGGACCGAGCCCTACCATCGAAAACAAGGGTGGCCTCCGATCGACAACTAAGCGGCGATCTGGCTCACAAAGAAAACAAGAAGTCAGTTTACTAAACCTTACTGGCACCCAAGAGGGTATTTTCATCTTGATTGTATATAAGCATTGCGTTCAAAATTTACAGTCCTTGGCTTTGTGCAGCCCAGTGTAGGGCCGTCGCAGTACTGCGAAAGTTCGCTCTCACGTGCCGCGCCGTGGCGTTAGAAGGCACAGTCAATATCTACAATGGGCTGTGAGTGCTTAGCCTGACAGGGCCGCTCCAGACCATGCGCCCGTCTCGATAGCCCAAATTGTAGTCATGACCGAGGCCAGTTTCAATTTTGGTTTCTCGAACTTTCGGACTGTTTCTTCGCTCATATGGTTCTCCTTTCCATTCAATCTTGACAGCTCAACGGCAAATGCCAGGACCCAAGGGCAATAAAAGTTAGAAGGCCAACGAGACAGAGAACATGACGGGGAATCGAACCCCAACCCACCAGACCTGTCAGGCTAAACACTCACGATGGCAGCATAGTTATCCGACGCAATGCTGCAAAGTCTGAACGTCGGCCTTCAGGAAGCTGCGATGCAGCGCGTCGTGTATTGCCAGATATCCGAAAAAGGGCCGTTATGATTACTGACTGCTTTCGGGAAGATGCAGCGCAGCGTCGGATGACACTGTGAGTGTCCGCAAAGGGCCA
>TARA_R110000751_G_scaffold34490_1_pt1 | contig 12099 bp, 3 predicted proteins | sample TARA_R110000751 | Tara Oceans TARA_R110000751 (sample SAMEA4398001) | marine metagenome | biome: Polar Biome; feature: [MES] marine water layer (ENVO:01000295) within the mesopelagic zone...; material: water (ENVO:00002006), including particulate matter (ENVO:01000060) such as...... | reverse complement strand
ATTTGTTGGGGCTGGCGGGTTTACAAACGGCACAGATCAAGCTATTGTCCCATCCGGCGGAACTTATACAGGAGCTGCTACATTTACTATGACAGTATCAGGAACTAATCCTACTAATGTTAAAGTTGTATTATCAGGGAAAGATTTAAGTGCAACTGTTTTAACTGGTGAAACAATAATATTTGACGAAGCCACAATAGAAGCTGTATTTGGTGGAGGCGGTGCAGGTGATGTAACAGTTACTATAGGGGATGTAGCTTCAGGTGATGAAGAATTAATGGAACCTGGAAGAATTCCTTATCCTCCAGTTGAAAATGCAGCTATTTATAATTGGGCGGCTCCTATGATTGCCGATGTAGACTATGATTGGTACATAGAAGAATCTAGAATTAGAGGAGGCTATAATAATACTTCAGTAGATTTTGGAGTAAAAGCTTATTTAGTATCAGAAGAGGATGTACAACAACGAAGAGGTAATACTTTAATATATTCAGGGATATTTAATTCTAGAACTGGTATTAATGATACTAATCAATTTAGTGTAGCAGAATCTATAACAAGAAGTGTAGATCCTGTTAATGGAACAATACAAAAGTTATTTGCAGAAGATACTAATTTAACTATATTTCAAGAACGAAAAGTAAATGTAGCTTTAATAGATAAAGATGCTATTTATACAGCTGAAGGCGTTGGGTTAAGCAGTACGGGTAGAGTAGTAATAGGACAAATAACTCCGGTCCCTGGAAATTGGGGGATTGGTACTAATCCAGAATCCTTTGCTACATATGGATATATAAAATACTTTGTAGATAAAGAAAGAAATGCAGTATTAAAATTACAAGGAAGCCAAATACAAGAAATATCAAATGCGGGTATGATGGATTTCTTTAGAGATCAACTATCGTTAATAGGAGATGGGGGATATATATTAGGTGGCTATGATGTTTATAATCAAAACTATGTCATATCTTTACAACAAGAGGCGGCAGTATTTGAAGAAAATTCTGAAGTATCTTCAGCTAATTATAAAACATTAACCTTTGATGAAAGAAATCAAGGTTGGACAAGTTTCTATACCTATTCTCCTGATGACATGTTTAGTTGTAAAGGAAATTATTATTCATTTAAAGGAAATGCAGGGGTTTCTTATTTATATAAACATTATGATAGTAGTGTAGCTAATAATAGAAATACTTTTTATGGAATTCAAAGTGATTCAACTATACAATTTGTATTTAACCCTACACCTAGTAATGTTAAAACTTTTAAAACAATAAATTACGAAGGTAGTAATGGATGGGAAGTAACTAACTTAATATCAGATAGTACTGGTCAGGATGCTACAGTAACTCCACCAGGTGGATGGTTAAGTAATTATGATACAATTTTAGGCGGTGCTCCTATTGTACCAGCAAGTTTATTAAGTTCTATAACTACTAATACTGCTGATGGAACAAATGCTGTTTATACAGCAGCGGCATGGACTACTAGTGGTAGTGGAACAGGATTAGTTATCGATGTAACAGTGGCAGGTCAAATAGTGACTGTGGTAACAGTAACAACAGCGGGTGATGGATTTAAGGCAGGTGATACAATTACTCTACCTATAACTACTATTGGAGGGACAGTGGATGTTATTATAACTTTAACAGCAACAGATGTTAATGAGTATTTAAGAATATATAGTTATGATGAAGGGGCTTATACTACCGATGGTATACAGTATAGAGCTGGATTTGATAGAAAACAAAATAAATATTGGGCCGTAGTACCAAATAATACTATTACACCAATGGCAGGTGAGGTAATATGGGGTAATCAAACAATGGGTATAAAAGGATATTTTGCAACAGTGACAATGTCAACTGATGAAACTACTAATAAAGGAGGTTTAAAATCTCTGTTTGCAGTTAGTGGTGAATTTATGCCTAGATAAAATTAAATTAAATGAAAAAATCGCAAGAGATAGACTTGAAAAAAGATCTAGGTCTATCTAAAAAGAATTTTCGAACTCAAATAATGGGGTTAGAAAATAGAATAAAAAATATAGATCATAAAGATGTTATTATAGGTGACTCGCAAATGTGTCCTTTAAAACATTCTTTTTCAGATGGTATATATGTTAGAGAAATAACTATACCAGCTGGGATGTTAATAATAGGGAAGATTCATAAACATGATCATCCAAATTTTCTATTAAAAGGGGAAGTAGTTGTAGTTACTGAAGGTGGTGGTATAGAAGAATTAAAAGCCCCATGTTCTATGATTTCAAAACCAGGAACTAAGAGAGCTTTATATGCTAAAACAGAATTAGTATGGACAACGGTTCATTTAAATCCTAGTAATACACAAGATTTAGAAGAATTAGAAGAAGAAATAATAGCTCCTACGTATGAAGCATACGATAAATTTTTGGGGACTTATAATAAAAAACAATTAAAATAATAATAATATGGCATGGGTAGCAACAGGTGTCGCCGTGGTTGGTGGTATTAGCAAGTTTATTGGAGGCAAGAAGAAAGCTAAACAAGAAGCGGCTAGAAAAAGAAAATTACAAAAGAAACTAAATCATTTAGAAGCTAATAGGCAAGCGATTATTAATCCTTATGCGGGATCAACTAATTTAGCTGGTATGGCCACTGATTTGTCTTCTCAAATGACTAATCCTTACAGTAATCTATCTGTAGCAACTCAAGCTATGGAAATACAAGCAGAGCAAACAGATTTAGCTTTAGCCACTACACTTGACACACTTCGTGCTACAGGATCCGGTGCAGGTGGGGCAACAGCTTTAGCACAGCAAGCAAGGGCATCTAAGAAAGAAATTGCTGCTAATATAGAAGGTCAAGAAGCTGCTAATGAAAAACAAAGAGCCGCTGGCGAAGCGAATCTTCAATCTCAAGTTATGTCAGAGAAGAAAAGACTACAACAAGTTCAAATGTCTGAAGGGCAAAGAATGCAAGGTCTAGATGCTGCTGGTAAACAATTTGTATTCCAACAAAGAGAATCTAGAGAAACAGCTAAATTAGATAGGGTTTCTTCTCAAATGGATCAAGCGCAAGCTGCTCAGGCGCAAGCGCAATCAGATGCTAGTGCAGCATTAACAGGAACCATAAGTGCAGTTGGTAGTATGGCTGCAAGTGGTGCATATAAAAATTAAAAAAATGAGTTATAGAAATCCAAAATATACGTATATCAGCGACGCGCCAGAATTACAAAGAATGCAACAGAGTTTAACTAGTTCTGTTGTGGCTGCTGGAAAAGAAAAGAAAGCAGAAGAGGCTACAGAAAAAGCTCAAAAGAAAACTGATAGATTAAATCAAGTAGCATGGAATGATAATTTACTTTCTGCTAATACAGGAGGGGATTATGAAGGAGGAATATTAGATAAAACTTATGCTGGTAGTGGGAAAAGATATGCAGAACTTCAAAGAATGATTGAAAATGGGGGTTGTGAAGATGAGGATTGTACTGCTGAAGCAAAAGAATTATCTGTATTAAAAGAAGGCCCTAAAGAAACAATGAAATTCTTAGGAAATTTTAATATGGATCTAGATTCTTTAAAAAATAAAAATGTAGATACAACTCAACCTTTATATGCAAATATGGAAGCAGCCCAAAATATTATAAGTGGGGCAATGGGGTATGGAAAACCTGATTATGATGTTGAAATTATTAAAAATGATAATGGCACTCAAAACATGATATTTAAAGGAGAGGAATTTGGTCCCGAGGGATGGAATATTAATAGTGCTCAATTAGATAAAATAGTAAATGCAGATCCTCCAGGTAGTTTACTTGCTCCAGCTACAGATTGGAAACAAGAAAAACAAGATTTAACTGAGATGAGTGGTGTTTTTGATCCAGATACAATAGATGCAAATGGAGATTTTACTAGTTTAAATCCAGACATGTTAAGTAATGTAATGAATTATGAATTCGATGAAACACAAACAGCTGCATTTAATAAAGCTAAAGAAGCAAATCCAGAACTAACACAAGAAGAATATGCTCAAGATAATGAAATAGAAGGAAATGTTGTAGAAGGAGTAGATGGTAAACCTTTAAGAAAAATTAAGTGGGTACGAGGAACTAGAGTATCTGGAAATCCTCCAATGGAATACACTATAGAAACTCCTACATATGAATATGATGAAGAGGCAATGTATGCTAAAATAGGTGTTGTTGCTGATGCTGAAATGAAAGCTGCTTTCGGTATAAATGAGCAAGGTGGAGTAGATAATCAAGGGCCTAATGAAGCTTTTAATATGTTTAATTCTCCTGAACCTGGGCTATTTAAAAATATACCTGAAGAATTTAAAAATGATCCTAAGATGAAAGAACTTTTTACTGCTGATGGAAAATTAAATTGGGATGCATTAGATACAGGGAAATGTAAAGAAGGAAGTGCTTGTAGTGCTTATACAACCGAGGGAACAATTAAACCAGAATTATTAAAAGGTGTACGTGACGTTTATGTTAAAAATTATATGGATAGTGATATGCGAAAGCATTTAGATAAAAAAACTACAATTCCTGCAGATGAATTAGAAAATTATCCTGAATTTGCTTCTGGTGAGGAAAGAGATCAGTTACATGGAGGAATTAGATATTTAGGACCAGCTAAAACGGTTGCACAAGCTGTTTTTAGTAATAAGAACGCGCAGAATAATGCAGTAACCCAAGCTGATATTGTAGCAAGTAATACTACCCAAAGTGATGCAGATGATGAGGATTTAATAGTTTCATAAAAATTAATTCATGTATATTTTAAATAACAAGACTTATACTCCAGAAGCTTTAACCACAGCTGCTCAAAAGCAAGGTTTAACTTTGGAAGAATTAATTGCTGCAAAAGGAATTAAACCATATAAAGCACCTAAACAACAACAAAGTACTATAGGAGAAAGCGCATGGAAAGGTGTGGATATGAGTGGTAGACAACAAACTAGATATTTTACTAAAGATGGTGAACAACGCTATATTGCTGGGGCTAATAAAGAGGAATTTCTTAAAAATAATCCTGGAGCACTTAGTGAAAGTCAACTTAGAGATCAACATGCTCAGTACCAAGAACAATTAAAAAAACAAAAAGCTGCACAGAAAGAGGCTGGAGAACAAGACGTATTAGATCAAGAGGCTACAGCTGATATAGAATCTTTTGATGATATGGGTAAAGTTTTAGGTGGATTGACTTTAGAAGAGTTAAATAAGGAAATTAATAGCCTTCCAAAAGGAAATTTAAAAAGGACTAAGTTAGAATTAAGATTAAGGAAACTAACTTCTGTAAGTGTAGCGGAAAGAGATAAATTATATGATGCATTAGGAGAATCAGCTACAACCAAAAATGGATTGTTTTCACAAACTGATGAATATGCTGGGGGTGTTTTTGGAAGAGAATTAACCACATTGGAAAAAGCTAAAGCTAACGAAGAGGATATTCTTGATTTTAGACTTACTCAAAAGAAATTTAAGGCTAGCGAATATTGGGATGGAGAGATAGGCGAAGAACAATTAAACGAGGAAGGGAAAACATTGCTAGCTAAAAATCTAGGAATTGAAGTAAGTGAATTAACAGCTGAACAAATTCAAGATGCAACTAATGCTTTTAATAGGATAACTAGTATTAACAATGGTTTAGGAGATAGTGTGCTCCAATCAGTTAAAGGGGAAACAACTGGTGATGCTGTTGGAAAATTTCGAAGTACAGTTGCAGGCGAGGAAGATAGAGAGAAAAAACGTATAGCAAATGAAAATAGTCTAGTAAATTTAACTGCAGAATGGACTCTAGAAGATGAGGATGGAAATGTAACAGCAGTTGATGAAAACACGCCTGGGGCTATTAAAAATCAAAACCCTATTAACCCAGAAAGAGCTGCATTGATTCAAGCAGCATATAATAATACAGAAGAAGCTAAAGAATTAGTAGACCTTACTGATGAAGAAAAAAGATATCAAAAAGCCATAAATGCTAAATGGGCAATAGAGAATACACCAGTAACAGAATTTAATGAAGTTGAAACAGAGCTGCAAAAGAAATGGAAACTACACACAGATGCTGGGGAGAAGTTAAAAAATTTAGCTTCAGGGATGGATCATTATTTATATACCTATACTCAGGCTGGTCCAGGCCGCACAAAAACAGCTACATCAGGGCGTTCTATGAAAGGCTGGTTAACGAAAAACCAAGATACAGTAGATGAATTAGCAGAGGGTTTAGGAATATCTGAAGGGGCTGTAATAGCAATATTGAAAAATCCAACTAATACAAAAAAAGGAGGTTATGGAGGAAAAAGCGAGAGGTCATATGACATAGAGAAAATGTTAGGGAAAAAAATACCCCAACATATAGGTACAAACAAATCTGGATTAAATAAGCTTTTGGCTTATAGAGATAGTCAAATAAATTATGCACATAAAAAAGATTTAGAAGAAAGAGGTTGGGTAAAAAATAATTGGGCAGATGGATATACTGGTTATTTTGATGAAGATCAAACGGTTTTAGGTGAAACAAAAGTGGCTATGGAAGCTACTCCAGAAGTAATAGAACTTGCTAAAAATAAGATCGATGTTTCTACATTTAGAAACTTAGATGACAAGCAGCGAAAGGAATCACTAAATAAAGCTTTTGATTCTATGATAGCTGATGATGCTGATATTCAAAGCTTAATGAACAGTTATGCAAAAGATTCTATACCTATATTAAATGATTATAGAAAAGAACTTTTAGATAAACATGGAAATAAAACAGTAGAAGCCACCAATCTTATAGATGAACTCTTAATGGACAAACAAAGAGAGTTAACTGTAGGAAGATTAGTAGAAAATCCTACATTTTTAGAAAGAACTACTGCCTACGGAATGGCAATAGGGGAAGTAGGAGTAGGATTAGATACCCAATTTATTAGAGAAGACAGTACGCTATTGAGTGGGCTTGATTGGCTTAGAGGGGGTGAAGATGATTGGATTCCTTTTAATGATACATTAGCAGATTTAAGTGAAGGTATTATTTCGGGGGCTGTAGGAATTGGTTCAGCTATTGGGGATAAAGCCTATGGAAGTTGGGCTGGAAATCAATTTAGGGCTCAAGAGAAACAAGCTAATAATTTACAAAAACAAATTAATAGGGGAGGTTTTTCTGCAGATGATAAAATATCTTGGGATGCAGTAGAAGGAAAGTATATTAAATCAGATACTGGATTAACTGCAGGGGAGAGAATAGAAAGAGCTACTAATGATGTTAATTATTGGCAAGATGAAGTTGTAGAACAAATAGAAGATATAGCAGAAACAGAAGAATATTTATCAGTATTTAAACAAGCTAACTTTGAGGATGGCATAGGGTTTAGTGATATAGCTTTAACTGTGGGTCAAGCTTTACCTCATATTGGTTTAGCTGCTGGAGGTACGGCCTTGGGGTTAGCTACAGGTGGTACAGGCTTTGCGGCTTTAGCTCCAATACTAACTTATGCAGGAACTGCCGCAATGGGGTTACAAATGTATGGGGATAATTATTGGGGAGCTATAGAGCAAAACATGAAAGACAAGGGTCTTGATAAAGAAAGTTTGGCTAAACGTTTTCCTGATAAATCAAAAAGTGAAATAGATCGAATGTGGAAAGATGCTGCTATAGGAAATCTAGAATCAGGGGAGGGGGCACATATGGGTACCTCTGCTGCTTTTGCTGTTGCACAAACTGCCTTAGAAAGTTATGGAGCTCAACAAATGGTTAAAGGAACAGCTAGAGCTATAACAGGAGTTAATTCTATGAAGGGATTAAAAATGGGTAGTATGTTTAAATCTTCATGGGATGATGTTGGCAAATGGATGTTAAGAGGAGCTATTGAAAAAGGTGAGCATGCTTTAGAGGAATTTGGTACAGAGTATATGCAAGAAATCTTAGGTCAAATGTCTGCTGCAACTCAAACAGGAAGAGACCCTAGGGCTCTTATAGATCATCATCCTGCTTTACAAGCTGGTATTGGTGGTGCTATAACAGGTTTTATGTTACCATTCTCTGGTAGTATTTACAACCAAACAAAGGTTCAAATACGTAATACTGCTGCAGATTTTGCTGTAAAATTTAGACCAGAAAGTGGTTTTGCTAATAGATCTAAAATTTTAAATCAATTTTGGGAACAAGGAAGAAAAGATTTACAAGATAAATATAAGAAATGGGAGACAAATCCTGATCAAAAAGCAAAATATTATGATGAATTAAATACTCTTAATAATGTAAGAAATGCTAATTTAAAAATAACTGGTCAGACTGAATTAAATAATATAAGTGAAAGTCAATTTACTAATTTATTAGATACTTATGTTGACATTGAAAATTATAATGGACAGCTTGAGGTTGCCAAAAAAGATAAAAACAAACCTTTAGAAAAAACTTTAAAAGAGGAGCAAAATGTATTAGTAGATAAAGCTGCTGAAATAATAAAAGCAGAAAGAACCACTGGTAAAGTTGCGGCTATAATGAAAGATCTTGGGAAATCCAAAGACATGATAGTGGTGGAAAATGAAGGCGCATTAAGACATGAGGCTAAGAAAAGAAATGTGGCTTTAGATCCGGAAAATCCTACTGTTGGATTTTTTACTAATGAGGGGCAATTTGTGGTAGATAAAGGAACTGCAGCAGCTATGCAAGAAGGTAATACTGCGGCCCATGAATTATTACATAAAGTTATAAAAAATACTTTATATGAGGTAGATGGTGAAGGAAATATAAAAGGTAAAAATGTAGCTAGAGGTTTAGCGATGGCATTAGATACCGAACTAGATAGAATAGATTTAGATGTAGTACAAGATAGTAAATTTAAAAAGAAATTAGAACTTTATAAAAAAGAACCTGCTGCTTATAAGGCTGAAGAAAAAATAGTTTTATTTGCTGACGCTATAGAAAGTGGAGACTTAAAATTTGACGAAGGAATATTTACTAAAATTGGGGATCAAATAAGAAGATTCATGCAAGCTATTGGGCTTAAGGATGTTAAGTTTAATAGCGGTAGAGATGTATATAATTTCTTAAAAGATTATAATGCTTCTATTAAAAAAGGGAAGCTTAACCAAGCCCAAAAACGGATGATGGAGAAAGGAGCAGAGGTTGGTACGGATATTAGAAGAGTTCAAGGAACAGAAGGAAAACTTGGTAAAGTAAATATAGCAAAAGAAAATAAAGCTATTCAAGATTCTTATGAACAAACAAATGAATTATTAGCTGACGAAGATTTTGACATCGATAATAGTCTTGATCAAAAACGGGCTGTTAAACAAGCCGGAGGAGTGATTGAAGCAACTACAAATAGATTGTGGAGAAAAGGTAGTTTATTAACTAGACCCCAATTTAAAAAAGCTTTAGAAAACGAATATATACAATCATTAACTGAATATGATGTAGCAAGAGATATTGGAGAAGACGCGGGTAAATCTATTTCTAATAAATTTAATTTAAGAGCCAATAGAGTAGCTAAAGAAAATTTAGGTAAAGGTGAAGCGGCAAGTATTGATACTAAAGAGGCTAGACAAGTAGAAGATACTACTCAAGAAAAGGATTTTGATCAAAAAGTTGATGAAGGGCCTAAACAAAGGAAGAAAACATATGTTTCACAAAATAGAATTGTAGAGGATAATGTTACTCCCGAAGCTAGGAATCAAATAACAGAAGAGGCTAAATCTACTATAGGAACTTTAGTAAGTAAAGGGAAAACGCCTTCAGAGGTAGTAAAAGCATTAGATACAGAAGCAAAAAAACAAACTTTTAAAGAAGTAAAAGGTAAAAAGACAGTGGCTTCGCAAGCTTATAAGGATTTTGTTAATAATCTATTTGATACTAATTTTATAAAAGCTATATCTGTAGCGGACATGAAATCAAGGTTTCCTGGTTTATTTAATGTTAAAGAAACAGGTAAAACTCTTACTAAAGGTATAAGTCCTATCACTGGTAAACCTGGTAGTTGGAATAAACAAGTATTTAGTGTTAAAGCACCTACTACACAAGCCATTAAAAATTATTTCTTAGGAGGAACAAATAATACATATGGTAAAAGAGCTGATTCTTTATTTAGTTTAATTTCTAAAGATATTGCTTTAGAATCTTTAAGCGAATTAAAAAATGATACAGCTTTTATGGGGCTTTTACAAAGTAATCTTGAAAAGAATAATTCTCCATTCACAGCAGAACAATTTATAGACGCTGTTGATCAGAAATTAGATAGAAGAAATTTAGAAGATAGATCATTAGATGTAGTTAAAGCTAATAAGGTTTTAAAATCTCCTCAAGCCGCGCTTGCTGATAGTAATAAATATGTTGATCTTTTTCTTGGAAAAGGAACAGCTAAAGAAATTACTCCTAATCAAACTTGGGAAGGATTTAAGCAAAGACAAACAGCTACTAAAGGACCTGGAGATTTAAAATTTGATTGGGAAGGGGAAATACGTGGCGCCGATGCTGAGATTGGAATGAAAAAAGCTTTTGAAACTATTAAGGCAGATAAAAAGACTAACGAAAAAAAGGTTAATCAAAAAGAGATTAATGAAAAATTCCAAGAAGTTGGTCAAGTTAAAGGCGCTAATCAAGCTTTAGATTTAGTTAAACCTGGAGAATCTATATCAGTTTCCGAAACACAATTAAAAACAAAGCAAAAACAACTTGAATCAGAAGTGGCCTCTAATCCTTCAATGACTACTGAAGTAATCCAAAGTACTAACATGGCTAATTTTGGAGCTCAGCGTGTAGTAGCAGCAAAGGATTATGGGAAACAATCGCAGAGAGTAAAAAACCAAGAACAGTTACAAAAATGGGCTAAGGAAAATAACGAGACTATTAAACCTGGACAACTGTGGTATAAAGTAAATGATGATACTTGGGTTCAAGCAAATAATCCAAAGCAAGCAATAGCTAAGATTAAAAAACAAGGTAAAAATACAGAAAATATTACTTTACTACCACAAAAAGGTGGAATGTATTTTAGTAAAGATTTAGATCCTAATTATCAAAGCCTTTTAAAAATAGCAAAAGGCAATGACGTATTGTCACAAAATAAAAAAGTTAATGCAGATATAAAAGCAGCCAAAAGAGTTAATAAAAATAAACAATTTACTGAAGAAGCTAAAAACCAAAATGCGGTAAATAAAAAAGCTAGAAATGCTTTCTTAGATCAAATAATGTTAGCTGTAGAAAATGGCATGCCTCTTGAAATAGCTGCTAGATTAATAAGATCTTCTTATGCCTCAACTAATGGTTTGTTGAAAATTAGTGCTCCTTTTATTGCTCAATCTTTAGATAAAGGGGAGTATTCACTAAAAGCATTGCAAAGATTAGAAAAAGGTATAAAAGTATCAGAAACAATAGAAGAACATAGTCCACCAGCTTCGGTAATAGGTGGATCTTCTATAGTTGCAATTGGGTTAGGAAGAGATGCTTTAAATCAAGTTAAAAAAGATATTGATAATAATTATTTTCAAACAGAGCTTGCAGAATATGCTGATACAAAAATAACAAAAAAGAAATTAAATGATACACTCCCTGAAGGGACTAGTATTTCTACTCCAAATGTAGGGTATTTAAGATTAGCAGAAGCTGGTATAAATCTGGGTACTATAAAAATTGAAGGAACAAATAAAACAGCAGCTGATATAGTACATAAAGGTAATTTAGCTTTAACAGTTAAAGAACAAAATCCAAATTCAGTTGAGTATCAAAACAAATTAATATTAGATGTAGAGAGAGGGGATATAGCTTTAAAAGACGCCAAAGAAAGACTTAAATCTAAATGGGGAATAGAACTACAAGATTCTAAAACTAAAGGGGTTAAAAGAAATGTATCTTTAAATAAAAGTATATTTAGTAAAAATAAAACTGCAAGTCAACAAAAGCAAACAATGCTTAATTCTCAGGAGACTGCTGTTAAAGCCAATAAAGTATTAAAAGAAAGTAAGGGTATTAGTGTATTTGATTTTGATGATACACTAGCAAAAACAAAAGAAAAAGTTATAGTATATGCTCCAGCTTTTAAACCAGGCACTAGTCAAGAAGTGAGTATGAAATTAACCCCAGCAGAATTTGCAGAACAGGCACAGGACCTAGAAGCCAAAGGT
>TARA_R110000751_G_scaffold19507_5_pt1 | contig 12121 bp, 4 predicted proteins | sample TARA_R110000751 | Tara Oceans TARA_R110000751 (sample SAMEA4398001) | marine metagenome | biome: Polar Biome; feature: [MES] marine water layer (ENVO:01000295) within the mesopelagic zone...; material: water (ENVO:00002006), including particulate matter (ENVO:01000060) such as...... | reverse complement strand
GAGCCGATGGGCGGGGCCGACCGCATCGTGCTGTCGGCCGAGGGGGGCGAGGTCCGGGGCGCGCTCGCGGACCTCGACGGGGACCGGATCGACGGGTTCGGGATCGGCTCGCGCATCCTCGTTCTCGACGACGACCCCGCCGCGCTCTCGGCGATGGTCGAAGAGGACGGGTTTGCGATCCAGCTGAGGACCGCGGACGGCGGCGTCGCCGCGCGCATCGCGCTGGACGCCCCGGCGGTCCAGGCCGCGCTGGAGGCGACGATCACGGCCAGGGGGCTGATGCTCACGTGGGTCAACCTCGCGCCGCAGCCCGCCGACGACGCGGCGGGCATCCGTGAAGGCGGGCGCGTCGCCGGCGACGTGCTGGGCAACGACCTCGACCCGGACGGCGATCCGCTGACGGTCGTGCAGGTCGACGGGCGCGCGCCCGGCGCGAAGATCGTCGGCGACTGGGGGTGGCTGAAGCTCGGCGCGGACGGGGGGTGGATCTACAAGGCGACCTCGGCGCACGCCCTCGATCCCGGAGAGGTCGCGGTCGACAGCTTCGCCTACACGGTCGAGGACCCGTTCGGCGCCCGCACCGCCGCCACGCTGGAGATCCTGGTCGAAGGCCGCCTCAACGTCGCGACGGGAACCCGGAGGAACGACCGGCTCGACGGCGACGACGCCGCGGACTTGCTCGACGGCGGCAAGGGCGCCGACAAGCTGTTCGGGCGCGGCGGAGACGACGAGCTCGTGGGCGGGCGGGGCCGCGACACCTACGTTCCGGGCCAGGGCGCCGACGTGCTGCATTTCTCGAAACGGGACGGCAGGGACAAGATCGTCGGCTTCGAGGACGGCCTAGACCTCATCGCCTTCGGCGAGGGCGCCGACAGCTTCGAGGACCTCGACATCCGTCAGAAGGGAAAGCACGCCCTCATCGACTACGGCGCGCGCGGCGACGAGATCAGGCTGCTCAAGACCGATGCGGGCGACCTCAATGCGTCGGACTTCATGTTCGCCTGACGCCGGGGCGCGAGGCGGACTTGCCGCCGTCATTGTCACGCAGATCAGCAGGCGCCCGAGAGCCGCTTCCAGATCCCGATCTCGAACCCTGACGGCCCGCCTGCCAGTCGTCGCGCGGTCGCCCGGAAACGCCGGCGCGGGACGATCCGGGATGCGACCCAATCGGGGACGATGCCCATTCACGGACAAAGGCGTTCGGGGGCGCGGTCGCCCGGCCGCAGATGCTTCGGGGCGACCCCTGCCGCGACCCTCGTGCGAGGCGCCGGGACCGGGGGGGCAAGGGCGGAGGGGCGGCGGCCCTGCGTGCGCCCGCTGCAGGGGGTGAGGGGCGGGAATGCGACCGGCTATGGCGCCGATCGGGCCGCAAGTGTTCGACAGGTCGGGCTCGGGCTGGCACTGTCCTCGCGTAAGGGTGGGGTTATGGGGAGGCGCGACGCGTCATGGACAGCGAAGCTCCGAAGGTTCTGCTTGTGCATCCGGCGTTCGGCGAGACGTCGTTCTGGAACTACCGGGCGGCCTGCGAGCTGGCCGGCGCCCGCTATCCGGCGCCGCCGCTGGGGCTGATCACGGTGGCGGCGATGCTGCCCGACGGCTGGCCGGTACGGCTGGTGGACTGCAATGTCGAGACGCTCGACGACGCGGCGCTGGACTGGGCGGATATGGTCTTCGTCGGCGGCATGATCTCGCAGATCGGGGGGATGCTGGAGCTGCTGGAGCGGGCGAAGGCGGCGGGCAAGATCACCGTGCTGGGCGGGCCGGAGGTCAGCTCCCGGCCAAGTTTCTATGCGCTCGCCGACTTCCGCATCGTCGGCGAGGCCGAGGGCGCCATGGCCGAGTTCCTCGCCGCCTGGGCGCGGGGCGAGCGTGCGGGCCTGATCCGGGCGCCGCTGCACAGCGTGGACGTGACCACGACGCCGCTGCCGCGCTTCGACCTGCTGAAGATGGACGCCTACATCCAGCTCAGCGTCCAGTTCTCCCGCGGCTGCCCGTTCCTGTGCGAGTTCTGCGACATCATCGAGCTGTTCGGCCGCAAGCCGCGCACCAAGGCGCCCGAGCAGGTGCTGGCGGAGCTGGACCGGCTCTTCGCGCTGGGCTGGCGCGGGCACGTGGATTTCGTCGACGACAACCTGATCGGCAACAAGAAGGCGGTGATGGCCTTCCTGCCGCACCTGGTCGACTGGCAGAAGCGCCACCGCTACCCGTTCTCGTTCTCGACCGAGGCCTCGCTGAACCTGGCCGACGATCCGAAGTTCCTGGCCCTGCTGCGCGACGCCGGCTTCTTCGCCGTCTTCGTGGGGATCGAGAGCCCGGACCCCGACGTCCTGATCGCCATGCAGAAGAAGCAGAACACCCGGCGCGACATCGCCGAGAGCGTGCGGAAGATCAACGGCGCGGGGATCATGGTGGTCGCCGGCTTCATCGTCGGCTTCGACGGCGAGGGGCCCGAGGTCGCTCGCGCCCAGATCGAGGTGATCGAGGCCTGCTCGATCGCCATCGCCGCCGTCGGCATGCTCTACGCGCTGCCCAACACCCAGCTCTCGCGCAGGCTGGTGGCCGAGAACCGGCTCGCCGACCCCGAGGACACGACCGAGCCGGACGCGGTCGGCATCGACCAGTGCACCGCCGGGCTGAATTTCCGCACCCTGCGCCCGCGCGTCGAGATCATGCGGAACTTCCTTGAGGTCATCCAGCACGTCTACGACCGCGACCGCTATTTCGAGCGGGTGCGCCGGGCGGTGGCGCAGATCGACGCCTCGGGACCCTCGGGGGAGGTCGGCCGCGCCGCGCTGGGGAAGGAGCTCAGGCGCACCGCCCGCCTGCTCTGGAACGTCACGCGGCGGCGGCCGGAGCTTCGCGGGCCGTTCTGGCGGCTGCTCGTGCATGTCGTGCGCACCAATCCCCGGGCCCTGCGCCACGCCCTGAACATGGCGGCGATCTACGCCCACCTGGGCCCGTTCACCGACTACGTGACCGCGCGGCTGGAGGAGAAGATCCACGCCATCGAGGCCGACCCGACCTACGAGGACCGCTGGCTGGCCCCGCGCGCGCCGCGCGGGCCGGAGGTCGCCGAAGCGCCGGCTCAGGCCGCCCGGGCCTGAGCCGGCGCGGCTTCGAGGCGGCTCAGGTCGTGGACTGGGCCTCGTTGCTGTTGCGCAGCCGCTCGGTGAGGATCACCGAGATGTTGTAGTAGAGCTTGGCCGCGATGCGCCGGTGCCGGGTGCGGATCCGGTCGAGGGTCACGGCGCTGATCTGCAGGGTCTCGACCCGGGTGGCGGCGACCACGCTGGCGGTCCGCAGGTCCCCGGTCAGGAACGCCATCTCGCCCACGACCGAGCCCGCGCCCACCTCCGCCAGCCGCCGGGGCGGCTGGCCGGGACGCACCGAGAGGACCTCGACCCGGCCGTCGAGCAGCAGGTGCATGTCGCGGCCCGGCGCGCCCTGTTCCAGGATCACCTCGCCCGGCTCGAACGCCAGTGTCCGGCCGAGGGCGGCGACCCGCCGGATCTCGCCCGAGCGCATGCCGCGGAACAGCGCGCTGCGCTCGGCGAAGTCGCCCGACAGGCGCACCCGGATCAGGTCCCACACCGTGACCAGCGGCGTCATCACCAGCAGCGCCGGCGTCAGCGTCAGGTCGGTGATCATCGCCGCCAGCATCACGATCGCCGCCAGGATCCCGAACTGCGCGATCGAGGCGAAGTTGGCGAAGCTGAGCACCATGAACCCCGCGCAGAGCGCCATCGAGGTCGCGAAGACCGGCTGCAGCTCCTGCTCAATGGTGCGCGCGATGGCCTCCTCGTTGCTCTCGCTGGTCCGCAGCTCCTGCGAGTAGCGGGACATGAAGTGGATGGTGTCGTCGACCGCGACCCCCAGCGCGATCACCGCGACGGGGAAGGTCGCCGTGCCCAGCGGGATGTCGAGCAGCCCCATGGCGGCGAAGTTGATCACGATGGGCGCCGCGTTGGGCAGCATCGCCGTCAGCCCCGCGCGCAGCGAGGCGAAGAGCAGCGAGATCACCACGAACACCGCCCCGAACACATAGGCGAGGTTGGTCACGATCTCCCGGCTCATGGTGTCGGAGGAGGCCGCGACCAGCACCGCCTCGCCCGAGACGGTGACGGTCAGGTCGCGCGACATCTCCCGCTCGGCGAAGGCCTGGATCACGGGACGCTCGCCCACGATCTCGGCGCTGCCCGCGAGGTGGGAGCGGACCAGGATCACGGTGCGCGACATGTCGAAATCCACGAAGCGCTCCAGCGTGCGGGGCGCCATCAGCAGGGTGTACTGCGCGATCAGGTCGGCGCTGTCGGGGATCGCGAAGAAGGCCGGGTCGCCGCCGTTCATCTCCTGGTGGGTCTTGCGCATGAACAGGTCGTAGCCGATCACGTCGGCGTCGCGGGCGCGCAGGAAGTCGGTCAGGCGGGCGATGCTCTGCAAGGTGCGGGGGTCCTTGAGGCCGCCCTCTTGGCCGGTGTCGACCTCGACCACCGTCACCGTGGTGCCCGACAGGTCCCGGTTCTGCGCCTCGATGCGCTGGCGGACGGGATCGCTCTCGCGGAAGAAGGCGAGGAAGTCGTTGTCCACCACCACCCGGGTCGAGGCCCAGCCCGCCCCCAGCGTCACCACCGCCGCCGCCGCCAGCACCCAGTTGCGTCGGCGCAGCGCGAGGTGGGTCAGCGCCCGCTCGACCCGGCGCATCATCCGGATCTCGGGGCGCTGGAAGGCCCTGGGCGTGGGCATCACCCGCAGCAGGTGGGGCGTGATCAGCACCGTGATCAGGAAGTTGGCCGCGATCCCGAAGGAGGCGCCGACGCCGAACTGGCCGATCATCGGGATCGGGTGCGGGGCGAGCGTCAGGAACCCGAACAGCGTGGTGACCGAGGTCAGCACGATCGCGAGGCTGGAGTGGCGCATCATCGCGCGCACCGCCTCGGGGCGCGGCAGGCCCCGGCGCACGCCGGCGCCGAACTCGGCCACCAGGTGGATGTCCTCGGTCGCGCCGATGATCAGCAGCAGGGTGGGGATGATCACGCTGACCGGGTTGATGGCGAAGCCCAGCAACGCCATGAAGCCCAGCGCGGTCACGATCGAGAGGATCCCGGTGACCGCCGGCAGCAGGATCGCGACGCCGGCGCGGAAGAAGAACAGCAGCACCACGGTGATCGCCGCCAGCGCCAGCGGCCCCAGCGCCTGGCCGTCGGCGGCGATGTTGTCGAGGATCGCCACCTTCAGCATCGGCGCGCCGGAGAGGTAGATCTCCACCTCCTCGCCCAGCCGCGCGCGCTGCGCGTCGAGGATCGCCTCGATCTCCTCCGACAGGCGCTTTTCGAACACGCCGTCGCCGGGGCGGGTCTCGACGAAGGCCTGGATGGCGGTGGCGGTCCCGTCGGCGTTCACCACCTCGCCCCGCAGCAGCAGGTTGCCCAGCGCATCCGCGCGCAGGGCCGCGGCCTCCTCGGCCGTCTCGGGGGGAACGCGCATCAGCTGGTCGGTGTTCAGCACGCCTTCGCTTCCGCGCAGGTTGCTCACCGAGGCGAGGGAGACGACCTTGCTGATCCCGTCCAGCCCCTCGATCTCGTAGGCGGCGTCGTCGATGGCGGTCAGGATCGCGGGGGTGAACACGTCGGGCGCGTCGAAGACGATGGTGAAGGCGACGTCGTCGCCGAAGGTCTCCTTGATCTGCCGATACTTCAGGGTCTCGGGCGCGTCGGCCACGATCAGGCCCGAGGCGGAGGTGTCCACCTTCAACCCCGGCAGCCCGGCCGCGAAGCCGAGCACGAAGACCAGCAGGATCGCCATCGAGCCGAAGGGCCGGCGCACGATCCAGTCGCCGATCCGCTGCACGAGCTTCAGCATCGTCTCTCCTCGGGGGGGCGCGTCGCCCGGTCAGCGGTAGCGCGAGCGCCGCTTGATGTTCTGGGTGGCGAAGGTCCCCTCGGGGATCTCCGCGTCGATCTCGCGCTCCTCGACCACGGTCTCGGTCGCGGTGCCGGCGCGCACCGTCTCGAAGCGCGAGACCTCGGCCCGCCACAGGTCCCCTGCCGGGTTGCTCAGGCCGGTGAAGGTCGCCTTCTTCAGCAACCGCTCGCGCGGGTCGAAGAAGTCGGTGCGCACCGTGAAGTAGATGTCCTTGCGGATGTAGAGGATGCGCAGGCCGTAGCCGCTCTCCTCCCGCTCCGTCTGGGTGGCCGGGCGCGCCTCGACCACGAAGCAGGGGTGGCCGTCGACCTCCTCCTCGCCGGTCAGGGTGTAGTCGAAGGCGTCCAGGTCCTCGGCCCGCATGTCCTCGTAAGCGATGTCTGAGCCCATGAAGGCGTTCTTCTTGCTGCCGCCCACGATCCGCTTCACGTCGTCGGAGGCGGGCAGGTAGAGCCACTGGTCGTCCTCGGTGTCGCCCGGCTGCTCCCAGGTCAGCAGGCCGACGTTGGCGATGTCGTTGGGGGCGAGGTATTTCACCAGCGAGCGGGACTGCCCCTCGGCGTTGCGGATGCGCAGGGTGACCATGCGCCGGTCCTGCCGGCGGCCCTTGGCGTTGATCAGGGTCATCGTGGACAGCGAGACCTCGGCGTCCACGTCGTGGCGGTCCTTCTGGGTCTGCATGATCTCGCGGCCGGTCTGGGCCTGAGCCGCGCCTGCGGCCAGCCCCGCGATCAGAAGCGCCGCGCAGGCCAGCGGCAGGGCGAGGCGGCGCAGGTCGACGGTCCAGCGCGTCATGGTCGGTTTCCTTTCGCGGATGGCGGTCAAAACACGATCTCCACCGAGGCGTAGACCCGGTCGTTGCCGTCGTAGGCGCCGAAGAAGGACTCGGTCGGCCCCTCGAAGATCTGCACGCCCAGGGTCAGGGTCGCCGCGTCGGTCAGATCGTGCGCGAGGTTGAGGTCCATCGTCCAGTCGCGATCCTCGATGTTCACCGCCCCCCCGAGGGAGGCCGTGGTGTCCGGGTCGAAGCCGAACTCCAGCTTGGCGACGGCGGAGTTGGCGAGGCTGCGGTCGAAGGCCGTGCGCACGAAGGCGTTGCTGAGCGTGGCGGCGCGGGTCACGTGCTCGTAGGCGTATTCGGCGGTCAGCGACAGCTCCTCGAGCCAGGGCAGCGGGTCGTCCTTCCAGTCGCGGCGGAAGCCGATCACGGCGGTGAGGTAGTCGTCGTCCTGCCGGGACTCCCGGGTCAGGTGCAGGCTGGTCTCGCCATGCAGCTCGTAGTCGCCGAAGATGGTCGAGAAGCCGCCCCCGATCTCGGTGTAATGCGGGTAGACCGAGGTCAGCTCCAGCACGCCGCCGTTGACCCGCTGGGCGACGACCGGGTTGGTCGAGGGGCCGTGCACCACCGTCGCCGAGAGGTCCCAGCCGGGCAGCAGGGTGGAGGTGATCGCCCGCGCTCCGAAGGTCGAGCTGTCGAGCCCCGCCGGCGGCAGGGTCCGCGGGCCGACCGAAACGGCGGGCCGGAAGCCCAGCGTCAGGGCGGCGGCGTCGGCCAGCGGGTCGGTCGAGCGCGCCCAGCGGTTGTCCTGCGGCGGCAGCCGGTCGGGGGTGAACCAGGGCACGAACACGAACTGCAGGCCGATGTCCTGGGTGGCGTAACCGAGGCTCATCGCCAGCGCGCCCAGCTTCTCGGCCTCCGGCAGGTCGAGCTTGTCGCGGGCGTTGAGGTCGTCGGTCGGGCTGTAGAGGTCGGCCGCGCCCCAGCTGAACAGCTGCTTGCCGATCGTCGCCGTCCACGGGCCGTCGACATGGGAGACCCAAGCCTCCTCGACCCCCAGCATCGGCCGCCGCCGGCCGCGCTCGTCGAAGCGGATGCCGGAGCCGGCGCGGTCGCCGGTGTCGGCGTTGAACTCGGGCGTGAAGCGGACCTCCCAGGAATCGAGCACGGGGCCCGCGAACTCGACCCCCGCCCAGGCGAAGCCAAGGGCCTGGCGGTCGCCGGGGTACGGGTCCTCATGCGCGAAGGCCGAGAGCTTCACCGTGACCGTGGCGTAGTCGACGAGCGCCCTGAGGTCCTCGAGCAGGCGCGCGCGCGTCTCCTCCTGCGCCTGCGCCTGCGCCGTCCCGGCGGCGGGCAGCAGCGCGAGCGCCAGGGCGGCGGCGCGGATCGGGGCCCCGCCGCTCATGCCGCGCCCACCTCGGGCGCGGGGACCTTCCGGCCCAGCAGCGCCGACAGCATCGCCGCGACGGGGTCGCCCCCCGGCGGACCCGGGGGCGCGGAGTCGTCGTCCAGAAGGCGGTCCAGGTTGCTGCGGTCGAAGCCCAGGGGCGCGCCCTCGAGGAACGTCTGCAACGCCTGCGCGAAGCCGCCGAGGCCGGACTGGGTCTCGGCGAAGCGGACGTAAGGGGCGAGGGGGTGGGCCGCGTCCTCGGCGCTCAGCGCCGCGATCCGTTCGGCCCAGGCCGCGAGGTCAAGGCGCTCGGGCCGGCCGCCCGCCCGCTCCATCGCGTCGGCCACGTCGTCGGAGCTGAGCGGCGCCGCGCCGACGATGGCGAAGGGGCCGTCGCCGGGCCGGGCGTCCTCGAAGATCCGGCGCATGGCGCGCACGGCGAAGTCGGCCGGGGTCAGGAACATGTTGAGCCGGCTGCGCGGGAAGGCGCCGGCCTCGCGGCTGGCCTCCATCGCGCGCCAGACAAGGTCGGCGGCGCCGGTCGCCTCGGCCTTGCCCACGATGACCCCCAGGCGGTGGATGGTGACCGGCAGGCCGCGGGCCTGCGCGTCGCGGACCAGCGCCTCGGCCGCCCATTTGCTCTGGGTGTAGCCGCCAGCCAGCCGCTCGGGCGGGGCCGAGAGGTCGGGTTCCCGGACCACCCCGTCGGGGCCGGCGTCGGCGCGGCTGTAAATGGCGATGGTCGAGGCGTGGTGCAGGCGCTTGACCCTGCGGTGCAGGGCGAAGCGGACGACTTCCAGCGTGCCCTCGACGTTCGATCCCCGCAGCGCCGCGTAGGGCAGCACATGCTTCACGTCCGCGGCGAGGTGGAAGACCGCCTCGATCCGGGCGGCGAGCGCGTCGTAGGTCTCGCCGTCCAGGCCGAAGAGCGGCGCGTCGAGCCTTCCGGGCAGCGCCTCCAGCCGACCGGTGAGGGTCGCGGCCGGCAGGTCCGGCGCCGCAGCCGCCACCGCCGCCAGCAGCCGCGCGCGGGCGGACGGGGCGTCGGGCGCGCGCACCAGGCAGGTCAGCGAGACCTCGGTGAAGCGCAGCAGCTCGGCGATCAGCTGCGCGCCCAGCGCGCCGGCGCCGCCGGTCAGCAGCACCTGGCGCGGGCGCGTGGCTTCGGGCGGGATCTCGCCCAGGGCGCCGAAGTCGAGCGTCTCGGCCAGCCGCGCGTCGCGGGCCATCATCTCGGCCGCGCCGTCGTCCGCGCCGATCGCGGCCTCGGTCTCCGCATCGCCGGCCTCCTCGGAGCGGTCCGAGGCGAGGCGTTGCGCGATCACGCCCGCCACCCGCTCCAGCGACGGATCGCCCGCCATCAGCGAGGCGGGCAGGCCGACGCCGATGTCGGTCTCCAGCCGCAGGACCAGTTCGACCATGCTCAGCGAGTCCACGCCCAGGTCGGCCATCGGGCGCGAGGCGTCGATCTCCTCCGGCGGCAGGCGCAGGATCTTGGCGACCTCGCCGGCGAGATAGGCGGCGGCGATGCCCGTCCGCTCGGCCGGCGGCGCCTGCTGGATCTCGGCGCGAAGGCCGCCGCCGGTCTCGCCCGCCGCGGCGAGGTCGCCGGCGACCTCGCAGAACCGCGGCGCCCGGCCCAGCGCGCCGCCGGCCCGCGCCCAGTCCTTCCACGACAGCGAGGTGACGATGGCCTGGCCGCGCCCCTCGCCCGCCAGCCGGGCGATCGAGCGGGCGACCTCGGCCGTGGTCAGCCCGTCGAAGCCGCGGGCCTTGAGGTAGTCGGCCACCCGCTGGTCGCGGGTCAGGAAGCCCGCGTCGGTGACCGGGTCGAGGTTCACGCTCAGCGCCGGCAGGCCCTGCGCCCGGCGCTGCGCCGCCAGCCCGTCGAGGAAGGCGTTGGCCCCCGCATAGGCCGCCTGGCCGACGCCCCCCAGGATCGTGCTGATCGAGGAGGTGACGACGAACAGGTCCAGCGGATCCTCCGCGGTCAGCTCGTGCAGGTTCCAGGCCCCGGCGGCCTTGGCCCCGAAGACCACGGCGATGTTGGCCTCGTCCTCCTGCATCAGCATCCGGTCGCCGTAGCGGGCGGCGGCGTGGATCACGCCGCGCAGGGGACCGAAGGCCTCCCGCGCCGCGTCCAGCGCCGCGGCGGCGCCCTCGCGGGTCGAGACGTCGGCGGCGATGCAGAGCACCGTCGCGCCCTGCGCCCGCAGCGCCTCGATCGCCTCCGCGGCCGCCGCATCCGGGGCGCCGCTGCGCGAGACCAGGCACAGCCGGCGCGCCCCGCGCTCCACCAGCCAGGCGGCGAGGCCCAGGCCCAGGCCGCGCAGGCCGCCGGTGACCACGTAGCCGGCCCCGGGGTCGGCGCGGTAGTCGCGCGGCGGCGGAGCGGCGGTCATGCCGGGCTCGACGGTCAGCGCGATCTTGCCGATATGGCGGGCGCGGGCCATGTGCTGGAAGGCCGAGGCGAAGTCGTCCATGGCGAAGCGGCGGAACGGCAGGGGGCGGAACCAGCCCTCGGCCAGCGCCTCCTCCAGCGCCCGCAGCAGGGGGGCGAGCCGCCGCGGGCTGCGGACCTTCGACATGTCCACGGCGGCGAAGGTCAGGGCCCGGCGGAACGGGCGCAGGCCGATCAGCGTGTCCTGCTCGATGTCGCGCTTGCCCAGTTCGACGAAGCGGCCGCCGTCGCGCAGCAGCTCCAGGCTGCGGGTCAAAAGCTCTCCGGCCAGCGAGTTCAGGACGATGTCGACGCCCTCGCCGCCCGTCGCCCGCCGGATGGCGTCGACGAAGGCGTCGGAGCGGGAGTCGTGCACATGCCGCACCCCCAGCGCCCGCAGGAAGCTGCGCTTGAGCGGGCTGCCGGCGGTGGCGTGGACCTCGGCCCCGTGGGCGAGCGCGATCTGGATGGCGGCGAGGCCGACGCCCCCGGCGCCGGCATGGATCAGCACCCGCTCGCCCGCCTCGAGCCGCCCGATGTCGATCAGCGCGTGGCGCGCGGTCATCCAGGGGACCAGCAGGGTGGCGGCCTCGGCCGGCGACAGGCCCTCGGGCAGGACCAGGGCCTGGGCGCGGGGCACGGTCACGTGGCTGGCGAAGCAGCCGGCGCCCAGCACCATCACGCGCTGGCCGAGGCGGGCGTCCTCGACCCCCTCGCCCAGCGCGCAGATCGTGCCGGCGCATTCGTCGCCCAGCTCCAGCGCGTCGGGCGCGTCGAGCGGGTAGAGGCGCAGGGCCTTGAGCACGTCGCGGAAGTTGACGCCGGCGGCCTCGACCCGGACCTCGATCTCGCCGGGGCCGGGCGCCTTGCGGGCCACCGGCTCCAGCGCCAGCCGGTCCAGCGCTCCGGGCGAGGGGGCGGTCAGGCGCAGGCCATGGGTCGCGGTTTCCGGGTCGAACGGGGCCGCGAGCGGCGGCAGCGGCGCGATGCGGCTCAGGTGGCGTCGGCCGCCGCGCAGGGCGACCTGGTCCTCGGCGTCCGCGGCGAGGGCCAGTTCCGCCTCCAGCGCGTCGAGCTCGTCGGCGTCGGGCGCGGGCGAGAGGTCGATCAGCCTGCAGGCCAGCTCCGGCGCCTCGGCGATCAGCGTGCGGGCGAGCCCGCAGACGGCGGCCTGGGCGAGGTCGGCGCCCTCCGCCTCGGTCACCGCATGGGCGCCCGACGTGATCACCCGCAGCGACACCGCCGCGCCCGCCAGGCGCTGGGCGAGCCGCGCCAGCCGGGCGCAGAGCGCGGCGGCGCGGTCGGCCGGCGCGGCCCCGGGCAGGGCCCCGAGGGCGCCGAAGTCGAGCACCCGCGTCTCCCCCGTCCGCGGCGTCGGCGCCTCGGCCGGGTCGGCGCCGTCGGCCAGCGTCACCCGCGCCGGCCCGAACCGGGCGGCGAGCCGCCGGGCCATCTGCGCGGCGAGCCCGCCCGCGTCGGGCAGCAGCAGCCAGTGCAGGTCCTCGGCGTGGGGCGAGGCCGGGGCCGCCGCCGTCTCCTCCAGCGCCTCGGGCGCCCAGAGGCGGACGCGCATCCCCGGGCCGGCGTC
>TARA_R110000751_G_scaffold4210_29_pt1 | contig 12163 bp, 14 predicted proteins | sample TARA_R110000751 | Tara Oceans TARA_R110000751 (sample SAMEA4398001) | marine metagenome | biome: Polar Biome; feature: [MES] marine water layer (ENVO:01000295) within the mesopelagic zone...; material: water (ENVO:00002006), including particulate matter (ENVO:01000060) such as...... | reverse complement strand
TGACGGGCACGAGGACCTTCATGCGGTGCTCCCTTATGGTTTCGGTGGTTTGACGTATTTGCGGCGTGACTAAACGTCCGCCGCAAAAGACGCAAGGTTTACGTTGACGTGAGGGTCAATTTGGCGCGGTTTTCCTTTTAGCCACGGGGACCTGCGCAGGAACACGCGGCATCCCGAACGGCGTTCTCCTGCGGCCCGTCCTTCGACTTCGCTCAGGATGAGCGCTCCGGGACTAGCTATCCGCACCCTTCGCCATCAGGTCCGCAAGCGCCTTGCCGGTGGCGGCGCCCTTGAGGAAGCCGAGCGTGCCTGTGGCCATGAGTTCCTCGCCCGCATGCACCAGCGCGCCATAGGCGGTGTTGGCGAGGGCCGAGCCCATGCTGACGCGCTTGACGCCGAGCGCCTCAAGCTCTGCCATCGGCACGAAGCCGCTGCGCGGACCCATCAGGACGTTGACCGGACGGTCGACGGAGGCGAGCACGGTCCCGATATCGTCCAAGGTCTTCAGGCCCGGCGCATAGAGCACATGGGCCCCTGCCTCCTGGTAAGCCTGCAGGCGCGCGATCACATCTGACAGGTCTGGCACGCCGGTGAAGAAATTCTCGGCCCGCGCGGTGACGAGGAAGGGAAAGGGCAGCGCATTGGCGGCTTCGACGGCGGCGCGCACCCGGTCGGCGGCTGCCGCAATCTCGTATTGCGGATTGTCTGCATCGCCTGTGAAATCCTCGATCGAGCCGCCGACAAGGCCGGCTTCCGCGCCGAGGCGGATTGTTTCGGCGCAGGTGTCCGGGCTATGGCCGAAACCGTTTTCGAGATCGGCGGTCAGCGGCAGGGGCGTGGCGGATGCAAGCGCGCGGACATGGGCGAGCTTGAGGTCGCGCGTGATATGATAGTCGGCGACGCCCGTGCTGGCAGCAAAGCCCGCGCTGGTGGAGGCGAGCGCCTGGAAGCCGAGCCCCGCGAGGATGCGGGCCGAGCCGACATCCCACGGGTTTGGCAGCACGAACATGCCGGGCCGGTCATGCAGCGCCTTGAAAGCGAAAGCCTTGTCTTTTTGCGGTGTCATGGGTGTCCGTCCCTTAGCGAACCATTTTGTTCACACGGACGCCAGGGCGCAAGCCACCCGATTCCTGCGATTCCGGGAGTCGGCTATTGCGGCGGCTCGAGATTGCGCGCGAGGACGTCGCCCGAGAGATAGAGCGAGCCGCAGATCAGGATGCGGTCGGCGCCGGTGGCCGCCGCCGCGGTAACGGCCGCATCAAGGCTGTCGCAGACGGTGACGTCCAGTCCGGCCGTTCGGGCGGCCTCGGCCAGGTCGTGCGGCTCGGCGCCGCGATGGCCGGGCGCATTCGGCAGGGTGAAGACATCGGGCTTGAGGTGGCGGAAGGGCAGGAAGAAACCGGTCGCGTCCTTCGAGGCCAGCATGGCGGTGACGAGGACGGTTTTGCCCGGCAGGCGCTTGAGGTGGTAGGCGATCGCGCGGGCCGCGTGCGGATTGTGCCCGCCATCGAGCCAGACTTCGGCATGCGGCGCGAGCGCGGTAACCGGGCCGGGGCCGAGCCGCTGCATGCGCGCGGGCCATATCGCCGTGCGGGCGCCCTCGAAGATGGCTGCCTGGTCGATCCGGGTCGATTCTCCGAACAGCTGCATTGCCATGGCTGCGAGGGCGGCATTGCCGCGCTGGTGCTCGCCGATCAGGGAAATGTCCTGCGGCATGGCATCGATGAAATGCGCCTTCAGGCGGTAGAGCGGGGCGTCGAGGCGGGCGGCCTCGCGGGCGATCACCTCGTCGCAGACCTTGCGCTGGATGGCAGTGAGGACCGGGCGGTGCGGGCGGATGATGCCCGCCTTCTCGCCCGCGATCTTGCGGATGTCGGAGCCGAGAAAGGCCTTGTGGTCGAAGTCGACCGGCGTGATCACGCACAGCGCCGGTTCCTCGATTACATTGGTCGCGTCAAAGCGGCCGCCGAGGCCGACTTCGAGAATGAGGAGATCGGCCGGCACTTCGCTGAAGGCGAGGAGGGCCGCCGCCGTGGTCGCCTCGAAATGCGTGATCTGCAGGCCGGTCAGGGCCTCGAACGTGCGGTCGAGCCAGGCGATCAGGCGTGCGTCATCAACGATCTCTCCGGCCAGCCGGATACGCTCATTGAAGCGCACGAGATGGGGCGAGGTGAAGACATGAACCTTGAGGCCTGCCGCTTCGGCCATGGCGCGCATGAAGGCGGAGGTCGAGCCCTTGCCATTGGTGCCTGCGACATGGATGACGGGCGGCAGGCGGTCTTGCGGACGGCCGAGCGCCGCAAGCGCGGCCTCGACCCGCCCGAGCGACAGTTCGATCGTTTCTGGATAGAGCCCTTCGAAACGCTTCAGCGCTGCAGCAAGGGCCGCACTGTCTCCAATCAAGCAGACTTGCCCTTGGACACGGGCGGCTTGGGCGCGTGGGTTTTCGGCTGGCTGATCGGTGTAATGGGGGCATCCTCCCGCCGGCGGGAATTGGGCATGAGATGGGTCAAGACGCGCGCGAGCGTCGCCTTCAGCTCGCGCCGGTCGACAACGATATCGACCTGGCCCTTTTCACGCAGGAATTCCGAGCGCTGGAAGCCCTTGGGCAGGCTTTCCCGGATCGTCTGCTCGATCACGCGCGGACCGGAAAAGGCGATCATCGCGCCCGGCTCGGCGACGTGGATGTCGCCCAGCATGGCGTAGGAGGCCGAGACGCCGCCCGATGTCGGATCGGTCAGCACGACGATATAGGGCAGCTTGGCATCGGCCAGTTCATTCACAGCCAGCGTGGTGCGCGGCATCTGCATCAGGCTGAGTGTGCCTTCCTGCATGCGGGCGCCGCCGGACGCCGTGCAGACGACAAAAGCCGCCTTGCGGGCGACCGCCATCTGGGCCGCGGTGACGAAGCCTTCGCCGGCCGCCATGCCGAGCGAGCCGCCCATGAAGTCAAAATCCTGGACCAGGAGCACGGTCGGCACGCCGCCGATCTTGCCATAGGCGGCAACCATGCAATCGTCCTGGATCAGCGGGGCGCCGCCATTCTCGGTCTCGCGCTTTTCGCGCGCGGCGATCTTGGCCTTGGCCGCCTTGATGCGGGCCGGATAGGGCTTGTCGTCCTTGAATTTCAGGGGATCGGCCGGCACGGGCGGCAAAGCCAGCGGCTCCCAGCGCTCTTCATCGAACAGGAGGCGGCAGCGCGTGCGCGGGCTGATGCGCATGTGCGCGCCGGCGGGCGTGACCCACCAGCTTTCTTCCAGGTCGGCCCTGTAGACGAGTTCACCTGACGCAGGACATTTGACCCACAGGTCGTCGGGCGTGTCTTTCTTAGCGAGCATGGTTTTCAGGCCCGGCGGGGTGACCTTGGTAATCCAGTTCATGCCTCAACTCCTTAAGACTGTGACAGTCCCTACGCTTTGGCGACTGCAGCCATGGCTGCACTCAATTCCCCTGCAAGTGCGCCCATTCCCCGCGGCGCTTCAGAATAATCGCCCGATTCGTGGGCTGACCGGGCATGCTCCACGAAAGCGGAGCCAACGACAACCCCATCAGCAATTTTAGCCATTTCTACAGCCTGTGCACCATTTTTCACCCCGAATCCAACACATACAGGCAGTCCTGATACACGCCGCACCATTTCGACATTCCCGGCAATCGCCTGCGGATCGGCCGAACCGGCGCCTGTCACGCCGGTTACAGCCACGAAATAGATGAAGCCAGAGGCGCCTTCGGCGACCTTGGCCATGCGCGCCTCATGCGTGGTCGGCGTGGCGAGGCGGATGACGGAAAGATCATGCTTGGCATATTCGGTGCGCAGCACCTGATCTTCTTCCGGCGGCAGGTCGACAAGGATCGTGCCGTCGATTCCGGCCGCATGGGCGGCCTCGGCAAAGGCCGCATAACCGAGTGAATGGACCGGATTGGCATAGCCCATCAGGATCAGCGGCGTGTCCTGGTCGGTCTCGCGGAAACGGGCCGCGAGGCCGAGGACATCAATCAGCTTGGTATGGTTGGCGAGCGAGCGGAGGCCGGCCCGCTGGATCGCCGGGCCATCTGCCATCGGGTCTGTAAACGGCGCGCCGAGTTCGATGATGTCGGCGCCATTGTCGCGCAGGGCGCACATGCACTGGTAACTCGTTTCCAGGTCCGGGTCGCCGCCCATCAGGTAGGCGACCAGCGCCGCGCGGTGTTCGGCCTTAACCTTGTCAAAGCGCGCCGTTATTCGGGATGTGGGCATTATGTATCCGTATTGTCGTTGACCCAGGCCGCGTAGGACGCAGAGGCATGGGCACAGGGCAGGGCCACGATGGCTGGCACGTCATAGGGATGGAGCGCGTTGACCAGTGTTTCGATCTGGTTCCAGCGCGATTCCGGCGCCTTCATCCAGAGAACGAATTCGAAAGCGTGTTCGACAACGCCTTTCCAGCGATAGGTCGAAGTGACCGGTCCTTCGAGATTGGCGCAGGCCGCGAAACGCTTTTCGACAGCGGCGTCGGCAATTTCCTCGGCGACGCGGCGCGACGGGCAGGTGATGCGGATGAGGATCAGGTTTGTCATGCTCACATGTCCACGCCCAGCGCCTTGGCGACGCTGAACACGTCCTTGTCGCCACGGCCGCAGAGATTCATGATCAGGAGGCCGTCCTTGTCCATGGTCTCGAGCACGTCGCCAAGGCGGGCGATGGCGTGGGCGGGCTCCAGCGCCGGGATGATGCCCTCAAGTTGGGTACACAACTGGAACGCAGCCAGCGCCTCATCGTCCGTACAGGAGAGATACTCAGCCCGGCCCGTGTCGCGCAGGAAGGCGTGTTCCGGCCCGATGCCCGGATAGTCGAGCCCGGCGCTGATCGAATGCGCATCGAGGATCTGGCCGTCATCGGTCTGCAGCAGGTAGGTGCGGTTGCCGTGCAGGATGCCGGGGCGCCCGCCATTCAGGGCCGCCGCATGCTCGCCGGTCTCGATGCCATGGCCGGCTGCCTCGACGCCGATCAGGCGCACGCCTTCGTCATCAATAAAGGGATGGAACAGGCCGATCGCGTTCGACCCGCCGCCGATACAGGCCATGACGGCGTCCGGCAGGCGGCCTTCGCGCTCCAGGATCTGCGCGCGGGCCTCGATGCCGATAATGCTCTGGAAGTCGCGGACCATTTCCGGATAGGGGTGCGGGCCCGCCGCCGTGCCGATGCAGTAGAACGTGTCGTCGACATTGGTCACCCAGTCACGCAGGGCCTCATTCATCGCATCTTTCAGCGTGCCGGTGCCGGATGAGACCGGCACGATCTCGGCGCCGAGCAGTTTCATGCGGAACACGTTCGGCTTCTGGCGCTCGACATCGGTCTCGCCCATGAAGACCACGCATTTCAGGCCGAAGCGGGCGCAGATCGTCGCCGTGGCGACGCCGTGCTGGCCGGCACCGGTCTCGGCGATGATACGGGTCTTGCCCATGCGCATGGCAAGCAGGACCTGGCCGAGGCAATTATTGATCTTGTGGGCGCCGGTATGGTTCAGCTCGTCGCGCTTGAAATAGATTTTCGCGCCGCCGAAATGCCCGGTCAGGCGCTCGGCGAAATAGAGCGGCGACGGGCGGCCGACATAATGGGCCCACATGTCGTCCATCTGCGCCTTGAAGGCCGGGTCCAGCTTGGCGGCCCGGTATTCCTTTTCGAGTTCCAGGATCAGCGGCATCAGCGTCTCGGCGACATAGCGCCCGCCGAATTCGCCGAAGCGGCCGTTTGCGTCCGGCCATTTGTCCCAGGTATTGCGAAGATCCATTGCGGTACTCATGCCTCTTTGGCGGCGCGGATGAAGGCCCGCACCAGCTCCCTGTCCTTTAACCCCCGCACCCGCTCGACGCCAGAGGCGACATCGACGGCAGGCGCACCTGTCGCGGCAATAGCTGTGCTGACATTGTCCGGCGTCAAGCCGCCGGCCAGCATCCAGGGCTTCGGCGCCTGCCAGCCATCAAGGATCGCCCAGTCGAACGTCTGGCCATGCCCGCCGGTACGGGTGGCGCCTTCCGGCGGCCTGGCGTCGATCAGCAATCGGTCGGCCGCCGTGTAGGCACGGGCATCGTCAAGGTGAACACGGGTCGACACGCCCAGCGCCTTCCAGACTTCCAGCCCCGTGCGGGCCTTGATCTCGGCCAGCCGTTCGGGCGTCTCGGCGCCGTGCAATTGCAGGATGGGAAAGCCCACGGCCGTCACCGCGTCGATTTCGGCATCGCTGGCATCGACCAGGAGCGCCACGGGCACGGCCTTGCCGGCCTGCATCAACAGGCTCGCCGCCGCTTCCGGTGTCACCCGCCGGGGGCTGCCCGAGGCAAAGTTGAATCCGATCCAGTCTGCGCCTTCACGGGCCGCAAAGCCCACAAGGTCCGGATCGGTCAGGCCGCAGATCTTCACATATACCATGCAAGCGACGTGATGGATGGCGCCCGCGGCGTCAAGTAAAGTTAAGGCGCGGCAACAAAGTGTGCCGCTTTTGCCACAACAGGCTTCAGCGCACAGGAAGGCCGGAACAGGCGCGTCAGGGACCCGTTACCGCTGCATGTCCCGAATATGTCGGGATGAGCAACACCAAGGATCCTCCCATGAAAAACCTTATGATCGTTTCCTCGTCCGCCATCGCTATTGCGCTTGGCCTGGCCGCACCCGCTGCTGCCCAGACTTACGGCAATGAAGACACCGGCTTCTATGCCGAGGGCGGCTATACCTACCTCAACATCGAGCCTGAAGGTGCCGATTCCGGCGTCGATACGAATGCCATCACGGCCCGTGCGGGTTACCAGTTCACACCGATGTTCTCGATGGAAGCCGACATCACGACCGGCATCGATGACGGCGAGTTCGACTACAATGTCGATGAAGACGAGTTCAATCTCGACGATAATAACGACACGGACCTGAATGACGTGATCGCCGGCTCCGGCGATCTCGGCCTGAACTACATGGTTGGCCTTTATGGCCGCGCCACGGTGCCGCTCACGGAGCGTCTGGATATCTCGGCGCGTGCCGGTTACGCCTTCATCGACGTCGATGCCACAGTCGTGACGCCCGGCGGCACGACGCTGGGTGTGATTGAGGACTCGGCTGATGGCCCGGCCATTGGTGCAGGTCTCAGCTATGACCTGAGCGACAACTGGAATCTTCGCGGCGACTATACCTATTACAACTTCGAAGACACTGACACGGGCGCGGCGACCATCTCGGTCGGCTACAAGTTCTAAACCGAACCTGACGTCCGGATGAAGGCGCCGGTCTCCGCAAGGAGGCCGGCGTTTTCTTTGCGGCGCCGTTCCGGCGTGCTTATTGCGGTTTGGCCGTCTCGGCGATGCGGCGGCGGCCCATCAGGCGCAGCGTCAGGTTGCGGCCTGTACGCAGGACGGGATAGAGGGCGCGCGAGACCCGCGGCGACGCGAACACGCGCGCCATCACGGCATTGAACGGGCCCGCCCCGGTGCTCATCAGGGCAAGCCGGTTCATGCAATCGGCGCCGGAATGGATCTCGCCCTTCATGATCAGCGCCATTTCCTGGTCGAAATCGACGCCCTTCGACACGGCATAGTGTACGGCCGGATGATCCTCGCGCGCATTGACCAGGCTGACGGGGCCAATTGCGTCGCGCAGCCGTAGCAGCTTCACATATTCGGAGCAGAACGGGCAGTCGCCATCATAGATGATGAAGGTTCCAGGATCAGAGAACACTCACATACTCCGTATCTCGCGCGATCACCTTCGTCTCGACATGCCCGCCATTCATCGAATGACAGACCGACTCGATCACCTGCTGGTAACCGACAACGTCTTCGAGCGATAACGCATTGAACTCCTTATATAGGAAGGGATTGCTCGGATGGTGATGGAAGCGGAAATAATAGCTCTGCCGCGCCTGCGTGGGGTCACGGGCCAGCATTTTCTTGTGGTGGGCGATCAGGAACCGGCTGAGCTGCGCCTCACGCACCTCACGCGCTTCAGCGGTTTCCGGTTCCGCGCGCGTGAGCGTCGACGGCGCAACGCACTGGCCGTCCTTTTGCTGTCGTTCCAGTGACGTGCTCGAGGCCAGCGTCGTGTGGTCGTACTGGCCCTCGATCGCCTGGGCGCCGAGATAGGCGTGCGACATGGAATAGGAATGGCTGCTGAAGAAGGCGGACGGCACCTTCACATGACGACCGTCCTTGGTCACGGCCTCGATATAGACCTGCCGGGAGTCGGCCAGATCAAACCATGCCAGCGGCGGCGCGGGATTGATGTGCAGCGCAGGTGCACCAAGCAGGATGGTCGCGATACAGGCCAGCTTGGTATTCCAGCTGAGGCCCTCCTTGGCGGTGCGCGCCGCCCACCACACCGTGAGATTGCTCCAGATCCAGGGCCAGAAGAACAGGCCGCCAAGGATATAGATGCCGATATGCAGCGCTTCGTACATCAGGGACGCGATCTGCAGCCAGCTGACACGCAACACGCAGATCAGGGCAAAGAGCTGGGCAAAGACGATTGCCGCATTCATGGGAATATAGGACAGCTGGAAGCCCTGATAGGCCAGGTCCGTGAGCCAGGGCAGGTGACCGATCGGCAGGATCCCGCTCTCGAGCGTGTAGGGGATCTGGTTGATGGTGGGATTCTCGACCATCCAGTACCAGGGCGTCGGGCCAAGCGTCAGCTTCGCGACACCCGACCACAGATAGTTTGCCAGGTGCAGGCCGAAGACGACGCCGACAATCTCGGTCTGGCGTTCGGGCGCCGCCAGCCATGGATGGATTCTCGGACCCGCCTTGACCACGACAAGGCCGAAGGCAATCAGGTAGAACGCCATGTCCATCATGTAGCGGGTGTCGAGGTACGACATCCACACGCCGGAAATCTGGGCCACCAGCAGGCGCGTCGACATCAGGTAGATCACGACAGGCAGGATAAAGGCCGGCCGGAACCAGCTGAGCACGGACAGGCCCACGGCCAGGTAGAAACCGGTCGCGACATATTGGGCCGCGCGCGTCGCCGTCTCCGGGTCGGCCAGCGTATAGTCTGGGCGCTCGATCAGCAGCAATACGGTCAGCCCGACCGCCGAGGCGCGCAGGATCGCGCTGAGGAGCGGCACGAACGCGGTATATTTCGTCCGGTAGAAGGCGATCGCGATGGCCAGCATGCCCAGCAGGGGCAGGTAGATTTTCGCGCTATTGGGCACCCAATGCGGATAGAAGCGCGGCAACTGGCCCCGGAACACCGACAACGCGACGAGCGTCACCAATACGAACAGGAGGGTTGGTCCAAACCGGCGCACAGGCCCCTCGACGCGCGCGAGGCGCGGCTGCGCAAAATCCCAAAATGACAAGATGACGTCCCCCGAATTCCGTTTGGTCCCGCAGAGTGCAAATATCGGGCGGGATTGTCACCCGGATTCGCCTTCCACGACCCCCGCACAGGCGTTCTCTCGCGACAGCATATACGCACCCTGGCGGTGGCCAGCTGGGCCCGGACCATTGGACTCAATGGTTTCGGCCACCATCTGTCCCCTCTGACAAGGCATTCAGGGAGGTGAGCGACATGGCCAGTGGCTGGGCGCGAGACGGCGCCATTCAGGATCAGATTGACGACAGCATCAATGATGCCGTGCAAAACGCGCGGGCGCGGATGCCTGTGGGCGAAAGCGCAACCCATTGCGACGAATGCGAGGAGCCCATTCCTGCCCGGCGCAGGGAAGCCGTTCCGGGCGTGCGCACATGCGTGACGTGTCAGTCCCGGCGCGACGAACGCACTGTCCATTCCGGTATCAATCGGCGTGGCAGCAAGGACAGCCAGCTGCGCTAGGCGACATCCTGGCTTTCGCTCGGCCGGGCTGGCGGTGAGACAGGGATTCGAACCCTGGAGACTATTGCTAGCCTACACACTTTCCAGGCGTGCGCCTTCGACCACTCGGCCACCTCACCATCGCTCGCGCGAAGCCAAGCCCCTTAGCGGAACGCTTCCATGCTCGCAAGACTGTGATTGCCGTTAAGGCGATACGACCCCATATTCGCCCCAGACAAAGGAGACCGCCACATGTTGTTCTCGAAAAAACCCGCCACGATCCCCGATGCCGCCAGCGCCCTGCCGGGCCGCGCGAACGCCATCCCGACAGCACGCGAGCATTTCGTGTTTCACCGCGAGATCCAGGGTCCGGTGCCGGACGGATTCGAGACCGCCGTGTTCGGACTTGGCTGTTTCTGGGGCGCCGAGCGCAAGTTCTGGCAGCAGGACGGCGTCTGGATGACGGCGGCCGGCTATGCCGGCGGCCCGACCCCGAACCCGACCTATGAAGAAGTCTGCAGCGGCGGCACCGGCCATACAGAGGTCGTGCGCGTCGTCTTCGATCCGGCGAAAATCAGCTATGGCGAGCTGGTGAAACTCTTCCTCGAGAGCCACGACCCGACCCAGGGCATGCGTCAGGGCAACGATATCGGCTCGCAATACCGCTCGGCGATCTACACGACGTCCGACGCGCAGGCCCAGACCGCCCGCGACATGGCGGCGGCCTATCAGGGTGCCCTCGCCAGGGCCGGGCACAGCGCCGCGATCACGACCGAAATCGCGCCCCTCGGACCGTTCTATTATGCCGAGGACTATCACCAGCAATACCTCGCCAAGAACCCGGCAGGCTATTGCAGCATTGGCGGTACGGGCGTGTCCTGCCCGGCTGGACTGAACGTCTGAGTGACTAGGACCCGAAATTCATCGAGAACCGCTTGCGGGTCTCGATCATGGTCTGCGCCTTGAACATGGCGTCGGACGCCGTCTGCGCCTTCTGGATCGACGGATCGCCGCGCAGGGCCTCGACGACCTGCGACAGGTGCGAGATGGCTTCCTGCACGATCTTCTGGTCGAACTGCTTTTCGGCGCGCGCCAGCAAGGCCCGGCCAAGGTCCATGCGTGCCTGCGAGACAAGCATCGGCTCGGACGTATTGGTCACCGCATCCAGGTGCGAGCGGCGCAACGCGATCACCCGGTCCAGCGTGCCAAGGTCGCCGGTTGATTCCGCGACATGCACGCCCGAGGCGCAGAAATCGGCTTCGAGTTCGCTGCGCACGACCTGGGACACGGTCTCGCTGTCGGCCAGCATCCGGTCGAGCGCCTCGGCGAGCAGTTTCATCTTTTCCGGCCGGAAGGCCTGCGGATTGGCCAGCGCCGGCTGCAGCTTCTTGGCGAGAAGATAGGCCGCCACCTGCGGCACCTGCCCCGCAAGCGCAGACGACCGTCCGGGCAGGCCGATGCTGAAGGCGCGCGCTTCGTCGGGCCGGAGGCCGCCGCCGCGCGACAGGCCCTGCACGACGAGGCCATTGTCGCCCTTGCCGATGCGGCTGGCCCAGACCAGCATGTCGGCATCGGCGGCTGCGAGGCGGCGACGCGCCTGCGCCAGGGTTTTCTGGTCAGTGTTGCCGGAAATCCGGCCGGTGGCCGCGATACGGAAAGGGGCGCCAAAATTGAATTCCGCGAGGTGGTCACCCAGCGCCGACATCAACCATTTGCCGGTGCGGCCGGAACCCGGTCCGGTCGGGCGGGCAAGCAGGATGCGGTAACCTGGCTCCTTGCTGCGCCGGAATGCGCGTGTGCCGGTGGCATTGCGCAGGCGTGTCATCAGTGCGCGGACGCCGGACAGGAGAAGCAACAGGAGTCCGATGCACAGGAGCACCGCCATCGCGAACCCGAAAGTCGCGAATTCATGGGCGCTGAGCACATGTGTCTCGACCCAGTCTTCTGCCGTCGTGAACCAGCCTGCTTCCAGCATGGCAATTGACCTCTCTTGCGCCTTGGCGATACGAGCCTTGAAGATCGCTGGCAACAGGGAATGACTGTTATTACGGGTGATCCCGCGCTAGCATCGGCCATCCGGCTGGCAGGGGAGGGCAGGCGACATGACAGGTTTTGTCACCCGGTTCGCGCCGTCACCGACCGGCCACCTGCATCTCGGGCACGCCGCGTCTGCCTTTCACGTCTGGGATGCCGCACGGGCGGCAGGCGGCAAGGTCCTGTTGCGTATCGAGGATATCGACCAGACGCGCTGCCGCCCGGAATACGAAGCCTCGATCCTGTCAGACCTCACATGGCTCGGCCTCGACTGGTCCGGCCCTGTGCGCCGGCAGTCGGAGCATTTCGACGACTATGCCCGCGTCCTTGAAAACCTGCAGGCGCGCGGCC
>TARA_R110000751_G_scaffold55346_6_pt1 | contig 12190 bp, 13 predicted proteins | sample TARA_R110000751 | Tara Oceans TARA_R110000751 (sample SAMEA4398001) | marine metagenome | biome: Polar Biome; feature: [MES] marine water layer (ENVO:01000295) within the mesopelagic zone...; material: water (ENVO:00002006), including particulate matter (ENVO:01000060) such as...... | reverse complement strand
ATAATCAAAGGTGGTATCTGAACGACCCGCGTCCCCATCAGTAGCTTCACCATAGGCGTAAGATGCTCGTAGATCGACAACTGTATCATCATTAAGTTTGTATTCTGAAGAATAATTAAATCCGTATTGTTTTTTACCATTATGGGTGATTAACGTTTCAAGATCGCCGCCAGCTGAGGTGATTGTGCCAGAATTAGTATCGTTTAGGATTAGGTTGTTAGTGCTTCCCCACATTACTGTGCTGGCTCGCACAAATGTTTCATTTTGTTCGAAATAACGACCACTTAATTCCATTGATAATTGTTCATTGGCTCGATATTCGAATTTTGCAAATCCACCGAGCCTTTCCATGGGATTTTCAATGCCATTCCATACACTGAAAGTAGGAACTGAATAATCAGAGTTATAGTAGTTTAGTGCTCTTTGTTCATCTTGGTCTCGACGAAAGTAACTACCAGCAAAAACATATCCAAATTCTGCTTGATTGCCAAAGGTATCCGCAATTGTTCCGTCGAGCTTTATAGCGGGCTTATTGTCTACTCTATCATATTGATCTGCAGTGAATTGTCCGATAGAACCTGATAACGTTGCGAATAATTTATCAGTATCAAATGCACTACGAGTTACAAAATTAACTTGGCCACCGATGGTATTGCCGTCGGTTTCAGCTGAACGAGTTTTTATTATATCTGTGCGTTGAATTACTGTGGCTGGCATTGCTTCAACAGACACTCGTCTTAAAGCAGAAAAGTCTGAAGAGGCTAGCGCTCCGCCATCCATAGTTACTAAGGTGAAATCAGGATTTAATCCTCTGACTGACAGAAATAAACCTTCTTCTTCATCTCGCACAGTGCTCACGCCAGCGGCGCGGCGCACCGCATCAGCAATATTAAAATCTGGTTGTTTACCGATTTCGTCTTGAGATATTGTGTCTATAACTCCTACGGCTAGGCGTTTTGTATTGATCGATTTTTGATTTTGTAAACGAGAGCCAGTTACTGCTATTGTCTCTAAATTTTCTTCTGCATTGGCTTCTTGTGCTTGTATGCTCAATGAATAGCTAGATGTTGCTAGACTAATCAACGATAGTGTTAAGCAAATTTGATTTTGCTTTTTTTTTGTATTTAAAACTCGTTCAGTCATGTTGTAATTTCCTAATTTCTCTATTTGGGCAAATATGGTTGGAGCATTCCAAGCTGACACTAGTTAAATCTAGTGTTCGTAGATGCAAAACGAGAAGGCACAAAAAAACCGCAGGTTTTTATTTATGAAATACTTTAAGTTTGTCTTTGACGAAAGGAAAGTAAGCAGTTAGATTAGCGACAATCACTCATTAGTTGCGTGTATTAAATCCGCTCTTTTTTGCGTTTATGAAACGGTCTGTTATGACGATGTGGACGCCTTGAATTATAGAAAGATCATTAAGTTATGCTGTCCATTGAGCGAATATATACTCTATACAAAGATCGAATACTGGCCTTTTTCATCACTAAAAGAATCGATCGGGATAAGGCGGAGGACTTAACTCAAGATGTGTTTCTTCGCTACCATAAGGCAAACTATGATGTAGATGAAAACGCTGTTAAATCATTGCTATTTCGCATTGCTAAAAATATTTTCATCGACTATTTGCGGAGTTTAAAAACCAGTCTACCCCAGAATGTGGTAGTTAAAAACAATGCCGATAACGATGATGAACAAGAGTTTGTGGATGAGACAGTGGATATTCCTCGCTCCATTGATGCCCAAAAAGAATTGACTTCAGTTATAGCGATGTTGCAACTATTACCCCCTAAGTGCCGGGATGTTTTTATTGATTTTAGATTTAGAAGCTTATCGCAAACAGAGATCGCCAAGCGACACAATATTAGCCTTAGCATGGTAGAAAAACACGTTTCTACTGCCTTGGAACGTTTGAAAACCAGAAAAAGCTGAGGAAAAAGTGTGATATCACGTTTTATTATTATAAGCAGTAGTGTGAACTTAATATTTTGTAAGGATATTTTGGTCAATTATGGTTAATAGCTCTTCAATTCTATTCAGAGCCGCCGAGTGGGCGCGGCGATTCGATATTGGCGAAATCGATGAGTCTGATTGGCAAGATTTTGAGAAATGGTTGGCTGAATCGGACGAGAATCGTCAAGCATTTGAGCAAGCTCAAGAAGTATGGCTGGAGACATCTGTAAGTGATCAAAACTTATCAGAAGTTTTGGCTTTATCTTCAGGTTCGCAACCTACTAAACCTTTTTATGTCGTCATTAAAGAATGGTTTACTTTGCCTAAGTCTTTAACCTCGGCATCAATAGCGTCGGTTCTTGTCGTTATTTTGTGGTCATACTTTTCACTTAACAAGGCGTCTACCGAAAATGAATACGTTTTTATTGAAACGACAGAAGGCGAATCTCGTCAGGTTGAGTTAGAAGATGGTAGCTTATTATCTATTAAACCTAGTTCAAAGTTGGCTTATCGATATTCAACACAATTAAGACATATAACATTAACTGAAGGAGAGGTATTTTTTGATGTGGAACCTAATCCTACAAGAACCTTTGAGATTAGTGCTGGCGACAATACAATTAAAGTATTAGGTACGTCGTTTGATGTACAGTATGTTAATGGCAGAGTCAATGTTGAGGTGACTAAGGGAGTTGTAAGTGTTACGCCGACTGGGGCATTTTCATCACTACGTTTGACTGTTGGGAATAATGTTTCTATTGAAAATGACGACCGTATTATTCCGTTTAATAATGCCTCTGCAAATCGTTCCGGTGCTATTGTTTTTGAAAATCAGACGCTAGTAAATATACTCAAAGATCTTGATCGATATTTTCCCGAAAAGCTCATCGTCAGTTCGATTAGTGGATATGAATTATATAGCGGAATTATTTATCTCGATAATTTGGGGACAGTGTTAACACAGTTGAGTTTAATTTCTGATATAGAGATCTCATTCACTGAACAAGCAGGTGTGCAAGTTAAGAAAAGTTAGCTGACATAATGGTTTTTTAAGGATTAGTAAGCAAATATTATCCCCATAATGTATTAAATCAAACGCATAGCAAATTAGCTATGCGTTTTTAGATTCCTTGGTTTTTATCTATCAAACTGCATAGACGTCAGGTGCCTTTTGCAATTCGGTAGATGCTCACATTTCATTTTTTTTAAATAATTCAATAGTTGTTTAGGGTGGTCGGTCTGGATCATGCTAAAACCCATAGCTAAAAACATCCCCCAAACTGCATCAGGGTTTTTCAGTGCTTGTGCATCGCCTAGCCCTGCGCTAGTCCAGCCTGTCAAAGAATTTAGCCAAGATCTCACACCATTTTGTCTAGCTAACTGACTAATCTGATATGCAAAATCTAAGGAATCAAAAATAAATTCTGCAGCTATTGGATGGGTCTCTAGCTGCGCCCGATAGTCAATGGCAGAAAAGTAATTTTTAGATTGATATGCCTTTGGATGTGCTAAAACAGGCATTGATAATACTTGGTTAAAAGGTGTTTGCAGGGAAAGCGCGGTGTCGCTAGGTTTAAGCCATTTTTTCATTAAAATATGGTCTTGTGTGTCGGTACGTTTTAATACATTGAAAGCATCGTTAAAGACATCTGCTTTGGCATCTAGATTTACCAATATCTTGTCTTTTGCGACTAACATTGCTTGTTCAAAGGTGGGGATACGTTCTCCAGTAATTGGTGCATTCTCACCACCAAACTTCGTTTTTAGGGCAAGTTGGGTGAGCTCATCATAGCTATAATCACTTACCTTTCCTTGACCATTTGTGGTTCGCTCAAGGGTGTCGTCATGCATTAATATTAAAACTCCATCTGCAGTCTTCCTTACGTCTAGTTCAACCATATCAACTCCTAATTCAATACAGTCCGTGATAGCCTTGATTGAGTTTTCTGGCGCGTTAGCGGTACAACCTCGGTGAGCAATAACAAAAACGTATGGATCGTCATATGTTGTGATTTTTTGACGTAAAAGTTGAATGTGAGAGGTCGAATCGGGTGAGTTATCCGTTGGTTGTGCGTTACTGATTAAAGTCAAAAAGATGGTAAGTACAAAAGTGGTTTTTTTCATAGTTTATATGCCCGTATATTATCTTGTAGTAAGGACTAAAACGATATAAATGAATAAACCCACATCTTCTATTTAGAAATGTTGACCAGAACAGTATCAAACTTGAGTATTTAGTAAATGCCACCAACCTTTCTGAATATCGTGAGGTAGTGTAATTTTCACTAGTAATAATTCCAATATTACTCACGTAGTACTGATTAGTTAATTTGGAGGTTAAGAGATAAGAGAGGGAGTAAATATTTACGTGTCCACAACAGATACATTTTTGGTGTTTTCTTCAATTATATCAACGATTGGCGACATAAAGTGTTCAATTATTGTTTCTTTTAATTGTCTCTGAGCCAACTCAGTTTTCCAATGATCGCTATTGTTGGCGGCATGTTCGCGCAGTTTACCGATTTGTTCGTTAATTACTCCGTTAATGCTCTTTTTTATGTCTTCCATCTGAGCTTCGATTTTTGTTTGTTCAATTGTCATGTTAGCAATGTCTTGTTTTTTTAGAGTAATGATTGGAATTAAGTATTGGTATAGTAATAGGGCTCGGCGTGAGTTTTTCGTTTTCAGTGAAAAACGTATTTCACGAAGAATTTTTTTACCTTCTACTAGAAGCATTGGGATCATGAATCTAAAATAAAAAGTTTTATGACGGTTTACGATTAGGTATGGGAGAGAATATGACACTGTGTGCACCTTAGTGTGACACATGCCGAATTAGCTTTAAATTAAAAAGGCCTAACCCATTGATAAATCAAAGAATTAGGCCCTAATTTGGTGCTGGCGGGAGTTGAACTATTAGTTTTCATATGTTTTTCAAGGCTTTAAGTAATTATTTTTCAGTTTAATGGCTTCTCGTGTATGACACTACTCGCCAATTGTTTTTTCGTTTCTAATAATTGAGATTCAAATTCTGCCTTATCAGACGGGCTATCGCAACTTTCAATTAAAGTTTCAATTACCCTCGCTTTTCTAGAGTACTTCATTTCATGAAGAGCTGTATGGATATAGAATGCCGTGAAAGAAAAAATATAAGTTACTAAAATTGATATAAAAGAAGATAAAAGTGACAGGTTTACCTTAGTTAAATAAGCTTTCAAAGCACTATTCGGATCAATGTTTTCGGAAATAGTAAGCAGAGTCGATAATACCGCGGCTGTAATAATCGATGCGCTTATGACATTTTTTTTACTTCCTCCGCTTGCATTTGCGCTCATAGAATTTGCTTATGCTTTAGGATGGCCTTCCATAGAGGATCTTCATCTTCAAGAAACAATGTAACGTTTTCTGTTCGTCCTTTTTTATCCTTAATTTCTACTTTTACACGTTTGTGCGTAGCAAAGAAAACTAAAGTTGGCCATAAATACAGAAGTAAAATTAAAGCAAAAACTATGAAAAGTAATAATGTCATAACAATTTACCTTGGTCTCCACTGACCGGTATATGTTCTAATATTTCAATTATACTGTATGTATAGACAGTTTTCCCTGTATGTTTTGCTTTTTGTGCATAATAAGAAATTCGAGCTTTGAGCAAGTCATCTTTAGAAAACTTTTCTTGGTTTAATGAAACGCGTTTTAAGAAATGTGTATCGATAATTGTAGCTGAGATTGTTTTCTTTTTGTCTGTTGTAGATATTAGTTTCCATTTCGCTTCAGGATTATAACTCAGTGTCTCAATGTAAAAAACATCTTCAAACTCTCCTTCATCAAGTATCGTTTTATGGGAACGCTTAATAAATAAATTTCTTGCTTCCTCTTTATTAATAGTGAAACTACTCTCTGAATTAGAGTTTAATTCAAATGTTTCTAATCCATCTTTTAGTAAGGGTTCTGATAATTTTGCGATCCCAACTCTAATGTTTTCGTTCGATAAAATAGCATATTCTATTTCATCCAATAATACGCTTTCCTCATCAATTTCTAATGCGTATCCCTCTTTTGTTTGAGTTATTTTTATTACAGCATCGTTAAAGCGAAGTCGCTTTAAGAGTTTTATAACGGTCACAATTGCTTGCTGGACTTTTTTGAAATAAACAACATTTGTTATATTGGTTTGAGTTTCATATTGTAATCCGACAAGTCTAAGCAACCACTTCAGAGAGCCCTGCTCAAATCCTTTTGATGCTTCATTCGCATCTAGGTACAACGTAATATCCAATTTATCACGATAGATTTTTTGTGCTTCGTTAAATGCTTCTTTATAAATCGAATTTAAGGCCAAAATACTTGAGGCTACTAACTGGGAATCCATAGAATGGTTAACAATTAGTTCACCTTCACCATCATAGGAAATATTAAATAACTCTTCGTATTTTGTGGACATTTCAACTCCTTTTTTTTGTTTTAATTAGCTATCCATCTACCATATGTTTTTCTTATCATCCCCCAGTCAGCATGCCCCATTTGAGACGCTACCCACATTGGGTTTTTGCCTTCTGATAACATCATTGAAGCAAAAGTGTGGCGGCATTGATAAGGATAACGGTACGTAACGCCTATACGCTTGAGTGTTGGCATCCAAACATATTTTCGTAACCCGTCAGCATATTTGTACGTGGTTTTGGTTTTTGGGTCAATAAACACTCTAAAATTATCGTAATATTTTGAATTTTTTATAGAATTTAAAGCTTCAATTGCTTCAGGTAACATTTCAATTTTTCTAATGCTTCCCTTGGTTTTAGGTTCTTTTTCTTTACCTAAAGTGATGTTTTTTCGAATATGGGCCAGCCCATTTTTTAAATCTATATCTTGCCAGCGTAGGGCTAATAGTTCGCCAGTCCTAAGCCCTGTCCAAATAGCGAACTGAAAAAATTCTCGATAGGGCGTTTCTAAAGCAGCTAGTATTTTAGTTATCTCATCTTGTGTAAAGGGTTCAGGCTCTTCTTGGATTACTTTGGAACGCCTAGTTTTTTCAATTGGATTCACGTCAATGACTTCGTCCAAATATGCTTCTTTAAATATTTGATTTAAAATACTACGTATATGGTTGATTGTTTTACCAGCTAGATTCTGTGATTTTGCCCAGTCGTGGTACATACTAGGAGTGAATTCTCTCAATGTAATATCCCCAAAATTTTCTTTGATATGGGTTCTATATTTTTGGCCGTAATCCCTAATTGTTGTGTGTGACCAGTTAGCCTGATGGCGACCAAACCAAATACTTGAATATTGATCTATCGTGAAAGAATCGGATTCACACTTAAACGCTTTTCGTAAAATTTTACTATGAGGATAATTTTGTAGTGCTCTTTTATCATTCCGATAGATTGCTTCATAGAATATCCCTTCAAGTCTATTCACTTCAGTCAAACTAGACTTACTATGTCTAAATTTAATTGTTTCAATAAATCTTTCATTATCGAATGAGAAATCAATTTTATACCCATTTTTAACTTCTTTAACTGTCACTTTATTTTCCTTCTATCCATTTATTAATCATTTCGACGTTCATCATCAAACGCCCATCGGGTGCTTTGATGTAATGAATGGTTTTATGCCAAACACCTTTTTTGACTTTGTTGCGAATAGCTTCTGGTGTGTAGCCTGTTAATTCTGAAAGTTTGTTTGTTGTGACGTACATCTAAATACCCTCGTATGAAATTCAGGGCTAGAATGGGCTGAGTAGGTCTGGTAAAACAGGTGTTATACCCGTTCATAACCCGTTGAAAAAAAGGATAGGGAATGTCTGAAAGTCAAGATATACAAGAGTTGCGTAATGTATTACTTGTTGCGAAAAAATATTTTAAAGACAACCGTAATACATTGAAAATGGCAGAAAGGTTGTTAAGTGAAATGGTCGATAAGTCTTTTGAATTTATTAAGCATGATATTGATATTCCTGATATTCGGTTTACACATGAAGAACTCTTTCAACTAGTTTGGCCGAAAGCAAAATCTCCAGACAAAGCCCCGTCAACAATTAGAAATTATCGACCTCAGCTTATTGACCTACTGGAAGATGATTCGAGCTTGTCTCAATTTATGATTAAGTCAGGTTGCGAATATCTATTGGACTTTAATACCGATGATGTAAAAGGAGGGGCAAAGACGACTCATGGATTAATTTTAAAAAGTAGCGCACAGATCCAAACACATAAAGCCTCTAATGTTGTTTCTTACAAGGTTGTGAGATTACCTAAACCTACATGGTGGATGAAAAGTTTAATGAAAATAGAACTTGAAGGTAGAAACTCCTTTTGGTTTATTTTCGTAGCGGTTTTGTGTGTACTTTCAATTGCGTTAGTCCCTTATTTTGTTTTTAAAGGCTCAGCTAGCGGGCTTTCTGCTGGATTATTGCTAGGGGTAATTATTGTTGTGGCTAGTAGTTTATTATATAAAATTTATGACTTGATGGAGAGAGGAGTATCTAAATCACCCGACATATTCACACCATTTAGGATAAGAAACCTATTTTTTGTGACTACCCGAAAGCCTAAAGATGAATCAGAGGCAACGAGACCAAAGGTGATCGAGTTATTAGCTTTTGAGGGACGTTGTGGGTCGTGTGGTGATGACCTATTCATTGAGAAAAGTAGAGAGTTTAAAGGCCGCTATGTCGGGAGGTGTGCAATTGCTCCTCAAGAACATGTTTTTAGCTTTGACCATATTACTAAAACAGGTAAATGTTTGAGGTAGTAACTTCATTGTATCTTCTCTGAGGCGGTACGGGCTCCTCTATACAATGAATTAAGCTACGTGTTGGTAACTTCTTCGCTGGTAGGGTAACAATGATTTAAATGAGTATTTTAAGTCTGAATTAACTCCCCAAGCCATTGCCAAGGCATCACTGCTATTTACAGTTTTTGATTGGCTATGTAGTTTAAGGGGAGGTAATACATGATCTCTAACTTGTTGCTTAGACGATAAAGGTGTACATGAAAAACGAGATAATTTATCTAAAACAAAGCCTGCTTGGGCAACATTATCGCCTGAGAAACAATCAGTAGTAGGAACAAAATTTTCATACCAAAATGCCAAAGCGACCTCCTTTAACCATTCTGAGGCTTTAGGGTGCTCTGGATTGAGTACTAATTGTTCAAACACGTGTTGTAAATTCTGCATTTGCTCTATTGTCTTAAGTGAACTAACTATTTTCGCATTCGATTATAACGTGACTAATATTTAACCGCAATTTTTCTGGATTGATTGAATAACCAGAAGCTTCTACTGCAAGCTCTTCAAATTCCTCAAGGGTGAAATATCCTTTTTTATACAAAGCGACTATATCAGTGACATCATCGGCTTGGCAGCGTTCAAGTTTAGAAATAGCAATATCTATCGCAGAAACTAAATAGACATGTAAAACAGTGTTGCCTGTTGAAAGTGGTATGACGCGTTCTTTGTAGTCAGGGTGTAAGGTTGGCAAACCAACATTAAAGGTATCATCTAAACTTAATACTTTGTCACCTTCTAACGGGTCTGTGTAGTATACGTCGTCTACTTCTAAAATTAGTGAGTGGGTATCTAGCTTTTTAGCCGAACTAATTTCAATATCAACATCATCACTGCCTCTTACATTGGTAAATAAATGAATAGCGCATCCACCAAAAATAAACGCTTTAATTGCCCCGTGTGTTTGAGATTCGTTTAAATGAATGACTAATTTTTCATTAAACTTTTCGAATAGTTCAAAAATAGCAGAGGCTAATGGCGTGTCAGTATATAAGTTCAAATTAATCCTAAGACAGTTGAAATAAATAGTTAGCCAAGAGTGTAATGTCTTGGCTAAACAATTACCAAATTGTTAAAGAGCTAAATTCCTAAAATATTTCAGGTGACGACATAAAACGTACAGCACCAAATTTCTCTCTCGCGGATTCCATCGCCAATTGGTCTGAGTCGTAGGGGCCACTGAATTTAACTTCGTTACCAATGTTTGCGGTGATTACCCATTGTCCTTTGCCCAACTGAAGCAATGGAAAATCTACCTTTGAATTTATCTCTCGTTGTATATCTCTGTTAACAGAAGACACCATGCAGCAAAGCCCCTCTTCTGGCAGTTCAAATGGGGATTCACCCTCGGCCCTTGCTTTGTTGTAGCCGAAATACTGGATTAATACAGGGTCTTCTATATGTTCATCGTTTGTAACTAAGGCCCTTTGCTTAGATAAAGCTTCTTTAACCTGTGAAGATATAAGGCAGCATTTTTTGTACTTTTTGCCACTACCACAAGGGCATATTTGGTTTCTTTGTATTTTCATATTTACTCTTTTTTTAGTTTTAATTTGTACCGTACAGTTATTTACACAAGTCCAAGGTCAAAGCGACCACCCGCTGAAGATTGTCCATTCGCGCAAGTGTGCGCGAGTGGACAATCGTCATCAGGTGGAGACGGTTTTATAGTCCACAGTTTGCGTTTGATAGGGACGAAATTATTCCCAATTTTGAATCCTGTGATTTGAGAGGACAATGATTGACCATAGCGACCTGTGCGAAATACTAGTTCACCGGTTTCATAATCAATGTCACTTGGAGGCAAGTCATATTCAAGTTGAATAGGGCGTTCTAGTCGAGTTTTATTGATACCACCCATGAGCATCACGTAAGCCGCCCAATTTGACGCATCGGCTGCCATGCGGCAAGCTTCTAGTTCTTGATTCTCTTGTGCTTCTGCGCGACGTAGTTGTCGCCACAATGTCACACTTGGGCCACCAATGAATTGAAACTGGCGAATACCATTGAGGTTTGCCCACGCAGTTATCCGCTGAGCTGATGATTTGGCTTCATTGCCGTATGAGTCGGTTTTGATAAACTCACCATCAATATTTTTAGCCACATATTTAGCTATATAACCAGCCGCATCACCTTTGGCGGGATCGATAGGAACGCATTTATATCTGTGTTTTTCAGCCCCAGCCTCTTTACCATCTTCCTGCATTGCATAGTGTTGAATTATTTCTCTTGAACGCTTGCGGAATTCTGGGGCTGTAAATAGCAATAAATGCCAATGCGGTGTTCCATCATGATGAGGCTCACTCACTCTTATGCCGTATATTTTAATTTGCTCTCTTTCTAGTTTTGCGCGAATACGAGCCCATACGTTGCAGAGATAGTTGTTTGCTTGTTTTGACGTTGTATTGTCATATTTATAATTTTTAATTCCAGTCGTGCTGTGTGAGTGCATTTTTGAAGGTGTAGTGATGGTATAAAAATCGCCTACGTCACCATTAAATTCTGCAACTTCTTCAAAGCCTCTTATACGAGTCATCATTTCACATCGACGAATTGCAGGATTTGATACATTTGTTTTTGCTATGTCAGCTAGAGAAAATGTTTGACCATCTTCATTTTCGATAAACGTATTTTCTAGGTATTCTTGCGATTGCTCTTTATGCCAACGCCAATTATCGCGAGCGGTATCGCTACAGTAGATACCTTTTGATTTATTAATGATGCCAGTCATACGCCTAACTTGTTCAATCGCCCTAGATGAAGCCACGCGAATTTTCTTGAGCCAGTAGTCTTCACAGCAAAGCATATTGAGGTTAACGCTAATATCAGAATTTGCAGGGATGCCAAGTTTGTAACGTGACATGAGTTGGGATGACAGTTTGTGAGCAAACCGTTCTGGAAAGGTTCGCTTGAATCGAGCGCATATTTTTGATTTTTCTTCAGCAAATATATGGTGATTTTGACTATCGACCAGATTTAAATCGTCTATTAGTGAGTGTTTCTCAATTTCCAACAAGAAAAGGTTGGCTTGTATATAATCCGCTTTTTCACTGATTCTTAAGTATTCGCGTGCAACTTCATTACATACAGGTAAATGATTTTGAAAGAACTTAGCACGGAACTTACGGCATTCTTTTGTGCCAATGCCCTGCGTTATTCTGTCGGAATAAGTGTCAGCCTCGCGACATTCAATGACATATTTAAGCCATTCTGAGGACTTATCAGGACTTTTATAGACCCAGAGGTGGGCTAAAGGGTTGTGGCTGTATGCCTTGGTATGAAAGGGATGTGACGGTCTAGAAGGGTCTAGACCGTCATTCAGTTTGGTGGAGCTGGCGGGAGTTGAACCCGCGTCCAAAAAACGTCAACCGTCGGTACTACATGTTTATTTTGTCTTTTATTTAACTACGTGGAACTCCGACAAACAGGATTTCGTTGCAGCT
>TARA_R110000751_G_scaffold120263_9_pt1 | contig 12207 bp, 11 predicted proteins | sample TARA_R110000751 | Tara Oceans TARA_R110000751 (sample SAMEA4398001) | marine metagenome | biome: Polar Biome; feature: [MES] marine water layer (ENVO:01000295) within the mesopelagic zone...; material: water (ENVO:00002006), including particulate matter (ENVO:01000060) such... | reverse complement strand
CAACTCGACTTCTACTCCATTCGGGTCGTAAAAGAAAACCTGCCATGTACGTACCTGCCCCGGGCATCTGATGATGCGAAAAGGCACCTGGTGTCGCCCTAGCAGGCAAAGAGTTCTGCTGAGGTCAGTGGCAAAGAAAGCCATGTGATCCAAAGCCCCACGTCTGGGTGTGGGCATATTGCATACTTGTATAAGGTGCAGCAGTGGTTTTTTTTCTGCATATAGCCATAGACCTTGGACTGGGAAGGCCGGCCGGTAGCCAACAGTCAGGCCGAGTAGATCTACATAAAATTGGCGGGTCATCTCCAGTTGGTCACTGGCAACGGTGAAGTGGTCTATGCGCTCAATCATTACGCCTGTATTACTCCGTTTGGTGTGTAAATTATGATCAATTAAAAGTTAAGTGCGAAATAAATGGAAGCGTTAAAAAGCGTTTTACGGTATTGGTTTTATTGATACCGGTTAATGGTATTTTTAAGTTGTCAGTGCTGCGTGTACGCGTATTCTGAGAATGGCTATTTCAGTGCCAATAAATAAAAAATGCTGAAGGTCAATGTAATGAACTCTATAAGTTATGCTGAGCGTGACTCGACCTGCACTGGTGAGTTTTCTACCGAACATCGCTTGGTCAGCAATGACTATGATATCCGCATTGAAAGTGCCAAGTGGTTCACCACGGGGACAGCGTCAGTTCAGGCTGACAGTGCCTGCATTTTGCGCTTTATATTACCTACCAAGGGCAATCTGGGAGACGCAAGACCTGAAAACCGGGGGCGCTTCACGGACCGAGTATGCGATTTCCAGCCACTGGGCCAAGCATTGTTTATCCCCAAGGGTCAAGAGTTTCAGTTTCGCCATGGCGCGAATCGACATAAAGCAGTCGTTTGCTTGTTTGATCCTGCCGCTTTGGCACCATTAAGCGGTTTGCAATGGGATTGGAAAGAGCGTTTGAACGAAGGAATGCTCGATGTTCAAAGTAACTTCCTTCAAGCCTCGTTGCGAAGTTTGGCTGATGAGGTAACCCACCCTGGGTTTGCCAGCGATGTCCAGACTGAGTGCTTGCTTACAGGAGTGGCACTTGATCTGTACCGTAGATTTTTTAGTCCGGTCAGCCATTCGACGGTTAATGGGAAGTTGAGCCACTCTCAGATTAGTTTGCTGGATGAGGCTATTGAAGCAACGGAGCCGGGCCAGTCCTCGTTGGGGAAGCTGGCGCGGTCTTGCAATATGCCGGTTCGCCGTTTTTCTGAGCAATTCAAGAACACCACGGGTATGACTTTAAGGCAATACATAGCGCTGGCTCGCATTCGCAAAGCCAAGTCGATGTTGTTAAATCCAACTATTTTGATAAAGCAGATTTCTTATGAGACAGGGTTTCTTAATCCTGCCTCCTTTACTGCGGCATTCCGCAAGGAGGTTGGAGTGACTCCCGAAGAGTTTCGTCGCCAGGCCTGCAGTAGACTGGCCGCTCGGTAAGGGCATCAGACAGGCAATGGCGATATGTTCCGAAACTTGGGGTAGCCTCCGAGACTGAGCAGAAGCAGTGGCCCAACGGTAAAGCAAACAGCGCTGAAACCCAGTACCGCTGTATAATTCTGATACGAGTCGTAAAGCTTGCCGAAAAGGAGAGGTGCCGCGGCAGCTCCTGCTGTGATCATTCCAAGGTGCACGCCAAAAAGTCGGCCATAGTCGCGCATGCCGAAATAACGCGCAATGAGAAACGCGGCTATATCGAACTCGGCCCCGGCACCAATGCCAACCAACAAGGTAGCCATTACATAGAGTGTGCTGCTGCTGTGCTCCATAGCGAAAATGAGGCACGCAAATGCGGGCATGATGAGGGCTATTGCGGCGACGCCTGGAGCCCAGAGTCGGTCAATAAGATATCCAACCACCAGCCTGCCGAGGATAAGCGAAACTCCGAAGGCACTAAACACTTTCCCGGCTTCAGCTGCACTCAAGCCGCTGTCCTGAAGCAACGGGATTATGTTGGTAACCATGCCTACTACGCAGGCTACTACCAGCGTCATCGATAGGTTGCACACCCAGAACCGCCATGAGCGGAAGGCGTCTTTAAGTGAAACTCCACCGTGACACGCCGCTGAGGTAACTTTGTCAGAAGTGGCTTGGCTACTTTCTTTGCTTGCAGTGGTGAGCCAAAACAGGGAAATGGGTAGAGCCAGAGTAAGGGGGAGTAGCGCAAGGGCAAGAAAGCCGGCCTGCCACCCCCATTGGCTCACCACGATAGTGATAAGGATGGGCAGGCCGGCAGCGGCCAAGCCTGATCCACTTAAGATGATTGCGAGGGCAAGCCCTCTATTTTCAACGAACCACAAATTGATCAGATGTGACCAGGTAATCTGCAGGGTGCCGAGGCCGGCCAGTGGAATTAAAAAGTAGCCGATGTAAAGCGCCCAAATGTTGGCATTGATTTGGCTCAGCAGCACCAAGCTAATAGACAAAGCAATCAGAGACAATGCGGTAACTCGCCGTAGTCCAAATCTGTTGTTCAGCCATCCAGCGAGTTGGGCGGCTACGATTGTACCCAGTGACAGCGCTGTGATAGCAGCCTGTAAGTCTCCACGTGTCCATCCCATGCCTTGTTCCAAGGGGATTACCATAGCACTGAAGCTATATAGGAGTAATGAACTTGAGCTGGTTGCTACCCCGACAATGGCGAGTATCAAAATGCGCCATCCGATGGCGAATTCGTGAGCATTAAATTTTTTCATGAAGTGCTTCCATATGCGGCGGGAAAAGTGCGATGGGTCAATTACGTACCGATAAAAACGGCGGCCTCATCGCTTTTTTTTATGACATGGTTCTTACGAAGAGGTCCCGGAAGGCTTGCTACGTCTTGGTCTTTGCTATTCAGGTCCTCGGGGTGAATTAAGGTCGGCCCCAGTGTCAGGTGCCCTAGAGCCAGGTTCGCTATATCTGCGGCGGCTGGCAGCTCCAGCGTGAGAGCGTGCGGCAGATTTAATCGCTGCATCGTTTCACGGATAATCGGGGTATCCACTGTGCTGATTAGTAGGTTGAGTACATCGACTCCGTGATTTTGCCACTCCGCCCAGAGTGACTCTCCGAGGTTGAGGATGAAGGCTTTGGTTGCGGAATACATGGCTAGCTTGCGCACGCCACCAAGGGCGGAATGGGAGCCCACCAAGAGCACGCCGCCTCTGCGGCGCGCGACCATGGCCTTTCCAAAGTGGTGGCAGGTCCGCAAGACAGTTTCTGTATTTAGGCGGAGTAACTTAGACCAATGCTCGTCGTCCGTATCAAGAAAATGGCTTATATAAGGGTCGCCGCCAGCGTTGTAGATAAGCAGACCGATATCCAGATCTGCGGTGCCGTTGACCAATTGCTTTGTGGCGTCGACTTCGGAGAGGTCCTGGCAGAGCACGCGCACTTTAGTACCGTGCTTAGTTTCAAGCTCACGCTGCAGTGAGGTCAGAGCGTTGCGGTTGCGGGCAACCAGCACACAGTTAATTCCTCGGCTGGCTAGCTCGCGTGCGAATGCAGCGCCCAAACCCTCTGATGCGCCCGCGACCAGCGCCCAAGGGCCGTACTGCTGTGCGAAATTTGTTGTTTCTTTTGAGTTCATTGTTTACCTGCTATCTGGCTATCTAGAGAGTTAAATGGCGGGCAGGTCTATATGGCTTGCTGATGCACCTATAGCGGTCGCGCCAAATACCTGAACTCGCCGCTCTATTTGTGAGGCAAAGAGTGTCAGCAGCGGTAGGTCATGTTCGGGGCCGGCGGTATGAACAAAGCGCTCAAGTCCTGCTTCCATGAGCTCTACGCTATTGAATTTTTCTCCGAGCAGGGCGTTGGCTTCCTCTAGGTCTTGTCGTTGCAGTTGGGGCATCATCGCGTCTGCTTTGCCCAAGTATTCAACGAGCTTGCGCACTGCATTCAGTTTGGTTTTCTGGAAGTCATCGGCTACGTGTATGTGTTCAACTGCGTCGCTGAGCATCATCAGTAGGTCGCGATTAGGGCCTTGGTCTGCAATTTCCTGCTGCGGTTTGACGAGATCTACCCCCATGCATTCAGCTAGCGAATGAACTATCACTCGCCGCAATGCAATATCGAACTCTATGTATGTATCGTGCGGCGCACCGGACTCGGGGCTTGTTACGGTAGATGAAAACTGCATGGCACTGACGGTCGAGAATAGTGCGGTGTGAAACCTGACTACGTCAGGTTCAGCTGCTTCTCCCGTGACTTGCTGGTAGTACTTGTATAGTTCGCTGAAGCTGCTGCCCAGGGGCTCGTAGTTGTCTCGCATGCGTGCTGACGCGAGATCGGCTAAGGGGTCGCCAATCATGGCGAACTCGAAGTCGTAAAGGGCCCTTACCCGGCCACGGTCAAACAGATATTGGCCCGAGTCGTATTGAATCAGCGCGGGGCGTGTTCTGTGCAATGGGACGTTTCGGCGAAGCCAGTTGAGTGCGAACTCGATCAATGGCTGGGGGTGTGACTTGTTTCGTGCATATAGAGGGTAGTATGCCTCTAACCCGGCCAGCGAAATCGCTGACGCGCCTTCCGGGACGGTTAGGCCTATACACGCGAAACTATCTACCGGCAGGTGGTGCATTTTCGCCATTGCATCAACGTATTGTTTGGCAATGCTGAGCTGCTCTTCCTTACTGCGAGCTTGGGATATATCCCGTGTTCCGACTACGCGTTGCATGATGATTGCTTGGGGGTCTTCGCACATTCCATAGATGTGCGGTACGGGCACTGCCTGTTGACCTATCAGAGTAAGGATGTCCGCCTCGCGCTTCAGCTCTGGAAAGGGGCTTACATCACCACCACGCTCCCCCCGTGCATGTAACTGGAGGACTTTGCCTTGGATGTTGAGGTCAAGGTTCCAGGCAGGACGCCAACGGGGGAGGCGTTCGATGTTTATGACTGTTCCGTCTAATAGGTTTTCTACGAAGCGGCTGATTTTCTGCTCGCTACTGAGACTGGATGTTTCTTGTACGGCCGTATTCATTGACTACTCCATATACCCAATTGCGGACTCCGATGGCCGCCGGAAACTCAAAAGGGTTTGTGTTTTTAAAGTTGTGGACCGCCAACGTCTTGCAGGGAGACGCCTTTTTTCTTGGCTAAATCAGCTGTGTCCAGATACTCGCGCCAGGCCGTGATCAGGCCATCGCTATCCAGCTCATATACGGCGACCATTGAATGAGGCATTGGTAGCCCACTGGAAACGGCATAGTCTTCTCGCTCCGTCATGACTACGTGATCCGAAGAGGTGATATTCCTGATCACACAATGATTGTGGGTGACGTAACTCATCTGCCTGCTGATTTCGTCTCTCAAGGCCTCGCGGCCTTTAATTATCGGTCCGCCTGGTACCCATAGTTGCCATGTGGCATCAGGGGTCATCATTTTTAAAATAGTGTCGATTTCGGGTCGTGATTGCGCTGTTCCATCGCCCCAGGCGGCGCAAAATGCGCGGACGATCTGTTCTTGTCTGATTCCCATGGGAGCGTCCTGTTTTGTTGTGGTTGTAAGTGGCAGGTCAGCGCAGGTAACGCCTGACCACGGGCACCATGGGGGTGCCACAGCTCATGCCACCGTCTACCCGCATCAGTGCGCCGTTGACGTAGCGTGACTCATCGGAAGCTAGATAAACGGCCATATTGGCGATGTCTTCTGGCTCACCCAAGCGGGGTACGTTCTGAAGATCCAAGAAGGCGTGTTGCATGTCGCTACTGGCCCAGCTCTCCATGGCTGGCGTTCTTATGACGCCAGGCAGAATTCCGTTACATCGAATACCTTGTTTTCCGAATGTGGCGGCGATAGTTTGCACATACCAATTGAGCGCTGCTTTTGAGGCACCATAGCTGAATTGCGCAACCTCTCCGGCGATGGAGCTGGTCGAGGAGCTGAAAAGTATGGATCCGCTTTGCTGCTTCAGCATGTGTGGCAGAGCGTGCTTGCAGGCGAGTACTCCACCAAGCACGTTGACGCGCATATTTCTATGAAACAAGGTTTCATTGAAGTTCAGGAAATCGACATCTCTAGTCGTTTCGGGGTTTTTGTTGACGGCATTATTGAACAGCACATCGATCCGACCGAAGCTTGAAATAGCCTGCGCTATCATTTCCTTTATATCTGTTTCGATAGCAACATCGGCTTCGATTGCGATGGCTGTGCCGCCAGCACGGTTGATATCTTCGGCTACTTGGGTCGCGGAAGCAGCGAACAGGTCAGTGACAACGACGGCGGCCCCCTCGGTAGCAAAAGCTTTGGCGCTTGCACGACCTATCCCGCTACCGGCGCCAGTAATTAAAGCGACCTTAGATGCAAGTCTCATTGAATCAATCTCCAAGTTGTTGGCAGAGCTAGCTGTGCTTTGTGGTTTTGCTGATTGGGGCCAAATCAGCGTCGCTGACCGGCCGCGATGGTTTGCGGGTTGGCTTCCCGCTCGGCGATAGGCGACTCGCGATAGCGTGTGGGACCGTTACCAAACATGCCGTACTGGGTGCGGGTGAAGTCGTAAAGCGAGTACGAATCCTGCTGCGGGTTGTTGGGGATGCCAAAAGCTTGAATGTTGTACTGTGCTCCGGAGCGGAATAGCTCCCCGCTATCGTCCCAAGCGTCATAGAGCGCGGCTCCGAAAGTGTCCTCGTCGATGTAGTAGCGACGAGATTTCTGAGCATGACGCACGTCCTCCTTGCGCTCTGCTGATACCACCCACACACGATGCAACTCCCAGCGCTCGCACTCTGGGTTGATGTGGCTTTCCATCAATTTCTTCTCCACATCGCACCCCCACTTGAGCTTGTAGTTGCTGTAAGGGATGAACATCTCCATCTTGCCTTCAAGCGTCCAGTTGAAGCGGTCCATCTGCCCCGAGAACAGAAAAATTTCGTCATAGAACGCTACGCTGCCAAATGCGGAGTTTGGCGTGTCATAGGAAAACTCCGGAGCGCGGCGCACACGGCGTTGGCCAGTAGAGTAGCTCCATGCGTAGCGATCATTTTCAACGGGGTCCAGATAGTCCCAGTAGCCCGATGCTTCACCTGCCTTGCGTGCCGGTGCCACAGTTCTGGACCAAATGCGAGATGCCATTTTGGGGTCACGCCCCTCTACCCCAACCTGGTAGTAGGGCTTTTCGCCGGATGAGCGATTCGTATTGGTGAGCGTTATTCGACCTCCGTTGACGACGTAGGCGCTATGGTTCCAGTCCCAGCCGTTCACGCCCTGATAGTTCAGCAAGTAGTTCCACATCAGTTCGCGACCAGTTTTTGGCAGTGGGAAAGGAAGACCGCCCCGGCACGCCTCGCTCACCGATAGCCCGTCGTTTAAAGACGTGCAATCTGAGTTGCTGGCGTTCTTCTGTGTTGCTGCGAGAAAAGTCTCCGGGAAGGTCGCAGTCCGATGTGTCGGATAGATATCCATGTAGTAGGTATCAGGGTAACGCTTGAGCAGTTGTATCTGCCCGCTGGATAGTTGGTCCTTGTATTCATCGGCGTTTTCCGCTGTGACACGGAATAACGGGGCTTCGTTTTCGAAAGGGTTTGGCCAAAAACCATCCCCTGGAGCGAGGTTTTTGACGACGAGTCCGCCGTCGTAGGCAGGTATAGTACCCGCCTCATTCGCCGCAGCTTCGGCTCCGAAGCGAGTGAGGGTGTTGCCAAGGTCTGCGGCAGTCCAATTGGTATCAGCGGAGACGGGAGCTACAAGGAGCGCGAGTACAGAGTTGATTGCGAGTTGTTTCGTCTTCATGGTGAACTCCTGTGGAATTATTGTTGGGGAGTCAGAACGCGGTACTAAGTGTTAGGGAGACCCAGTCTCGGTCGGCGATTCCGATGCTGCCGTTGCCACCAATCACCGTTTCGCCAACGCCCGGAACCTGTCGGGTGATGTGGTCTGCGCCGTAGCCGATGTAGGAAAGGCTCACCTCATGTCTTTCATCCAGTGTTCCCTTGATGCCTACTTTGAAGTTATAAGTTCCTTCGTTGCCGCCTCCGGTAGCCGCGTTGCCGTAGACTCCGTAGTTGAGGCTCATGGGGGCGGAAAGATTCCAGCCTGGAAGTACGCTTAACCACTGGGGGGTAAAGTTGACGGCAACTCCGACATAATCATCGGTAGCGCAACCCCACTTCTTGTTTTGACCTGCGCAGCCTCCGTAGCCCTCACCGCGAAAACGATCGTTGTTTTTGGTGACTTCAGCCAAGTGGCTATACGCTATTTCGGTGATCAGCGAGCCTGTGTCGTACAGCGGGGTTGTTGGCAGTAGCCAAAGGCTATTGGCAACCATATGCCAGGTGTTGCCACGGGCTCCTTCGTTGCTGGCCAGGTCAAAGCTGCTCGAGATCAGCGGAGCATCTTTGCGGTAAGATAGATCGACGCCCACTGAGGCTCCGCCCATTACCGGGCCAGCAGACCAGCTGAGGCCGTACAACTTGATGTTTTCGGCGTAGACGTAGCGTGCAAAACCAGGCCCGGTTTGCAGTCCCCAGGGTGAGTAATCATCAAACTCACGATAGAAGGCACTGATGTCCGACTGCATGAAGTCCAAGCTGTAACGCGCCATTATCCCCCAATTACCACTATTGCCGGGCTCTATCGGATCTATGAACGGATAAGTAAATCCAGGTGCCACGGGTAGCGCGTCTGGGCCTTCGAGCGCGACGTCAGCGGAGCCAAGATAGGTGCCACCCTCTGGGGCTCGTGTGGTTTCCCACTCCAGAAAGTATTGAGCTGCCAGGGAGAGCCGGTCGCTAACCTGTGCCTGGCCTGAAACCTGGGTAAGCGGAAGGAATATTTCGCGTGTTTCTGTGCCGGGGTTTGCCAGCGCCTTGCGGCCATCCAATGGTGCTTGAGAATATGAGAGTGCGTGACCTGCGATCAAAAGGCCGTTACCCCAATAGAGGGTATGACGGCCTGCTCGTAGACTGATTGGAGCATTGCCGATATAGAAACGGGTGAATGCAAAGGCATCCAGAAGCTCGCCACTGACACCGCGGTGAAAGCGTTTGGTATGCGAGGAGTAATTGGCGCCTTCGTAGCTTGGTGTGCTGGGGCCGGTTGGTGCGCCCGGGTAGTAAACGCTACCCGGGTTACTTTCCACGCTAGTGTCGTTGTAGGCGTGGTCATACCAGCCAGCACCGCTGATGCGAATACCGTTATAGTTCTTGTAGACCAGCTCAAATTCGCTCATGACGTCAATGCGGTTTGTAACGATATCACCCTGGTCGAATTTATAGTCGGACTCATCGTAGGTGGCGTTGTTTGCAATCGCCTGTTCTCGCTGCTCTGTCCTAACACCCAGGTTGTATCGCAACGTGTTGTCCCAACGTATGAGTACATCGGGATTGCTGGTGGAAAACTCCGCGGCGTTTAGGTGGGGAGAAGCAAGACATGCGATAAGTGCAGACAGACTTGTCGCTGCGTTGAATATCTTCAACTCAGGTTTGAACATGTGGTATCTCCGGCGTCTTGTTTTTATTTTCTAGTAAGGACAGTAGACGTGAGGGAGTTTGAGGGGGCAATCATGAGGACTATCGCTGAAATGCTGTCGACTATCGCCCAACTACCTCCGGGCCGTGCGGACGCCTTGGCTCGTAAAAAATTCAGTTGTCAAGCGAGCCGACGATTCCATCCCAGATATCAGACCGTGCGTTTGCAAAGTTGTGCAAGTGAGCATTACCGGCAACACATAAGAGTGTCTTGTCGCACGCATTGGAAAAAAATTCAGGTTCCTTCTCTGGTGAAGGACTGACATCAACTTCACCGTATGCCAGCAATACCGGACAGAAAATGTTGGCGGCACTGGCGACAACCACGTTTGGAGTGAGTGCTGCGGTGGCCAGAGTGACGGGTGTCAGGCTCGAGTGCTGGTTATCGACAGTTATTACAGCGTCAGCAACATCTGGCAGGTGGAAAAGAGCGCGCATCTGCGATCGATCCGTGGGTATGTAGCCGCTGGGGGGTAGTGCCGCCTTCATCGCTTCTACTTCGGCACCGGCCAGTTCCAGAGGCAGGTTGCTCCAGCCAGCGACGATTAGGCGATCAAAGCTCTTGTAATGAGCTTGCTGATAGGTGACCAGCATACCGCCCATGGAGTGGCCCAAGCCGGCGACTGTCAGGCTTGTTGATTCTGCCAACGTGCCCCACTGGTTCGACCTTAAGGCTTGAACACACTGTTGAGTGGCAAGGTGATTGGCCTCTGCAATCATATTCAATGTCAGCTTGGATTCGGGCTCAGGCCTGCTGCTTTCACCCATGCCTAGATTGTCGAGCGCTAGAACCAGGTAGCCTCTATCGGTCATAAACTCGGCAAAGCTGTAACTCGGGTCAAGGTATGGCGGATGGAAGTAGCTGCGTGAGCAGCTGCCGCCATGCAGGCAAACAACAAGGGTCAGTGTCGCTGGTAGGTTGTCGCCAAACTTGTCCGGCAGGAACAGAGAGCCGCATAGGTCAACTTTGGATATGAAGGGGGTAAGGTGAGTTACGTCCCAGGATAGATTGATCGTTCGCATCTGTTACACCTTAGCAATTCCCCTTGGCCGCGAAGCTCAAGGGGATTGGTGAGTTGGTTTTAGCGTTGAGATTCGCGCATCACGATGGCTTCGGGGTTTAGCTCACGTTCAGTGCGAGCTTCGGTGAGAACCTGATAGCCGGCGTCCATTCCGTCGTTGACGATGCCGTACATGCCTTTATTAAAGTCGTACATGGCGTGCTTCACGACGTAGGGGATGTCGTGGTCATAGAACTGGACACCTCCAAGCATCATCGAACGATACAGCTGGCCATTCTGATCCCAGGCATCGTACAGGCCGGCACCATAGGTATCTTCATCGAGATAGTAGGTGCGCTTGCTGTAAACGTGACGCATTCCTGGTTTCAAGGTTGCTTCAACCTCCCATACACGGTGAAGCTCCCAGCGCTCGCATTCGGGGTTTACATGAGAGGTGCGGAACTGGTCCTCACAATCGAAGTAGAACTTGTAGGTGTTGTATGGAATCAGCATCTCTTTGCGTCCAACAAGCTTGAAATCAAACCTATCCTGCACGCCTGAGAACATGAATAGTTCGTCGAACAGCTCCAAGCCGCCCATGCTTCCCACCGGAGTGTCGTAATTGAACTCGGGGGCGAGTTTGATGCGCCGCTGTCCAGGGGTATAGCTCCAGGCACGGCGCGGCTTGTCGGTCGGATCGATAAAGTCCATCAGGCCAGTGAGCTCTCCCGCTTTGCGTGCGGGTTGCTTGGTCAGCGAGTAAACACGGTAAAAAAGATCTTCCGGCCGGCCTGGTACGTCTGTCTGGTAGTAAGGGCGCTCAACGAACGTAGCTTGGTTGGCAGACTGGGTTACTGACCCGTTTCTATCAACGACCCAGGTGTTGGACGAAGAGGTGGTGGTACCAAACTTGCCGTCGTTATAACGCACGAGCAGGTTCCAGATTACTTCATTGCCTGTCTGGGGGATCGGAAAGGGTAAGCCGCCACGACAATTTGGTTCAATCGCCAGCCCGTCCTTCAGGGTGTGGCAGGTAGTTGCGTTACGCACAGTTGCGTCCAGCACTTCCTGCGGGTAGGCAGCAGATCTGTGGCTGGGGTAAATGTCCATGTAGTAATCGGCGTTGCGCTTCAATACCTCTATCTGTCCCGCACTAAGCAGGTGCTCGTGCTCGCTTAGATTGGCCGCAGTAATTCGATACATGGGTTTGTCCGCAGCATAGGGGTCTTTCCAAAACCCTGTACCTGGCTCGAATCCCGGGGGGGCGGTTCGCAGACCTCCCTCATAGGCTGGAATGCTACCATCGGCGTTCGCTGCCTGAATAGCGCCCAATGGTGTGAGGGTATCGCCGATAGCGCTGGCTTCATCCGGGCTCACTGCGGCCAGAGATGTGGCGGACAGGCCGCCAACTAGCAATCCAATAGCAATTTTCAGTTTCATGATCTTTCTCCGTTTTTGTTTTTATAAAGAGAGCGCGAAAAATCGCTGTCCGGCACTGCTGTCAGGCAACGAGTTCGAGGTTAGGTAGTAGAACAATGAAGGTGCGGGACGTGCATCCCGATTTCCCTGCGCAGGAACGCCTTCCGGTAGGCAGAGCTGACCGGAACCGGATTCACCCTGGATGTAAACCAGAGATGCTTTCATCTTTATTTCCTTTTATTTTTATTTTTCAAAGGCTTTCATCGTGCTTCCAGCCCAGTCTGGATGGACTGTACAGCCGAATC
>TARA_R110000751_G_scaffold208819_3_pt1 | contig 12221 bp, 20 predicted proteins | sample TARA_R110000751 | Tara Oceans TARA_R110000751 (sample SAMEA4398001) | marine metagenome | biome: Polar Biome; feature: [MES] marine water layer (ENVO:01000295) within the mesopelagic zone...; material: water (ENVO:00002006), including particulate matter (ENVO:01000060) such... | reverse complement strand
CTTGGATGCCTCTAACACAGCTGCCATTACTATCACAGCTTCAGCTTGTGCAGAGAACAGCTTACTAATACCAAAGATACTATAATAAGCAGCAATAGTCGCTAGACCCAAAGCTGCCATCAATACCATTAAAGGTAGTAATTTGTTTTTCATAATTTATAAGTTTTTATCATCGTCACCAAAATCCTGCAACGCTGCTAATAGAGATAGCATAGCTGAATAATCTTTTCTCTTTGTATTAAGATAAGATATGTAATCAATTACCCACTCATCAACTGGAAACCCTAGATCATACAAGTCAGTTACAGCGTGAGATATTGTAAGATCCTTAAAGTTGTTAGCTATAAAATCAAATAAAGCTGTAATGTCTTCACTCTCCTCTTTCTCTAGTTTATGGTTTATGACATTACTCATACTTACATTAAAGGATAGTTCGTACAAATTTGTGTTTACCACAAAATGCCCCCCTACTACACCATCATAGTCGTACTTTGGTTTAATGCTAGCTATAGTGTTAATGTCAAATTCCTGTAATTCGTGTCTATTCATTTAAACTCTTATCCGTTAATACATGATTAATGATATCGTATAAACCTAACTCCTCATCGCGCTTAGCTAAATCAAGACTATCCTCTAGTATGCTTAGAAATTGCATAGAATCTACTTTCTCTAAGATTGTACTTATTCTACTTCTCTGACCCATTGCACGATATGCTTCATGCCTATCATCTGCCATTTTATAGAGGTTTATTTGCGTACTCATCAAATCTCTTTGCTAAGTCAGGATCTTTAATAATCACAATCTCCTGCTCTGCATCATCTGCTGATTTTCCAGTATTTATTGAACGTACTTGATAAGCGGATGTTGTTGAGTGATTTACACACGTCTTTGTGTGTGGTAATATTTTGACCCTACCTTGTGGGATATCTTCGTTACAAACGATGCATTTTCTTGCCATCTTTATTTTGTTTATGTTTATTATAATTAGTAGCCCGTAGGGGAATCGAACCCCTATTGCAGGAATGAAAATCCTGCGTCCTAGCCGTTAGACGAACGGGCTATTTGAAACTAAATGTGCTATGAGGCGATTGGGTTCGCAAACTTGCAATCACACCATATAAAGGCCGATTCTTAGCTATAACCTCTCGAGCGGTGCCAGCACAACGCCATTTAGTTTCCAATCAAATACCGAAGTACTTAACTGTTTAGTAATTGCTAAGCCTCGTCGTACTCTACCACTCCAACTATTCTAGAAACTCCAGCTGCTGTAACTTCAAAGTCTACTCCTGCTCCTAAGTCTTTTTGCAAATATTTGACAGCTCGTGCTTCTGCCTCTGTTACAGACATTGCATCTACTAGATACCTTTCTGTTGTTTTTTTGACCTTTCCGTCAATCTCGTTTTCAATTTTAACTGCTACTGTAAAGTACATGTTGTGTTGTTTTTATGATTAATAATTTGTTTATTAAATATACGTTCTTTTTCTTAAGATTGCAACATTTGTTGTGTTTTTTTCCTAACTCCGAATAACGCCTGCTCTTTAGCTTTTGCTTCTAGCATTATGTCTATATTATGTCCATACGTATCGATAGCTTCGTATATATAATCTGCGTGAGCTTGTATCCTAGTGGTGTTATCTTCGTTTAATCTTCTAGATGATGAGTAGTGTACTACTGGAGTAATTCCTTCTGGCCAAGTACTTATAGCTAACTCTAACGCTTGTCGTGAGGTTAAATCTCCAGGATGACAATTGTGGTGATGGTAGTCAAATACCAAAGGTATGCCACACTTCTCGTGTACCTGCATAAGATCTACTATTGTGTATAAGGATAGTTTATCATCGTTTTCTAGCGTAATCCTCTTCTGAGTACTTGGATGTAACCGCTTAAAGTTATCCATCCATCGCTCTAGTGTATTCTGCTTCTCACCATAACTCGCACCTACGTGTATGTTGATTTTGTTGTATGGACTTGGGTCAAATCCCATTAGGTCAAATATCTGTGAGTGGTGATCCAAGTCTATGATAGTACGCTCTACTACTGATGGTTTAGTGGATCCTAGTATGTTGAAAGGTCCTGGATGAAACGATAACCTATGTCCATGCTTCTTAGCGTAGTCGCCAATAGCTTTCAATAACACACACGCTTTCTTGTATTGTGGTAGGTCTTTGTACTCATACTCACTACTCCATGGAAAGATATCTGAGCCGATACGAAACAGCTTTATACCCTTTCGCTCGTTCCATTGTATAATTTTGTATAAGTCTCTAAGGTTTTGTAGACCTAGTTCACCTACGTACTCTATACCCTTTTCTTGCCATGTAGCTTTTCTACAAGTTCTACCAGAGTAGATATCTTGTTTACGTAGTTCAGTATTGATGCAGCAGTATCCAATGTTTTGTTCCATATCTTTTAATTTATACGTAAAGATACGAAACTTTATTAGATTATACAACAGTTACTACCATTTTCCTTTAGGGCAATACTCTCTAATACTTCTAACCTTAGCACTTAAGTTACATCCACACGCAGTACACGCCATTCCTTGAATCTCCTTTGTTCGGTTATCAACTACGATTGAGTACTTAGACGTCTTTGATGCAAAAGGACATCCTGCACATATATTAGCTCGCTTTGTAGCTAGCTGCTCAATATCCTTATCTGGAAAGGCTAAGTGAGAGAATCCATCTATTATATTAGCAATAACAACATCCGGCTTGTCTTTTCTTTCTATCCTTCCGCCACTGCTTATTAACTTAATTAGTCTATCCAATAACACTAAGGGTGATAGTAGTACCAATTTAATCCATAAGTAGGCTCGACTCTTTCTTGTGGTTGGTATGTGTTTACGCTCTAAGCGAGCTATATATTTGAATAAACCTCTCACAACTACCTCCTTAATAACCTATCATTCTCTCTTTCGATAAACTCCAACTTCACTTTGATAGCTGATAACTCTGCTGTAATTCCTAGTAGTTGAGCTTGACATGAATCTTTATCGTTTTCGAGTTTCGAAACTCTAGCTTTAAGATCATCTCTATACGTATTCTTATCATCCATATCATCCTTAGCTTTCTCTCTCTTGTTTCTAACCAAGAATTCATAGAATTTCCAGGCACCAGCTCCACCAGCAACAGATAGCGTTGTGATGATTATAGTTGTCATTTGTTCCGTCATTGTTTTAGCGATTTATGTAGTACTTCTAACTTTAATTTTAATAATATCCAAGTCCACATAAAAGAGTACCATAATGTTATTAGTATGTTTTTTCCATCTACCAAAGTAATTGGCTCGGTGTCTATTGTTGCGTATATATTAACTAGGTATCTAATGGTAGAAAACAAGTTTAATACCAAGTACCCGGTTACGAATCTAGCAACCCACCTAGTATTGTGTATTGTGATCAGCATACCCACACTAAAGGTTAGGTAAGCAAAATACAACCAATATGTATTAGGTTGCCCTACCTTTGTCCAGTAGTCTAGTGTAGTCCATAAAACTTGATTATTTAATATATCACTAGTAACCCAGAAAAATAATAAAGGTTGGAAGTCGAAGTAGACTAGCGTTTCTTTTATCTTTTTAAAGTAGTTTTTCATTAAATATAACTTATGCTTAGGTGTGTGTTTTATAATTGATTCTTAATCTCTTCGATTATTGTCATCTTCTCTTCATCCGATAGCAAATCCATTGTTGATAGTGCTTGAAGACTCTCTTCGTTGTTTAGTATATCTTCTTGGCTACGATCTGGTGCTTCAGTTACGTTCACTTTAAGTTCAACTTTGCCTAAGTTTCCTACGTTTATGAAATAACAGTTATAGCATAAGATCTCTAAGTTCTCTAACCTGAGGTCCTTCTTTACTCCGTTTATTGTATTAAGTATTAATGGTGTTTTTAAATCGGATGGTCTCTTTTGACAGAAACCACAATTGCTACACTCCTCCGGAAAGTAATTGTTTACCAATAAACGTGCTAGTAACTTCTCTCGAGGATATCTGGGATGTTTCCCTAGTAATATCTCATCTAAGCTGGTACGCTTACTTGAAGCCATTACCTTGGGTATTCCTACTCCTGCTTTGTTGTAGTGCTCTTCGAATAAGGTCTTGCCTTCTTCGTTTTTGTACATTTTAGCAAACTTGCTATACAACCCATAACTAACCCTAAGATACTCAGCAGCTGCTCTATTGGAGCGTGTTACCTTCATAGCTTGCTCAATCTGTGATTGTAGCAACATGGTAGTTCTTGCTTTTCTTTTTTTCATCTTTGCCATAACTTGTGTCTTTTATTAACCCAACTTGTCTATCATCTTTTGAGCATCGGCACACATCTCATACCTCTCAACAGTCAGAAAGTAGTTAATAGCCTGCTTCAACCCTCCTATCCAATCCTCTCTGTTAGATGTTAGATACTTACCCGTACCTTCTATTTCAAATAGTCTAATAGTATCAGCTTTAACCTCAATACCTTCACCTATAGCCTCAAGCATTCTTTCGAATACAAACTCTGTTTCTCGATCAAAGTACTCTTGAGCTTCGTCCTCATACACTACTGGTATTGATGGTATTTCCGAATACCTAAACTCTGTCGTCTTTTTAATTCTTTTTGTGCTAAACTCTATATCGATAGCATTATATGTAGCTGCTAAACTCCATACTACCTCATCCCTCTGTTTAATAGAAGCTACTAATTCGGTATGAAAGGTAGTGTCACCTTCAACAACTTCCACTTTATGTTTCCCTGACTCTTGCTTTGTTACTACTATCTTCATACACTTATAAATAGGCTAATTAACGCGATACTTCGAATATTATCAAAAATTGTTTTAAAGTTAATTTCTTAATTTTGCTGAATAATAAAGCTGCTTGATACCTCGATGGCGCTCCCACGCGAAGCATAACTTCTTTCTTCTTATCTCCCCTTCTGTGGTAGCTGTATTTCTTCATACTCTAATGTCTTTTTAGGTTTAGCTTACTTACTTTATCTACAAACTTAGTGACTGTGATATCCTTACCTTGATCTGTCTTTATGCTTATAGTCTCTAGCAATTCAGGGTGGTTTTCTAGTACACTAAACAATACATTAAATCCACTTCCAGGCCAGAAGTTTCCCATTGACTCTTCTCCTAGTAGGTTTGCTTCATTTCCTGCATCTGCCTCTGTATCGCCACTCATTAATAAATAGTACTGCATTATAGTCTTATGTTTTTTATTAAGTGATTTTGGTGCTCATTCATCTGATTAATTCTAACTGTCATGTTACCTAAAGTAAACTCACCCGGTTCACCACTCTCCTTTATTATCTGCGGAAGTTGTTGTAGGTATTTATAGGTTTCAGCATTGAAATTAGCTTGATCTATTTCTACCATAATCTCAGCCATATCATCTGTTTTAAGTGGTTTAATCCTTTCAAATAAATCATATAAAGTGTTAGGTTGTTCTTCGCGTATATACTTAGGTACAATAGAATCATAGTCACTCACAAAAATAACACTACACCATGGCTCTAATAATTTTAATAAATCTAAGGAATTTGTTTTTAAAACGATTCCTATATCGTATTTTGGATGTATGATAGGGTACTGAAACTCGTCATTATCAATCCAACTTCCCCACTTTCGTAAGTAGTTACGTGCTGCTTTTTGTGATACTACTTTAAAGTAATCATCATCTTTGCCTACCTCATCATTCCACCTATGTCCTCTACACGTTAAGTGGTACACAAACGAATCCCTACTCTGGACTAGTTTGTATCCGTTTAGTATCCATCTCTGGAATATATCACTATCCTCATAGGGGAATGGTGCAAATAGTGGATCATGTCCTCCCATCGATGTAAAGTCCTCTTTGTATAGAATCCACGGAGCAAACATACCTTTAGTAGTTTCATTTGAGTGTTCCTTCTGCTTCTGTATTGCAAAGTCTTCAAAGGAGTCTACGTCTAAAGAATCAAAATCCATACCAAAGTCCTTTACAATCTTCTCCTTACCTTCAGGGTGAAGTGGTGGCTCGATTCTAGTTGCACACACTACTGTTAACGGCTTTAGATGTTTAACTAAGTTCTTGAGATAGTTCGGTCCTATAATCATATCAGCATGCAATATTCCTACAACCTTATTTGACGCTAACTCAATACCTTTATCATATAGTATCGTGTGTCCTAACCTCTCCTCACTCCTATACGCTACACAGTCTTGTTGTTGTATCCACTCCCACGTATTGTCTGTTGAGCCATCGTCTAGGAGAATTACCTCTGCTTCTGGTTCGTGTTTCTGTATAGATGCGTATACGTTTTTTAAGTGCTGTAGGTTGTTGTAGCTTGGAATAATAAATGATACCTTCATTATTGTTTTTTTATTGTGAATGCCCAAATAACATTTGGCGTGAAGTAATTATAATGCGAGTAATATTCGGGTAGGTTAATCTCTTTTCCTACCTCTTGCCAGTTAGTAAAATCCTGAGAGTGATAAAACTTCTCATCAGTAATGTAATATCCGTTTCTATTCAACTCTGTTTTAATTAGATCCTGACGCTTAAAGTCATAGTACCTTAAGAAGGGTTCTCCGGAGTCCTCATAATTCATATATGGACCTGCTGGTAGAGTTATCATGAGCTTTGATTTATGGTCCTTAAGAAGTTTGCAGGCTTTGTTGATACCTAATAGATCGTGATTCCATCTACACGTATCATCTTGTGCTAAACCGTTTGCCATTCTATCTCCAGCAAACCAAAAACCAAAATGCTCAAAAACTGATATAGATATTATGTTATCATATTTTTTTGATTCATCAAATTCAATAAAATCACACTCAACATGCTTCCATGTGGTATTCTCTCTTAACCAACTATCCTCTGGGCTAGGTAGTATGTCTGTAGTGTTTACATCTAAAAACTCTAAAGCATGAACCGCTTCACTCACACCCTCCACACCACCAAACCTTTCACCAATGATAAGTACAGATTCTGTATTATCTGTTAGTTGCTCAGAGAAGTATGGTACTTCAACTATCTTTGTTCCTTGTAAATTAATCATATGCTATAAGATTCTCCGTGTGTTCTAAGTTCTAAATATAAGGAATAATAATCAGAATTGCTAAAGAAACTATGCATATTCTTCTCAGCATTTCTGCAAAACTCCGATACTCCTATGTCTATTTTGTTTTGTTTGAAGGTTTGGGAGTTTAAGTGGCAGATTGTGTGTGTATCTGATACTACGGTTTTTATGTTACCCTCCATGTTGTGAGTAACGCAGCCAGTGAAAAAATCTAAACCCCAACCATATATTAATTCGCTAGGATACAACTTAATCTGCTCCAGAACGTCTCTACGGATCAATGGTGATTGAAAATCTACCCACCTTACCTCTCTCAAACCTTTCCCCCAATTCCACATCTGTTTCCAATGACACTGTTCTATCGATGCGTTTATCACAGAAGGTGAGTACACTCCTGCACCACTCTCCATCGCTTCTCGTAAGGATGTTGTTAAAAAGGATGGTCCATGAAACACTAAGTCGTTGTTTAAGAAGTATAAGTACTCGTGATCTGTTTCGTTCAGAAAGTAGTCTAAAACTACATTAAACCCTCCTCCAAAGAATACATTATCTTCTAGCTGGTGAGTTGTGTGTTTAGCTAATGGTTCTTTTGATCCATTATCGACTACCATTAGTTCACACTCGTTGAACATAGGATCTCGTTTTAACTGGTTAACAAGGTTATCTGTTAGATCTGGTAGGTTGTGGTTAAGTGTTGCTATTAACATGTTAAAATCTTAATTGATTAGTTTCTTTGCTAGGCATTACAATACCTAAGTAATTCATAGAAAGTGTTTCTTCGGTATTACCTTTGCTTTTACAATCGTTCATTTGCTGTAAGTAGTGGAATGGTTTGAACCACGGTTCTGCTGGAATAATCGGAATAGCTTGGGAGGCTAGTAGGTATTCACCATACCATATCAACTCACCTGGAACATATTGTAGTAATGTTTCAAATGTTAGCTTATTTGGGATCAAGTAATTCTCTCTCATATGATCGAACACCTTAACTGACCATAAATTCGGACATGTCCAATCATAGTACTTACCCGTACGATTAAAGGTGTCCATCACCTTCTGTCGATCAGCTTGGTACGATTCTAAGACACCTCGTAGTAGGTTCATATCCGTCTCTGCCATCCAAGAGAACAGATCTTTATTCTCATGGATTGTAGTGTATGGAATTTCTTCGTTATACATGAAGTCTGAGATAAAAAAATCTCGTATGAAGTACGAATCGCCGTCTATCCAAAAGTAATTTTTACAAAGATTCATCTCGCTAAACTTCATCTTAACTAACTGTTGTAGGTGCCAAGTCTGATTTTGACGAGTTCCAGTAATACTCTCATCAGTAATTATCTCCAAACTCGATGTATCCACATTACTCTTAAACAGCTCTATATCAGCTTCTGGAATAGCTAGATATACTTTAATGTTATCTTTATTATGCTTGTTTACACTATCAATCAACTGTTTAGTGTAACTGAGGTGGTTATGGTATGATTTTATTAAAAAAACTAAGTTTTCCATTATGTAAATAGGTTTGTAATTTTATACTTTTCAATGTAATGTAATCCCTTTTTAGCGCACTGAAAGTCGTTGTGAAATGAACGCAATACATCATCCCTAAAGTAGTATCTATGTTTCTGACTCTCAAACTGCTGTAACGCTTCCAGCTTATTGTTGTACTGTTCGGTTATGTCTAAGTAGAAGTTAGGAGCCCACGCATCTTGTGTGCTAGGGGTGTAGTACTCAACTATGCTTATCTTAGAGTTTCTTATTAATGCAGATCCAAAACCAGAAATAAACCTATGCTCAAAGTGTGAGTCATTGGTGTTTGGTAAAAATATCGCATCGTAGTTGTCTAAGTTTAATTCTTCAATTTTGTTAATCCATTTATCCTCTGACAATTCGCTAATAAACATGTGGCCTGAGAATATTACATTAATGTTGTTGCAATTGGAGTTCTGCCATACCTTCCTTACTTCTTCGAGTCGATGTAATCCAGTCGACTCATCACAATCACCGCCAAGGGCTAGTTGGTATAAATCAAAATGGGTGTCTGCATGCTTCATAATACATCCTAACATACTATACTCAACATCATCTGGATGAGGTGATAGACATAGAACTTTATCAAAATTTAATAGTTTCATTTTTTTAAATAATCTAATGTGTGTATTTTGTTTAAGTTTTCCTGATATACGACATTAATACCTTTACTGTTAAAGATGGATTCGTCTAAGTAATCTCTACCCCCCTGACCTGCTAAGTAAGTGGTAGCTCCGTACTTCTCGCACAAAAAGAGTAACCTTTCTGAAGATGTTAAGTTTGTTGGAGAGTCTTCTACTATCTTAGTTTTGATGTTTAGTTTATATGCCAGATGCTCTATTACTTGTTTATTTGTGTTGTATAAATTATCGCTAACATAACCATCCATCTCATCCAATATATCCTTATACTTCCATAATCGCTTTTTAAGTTTTTTCCAATCATGTGATGGGTTGAGGTATAACTTATCCTTTATGTCTTCCATACCCTTTTTTACACTCATAGTATTCCAGGAGCTTTCTTCTTTATTATTTATAGAAAACCTATTCTGAAATCCGTTCTTTTCGAATTGGCAATGTCCTAATAAGATAAACACATCAGCTTGTTGCATCTTCTCAAAAAATGGATACCATGGCATGAAGTTTGGTTGGTGTATCGTAACAATCATATAGCATGTGTTCGTTTTAGTCCTAACTGTACCAACTCTTCGTTACTCACCTCGTCGATGTGCCTTGCTCTACCTCCATAGGACTCCACAAGCCTTACCATTTGATTATAATCTAAATCATATCCAGCTGGCTGAGCATCTGTACCATGTCCCGAGAATGCTGGCTTATTGTTTTTGTCTAACTTTTTATTTTTAAATGCAGGATGGTATCCACCTGCTGGATCCATCCCAGCAAATACAAAATCCCTATAACCTAAAAACTTAGCTAAAAAATTAGCAGCAGTGACTCCACATGACCCTGGCCATTCATCTAAAGGCATTGCCAACTCTCCACCAGCCTCTATTCTCTCACACTCTTCCTTACGTTTATTGTCACCTGGGTGTAATTCGTATATCATAACGTCAACGTTGTCAAATCTATCATCCGGAAACAGTTCTGGTAGCGTATAGAAGTGTACGTGCCTACTAATATTATCAAACCTAGGGTTGGATTGGGAGTGGAGATATGATGGAACAACTAAATTACTCACTTTGCTAAAGTCTTCTTTGGAAGTTAATTCCATTGGCTCTATGTCGTTAAAAAAGGTGTATGTTGGTTTCTCAGACAACCACATTGCATTATTTAATACAGCTACATCGTATAGTTTTGAATCTGGCAGGTAAGTGGCAGAAGGACCTTTCCCTAATATTATAATAGTGTTCATGTGTTGTTATTTATTAGAATATAGTTAATAAAACTCTTTAATCCTACTTTTAGGTTGGTTTTTATGTTCCACCCAATAGATTGTAGTTTAGTAGAATCTCCTACACATCCAAACTGATCTCCCTCATGATTACCTACATTTGTGATAGTATAATCCTTACCATTATCTATTACAGCAATTGCAGTATCGATTAATTGTTGTACTGTTGTTTTATTACCAGTACTTATGTTAAAGGTATTATTATCGGTATTGGTGTCTAATCCTAAAACTAAAGCATCTACTACATCATCTATATAAACCAAATCACGATACCTTTCTAGTGCCCCCGTAACCTCAATACTTGTTGTGCTACATACCTGATTACACATAGCTTGTACTAATCCCTTTGCTTTGTTGCTCAAATCCTGGCCTGGTCCATACGTATTCCATAACCTGAATATAGTGTACTTAGTGTTGTTGTTGTGATGAAACTTCTTTAAACTATACTCTCCAAATAATTTGCTAACTGCGTAATTACTTATAGGTTTTGGGGAGTCAGATTCTATACACCTATCATTGTCACCATACACAGCCATTGTTGATGTGTATATTACTTTTTTTACACTATTTCTAGATGCAAATAAGTTTACATTCAAAGATATTTTAGTATTTAACTCCAAATCTAAGAACGGATCCTCCTCACCTCCACGACCATAGGGCTGAGCAGCTAGGTGGTATATAACGTCTATCTCCACGTTTGGCCTAGCTACAGCGTCAAAGGTCTCATATTTGGTTAAGTCGTATCCTATAGCTATGTCTAGATTAATTACAAGATGACCCTCATTTCGTAGCCTATCACAAAGGTGTTTACCAATAAAACCACTACCTCCAGTTACTAATATATTCATATCAAAGTCTTTATGTGATAAATCTCCTATCGTTGTTTGTTTCAGGGTATATAGATCCACCTACGTTGTTTGGGTGTGTGTGAGGATTCCATCCTCCAACACCTTTTCTAATAAGTTCTTGTTGTTTTTTTATTGAATAGTCGACTGAAAATTGAGATTCTTTTTCCCACACCTTAGAGGAGAGGAATGATTCGAAGATTTGAGAATGCATTCCATCGCGGTGGTAGTATATACCTAACACATTGTCTGGTCTCTCTGTGTGCCGCATATCTATTATATGCAACTCGTAGCCTAACAAATCTAACGCATTCACAACTTCATCGAAGTGTCCGTCTATGTTCATATCTTCTACTACATACAAACCATCTTTCTTAAGATAAGGTATAAAGTTCATAAAATTAACAACATTAGAAGTTGGTGAATGCCAACCATCGTCTATTATAATGTCAAACTTAGTTTGGTTTAGGTATAACTTATCTAAGTATTGTTGTGGATTGTGTGAGTCGACTTTATCTAAGTGTATATTAGTAAAGTCCTCATCTAAACCTACTTCCATTGGGTTAGGAAACGCATTCTCTCTGAGGTTCTTGTACACCTTCTCAATTGAGCAGTTGTCGCAAATATCTATCCCAAACACACTACTATCTTCAGTGAAGTACTCCTTCCATAATCTCAAAGAGCAGCCATACTGGATACCTATCTCCATTATACTAGTATTGGATTCTTTATAAGGAGCAAATAATATATCATAAACCTCTAGATAGGTGTGTGCAGGTTGTACTGGGTTAGTACAGTTAGATCCTTTGTCAAGATCACCACAAATACCCGTCTCCTCAATCTCTACTAATGTTTTATTTTTTAATTTTCTCATAATCCAAATTCG
>TARA_R110000751_G_scaffold69554_4_pt1 | contig 12235 bp, 9 predicted proteins | sample TARA_R110000751 | Tara Oceans TARA_R110000751 (sample SAMEA4398001) | marine metagenome | biome: Polar Biome; feature: [MES] marine water layer (ENVO:01000295) within the mesopelagic zone...; material: water (ENVO:00002006), including particulate matter (ENVO:01000060) such as...... | reverse complement strand
GCTCAAGCCGCTGGACGGCGCCGTTGAATTTGTGAACTGGCTGCGCGAGCGTTTTCAAGTGGTGATCCTGTCTGACACCTTCTATGAATTTTCACAGCCGCTAATGCGCCAGCTGGGCTTCCCCACGCTGCTGTGCCATCGCTTGATTACCGATGAGAATGACCGTGTGGTGGATTACCAACTGCGCCAGAAAGATCCTAAGCGTCAGTCAGTGGTTGCACTGAAGAGCATTTACTACCGCATCATCGCTGCCGGCGACTCCTATAACGACACCACTATGCTCTCGGAAGCTCACGCGGGTATCTTGTTCCACGCGCCTGACAATGTGATCGAGGAATTTCCGCAGTTCCCCGCAGTTCACACGTTTGAAGAGCTGAAAAAAGAATTCATTAAAGCGTCGAACCGCGAACTCGCGCTCTAATCAGTTTTTTTCGGGTGACACCAAGACGCCCCGCAAAGCCGATTTGCGGGGCGTTTTTTGTTATGTATGAGTATCCTGTATTGCGCTAGCCGGCGTAGCCAAACAAGCGCTGCAACAGACTGGTTGGCTTAAAACTGAAGCAGGCTAGCAGCTGGGCCACCGTGGTATTTCGCTGTTCTTCGTCAAATGCCAGAGCGGCCTTTAACGCTGGCCAGCAGTTGCTTGGCAGGTTCTCAGGCTTGTTTAGTGTGCCGCCTTGGTCCATGCATTTTGCTTGCTTGGCGGTCAACCGGCTGTAGGGATGATGGCCACTACTCAATTCGTACAAAATCACCGCGACGGCATACAGATCTGCAGCTTCGGTCAGCGGGCCACCTTCAAGCAGTTCCAGTGCGGCGTAACGGGGCGTCCAGGCCGCAATACGCTTACGACTCAGGCGCGGTAGCCCCGGCAACAGGCCCTGCACGGGTTGCCCTAGGCCGTAATCAAACAGCCGCAAACCGTCAGCGGTGAGTATGACGTTGCTGGGCTTGATGTCGCCGTGCAAAACGCCAACGCTGTGCGAGGCATGCAGAGCTTCGAGCAGTGGTACGGCGATTTGCTGCAACTCATGCCAATTCAAGCCCTCAGTGCGTTCGCTGATCAGCTGATCAAGCGTCGGGCCTTTGAGCATCTCCATGGTCATGAAGGCGCGTTGGCTGACCCTATCTACGTTGAACGCATAGAAGCGAATAACATTGCTGTGGCGCAAGCGGCTGGTAAGCGCAAACTCGCTGTAGAGCAGGGCGTTGGCATCGGGGTACTCGGCAAACTCTTCGTTCAGGGTTTTCAACGCAACGTAAGGATCGGGGTCGCCGTATTGCTCGCGTAACAGGTCACGGGCACGGTAAACGGCGCCCATACCACCCACGCCGAGCAGACGCTCAATGCGGTAGCGGTTACTCAGCACCGTCGGTAGTTCGCCACCTTGCCTGACCGCAGGCAAACTGGGTTTTGCGGGTTTGCCAGCGACCTGCGTACCAGCTGGGCTAGCAGGGGTATCCACTGCAGAATCCATTGATTGCTCCTTGTGCATCATCTACGCATAACCACCGCACTGATGTTGTCGCGTGCGGGGCCGGAAAGGGCGTGTGAAAATAAATATTCGACTGCTGCTTCGGGCGAGATCAAACCCAGGGCATGGCTGAGAGTGCCGGTGGATACCGATTGGTAGAGGCCGTCGCTGCATAGCAGTAGGGTGTCGCCGGGTTGCACGCTGAATTCGAGGATATCCAGCACCAGGCGCTCATGCGCACCGACTGCGCGAGTCAGTGCGTTGGCAGCGGGATGGCGTGCAGCCTCCAGCGGATCAACCTGCTCTTCGTGAATCAGCTGCTGCATTAATGAGTGATCACGCGACAGCTGATATAACCGTTGGTTGCGCCACAGATAACAGCGGCTGTCCCCGGCCCACAGGCAAACAGCGCGCTCCTGGTTACCGAGCAGTGCGACCACGGTACTGCCCATGACGGCATCCGGTTGGTCAGCCGTCACCGTCACTTCATGGCCAAGCCGGCGATTCACCACATGCAGCGCCTGGCGCACCCTGCGTACCTGCTGGTCAAGGTTGCCGCCGAGTTCCAGCTCGGCAATTTCTTCCACGATCAGGCGGCTGGCCAGTGCACCGTTCTGGTGGCCGCCCATGCCATCGGCGACCAGCCATACGCCGCGCTTTGGTTGGTCCAGCACGGAGTCCTCATTGCGTTCACGTACTTTGCCTCTGTCGGTGCGCGCGGCGCTCCTCCAGCAGCTTTGCAGTACTTCCATTACAGCCTCGCTGGCAATTCAAAGCCTCGCAGTACCGAGACGTCGAAGGGATTGGGCGCACGTTGGCTGTGCAGCAAGTAGTTGGCGCGCAGACCGCCCAAGCTGGCTTTGAGCAGCAATACGTCACGGTCGGTGTGGTAATCGACCTCCATTTGATCCAGTAGCCGAAAAAGTGACCAGGTGCCTGAACGTTGTTCCATGCCCATGCGGCGACCACCCAGATCTTCTACTACCAGACTGATGCGCTCTTCCTCCGCGCGCGAAGGCCAGCGGAATGAGCTTTGTACTATGGGCCCGTGGCGATATTCCATTTGTTGATTGCCATAGCGAAAGCTGGCGCGGCCTAGGCTGGAGTCGAGCGAGTAGGGCTCAAGCTTGAACAAAATGCTCGGCTCGTTCGGATCCTCTGCAAAGAAGCTGCGGCGTATGGTTTGCACGCGGGTCATCTGCCCGAGAAACTCGCGGGAGATCGGCAGCGCACGGCCATCTACCCGGCGCAGCTGATACTTGCCGGCGGAGCCACTGACGAAAGGTGACAGATAGCGTTCGAAGAAAGCGTCGGCAATGCCCTGTTCCTTGAAGAAGGCACGGAAGTCGGCGAGATCAACGTCGCTGTCGGTATTGGTAGCAAACGGATAGCGTTGACGCAGTGAAGTACGATAGGCGCTGTACAGTTCGCTGCGGTAGCGCTGATTGAGATACTGATGAGCGTCTGAAAGCACCAGCATCCAGCCATCTTCGGCGATCAAAGAAACCCAGTTACTGACCGGGCTGGGCAGGTTGCCGGCGCTACTGCGCACCTGGTTAATGGCGTCGCGTTGCCCTTGCATGCGCGACTTGGCCATGTCGAAGGCATCCTGCTGGGGTGTGCTGGAGTTGGCTAGTTGTGCCAGTTGCATCTGCAGCGCACCCATGGCCTGCAATGCGTTGGCCAGTTGCGGGCCGGGATTGCCGTCAGCGTCGAGCAACTGGTGCAGATTGCTGAAGCGCTGCTGCAAGGCCGCTTGACCAGCGGTTTGGGTGATTTGATCGGCCGCTGCTTCCACACCTAATTCGGCGACTTTCTGCAGCTGCCGGGCCCGGCGCGAATTACCAATATTGCCTACTTCATCCGGGATTTCAGGTATCTCTGGCGGAGTAAACAGGGTGTTCTCACGCACTTCCTGCAATAGCCGGGTAATCGGTGAATTGGCCGCGGCCAGCCCGGATAGCTTCTCGGCGCCAGCTCCAGTTGCGCCCAGTGGTTCGAGCTGCAGCTTTGCGATGGCGTTGATCCACTGGTCGGCGTAATCCTGGAAGTAAAGTGCTTCCATCTCCTTGCTCAGGCGGGCCAGGTCGCGTGGGCTAAGTGCCTCACTATTACCCAGCACCCAGTTGTCCTTGAGCATGTTGCGCACCAGATCAGCACCTTGCGCCAGGAACATTTGCTCATAACCGCTCTTGGTGTAAAAGCCGGGAATACTGTTGCTACGTGCAGTCAGCAACAGTGCCTGCGGCCCCATGTGCTGATCCATACGGTATTCGGGTAAGCGCCGTGCTTGTTCACGCAACATACGGTAGATGACGCTGGCCAACGATTCGCCCCGCAGCTGCTGACGTGCGTCGGCTACCAAACGGGTATTCAGAGGGTATGCCGCAAAATTGGAGTCCAGCAGGCGCTCGAAATGATCACCCAGACTGCTTTGCACTGCGTTGTTATTGGCGTAGCGCAGCGACCATTCATCGGCCATCCAGTCTTGCAGATAGGCTGGGTCGCGGCGCTCCTCTATGTTCAACATCAAGTAAGCGCGCAGACTACCCAGTAGCAGTTCGCGGTCGTGCATGTCGTTTCGAATCTGCGCTTCCAGCTGCTTGGCTACCAAGGGCAACAGATATTGCTTCAACGCCTGCTGATAGGCTGCATCCAGATCAGGGTTAACCTGCTCACCGGGGTAGAGGCCTGCCTTCTCATGCCAGCGCACATCTTCGCGTGGTGGGAAGACCAAGGTCGCGGCGTAGCGGGTATCCAGTTGCTTGAGCAGCTGTGGCGCATTGCTGTGCGCGCTGATGCTGCCGGGTTTGCCGTTGAAGTATTCGCTGAGTTGGCGCAACTGTTCAAAGCGGTCATGGTTGGCCGAGAAGGCCAAGGCCCAGCTGGTGCCGAGGATCGTCAAACCAGCAAAAGCGGCAGCGTAGAGGATCCGTTGGCGGCGATGCAGGCGTTTAACTTCCCGTTCATCCAAGCCGGCTAGCGCCGATTCAGGGAAGATCACTTCATTGAGCAAGCGCTGAATAAAATAACCTTGCTGGCGATGGTAGGCCGGCAGCGGCGGGGCGGGCATACCCAGATTTCGGCTGAACTCACTCTGCATAGGATCGTGCGCACCCTGCAGCTGCGGTGCGCTGGTCAGATAAAAGCCACGCAGCTGGGTAACGCGCTGGTAACGGTTGCCGGCAAACGCCAGCTCGATGAACAAGCCGAGGTGCTCGCCAAGGCTGCCTAACTGATGCGGAAAGTCGAGAATGCGGCCACGCCGTTGATTGTCGCGCTCCAGATGCAGACGAGGGATGATCTGGCTGTTCAGGCGCTGCAGCAGGGCGTCGAATTCGGCGCGGACTACGTTGGTGTCGGTGCCGTCTTGCTCCATGTTGAAGCTGGCGCCCATGACCTGATGCCTTTCCTCCTGGCTTAGGTGATCAAAGAATTCATCAAATCCGAGGATTTGGTCTGCCTTGCTGAGTACCAGATAAACGGGCACATCGACGCCGAGCTGCTGGTTGACATCCAGCAGCCGCTGCCGGGTTTGCCGTGCCAGTGCTTCCAGTTCCATCTCATTGCCGCTGAGCAGCAAGTCGCTCGGCAGGGTCACCAGCACGCCATTGAGGTGCTTGCCCCGGCGACGGCGTAGCAGCTTAAGCAGGGTGTGCCAGCCTAGTGCGTTGAGTTCGCTGTCAGGCTGGGTCAGGTAGCGGCCGGCGGTATCGATGATCACCGCGTGCTCGGCAAAGTACCAGTCGGCATAATCGGTTCCGGTTAGGCTTCGAGTCATGCGTTGCTCGGCGCTCTTGTTGAGCGGAAATTCCAGGCCGGAGTAGTCAAGCAGGCTCGTCTTGCCACTGGATTCAGGCCCTAGCAACAAGTACCAAGGCAGGTCACGTCTCCAGCGCTCGCTGCGACCGCGGTACAAGCTAGAGGTGCGTAGGGTGCGCATGGCCTGACGGAAGCGTTCGTGCAGCGTTAGTTGCTGCTCAACGATCTGCTCTTCGCGGCGAATGCGCTCTTGCGCTTGCTGGTCATTCTCTTCGGCCTTTTTGCGCTTGTCGCGGCGCCAGTTGAAGAACACCATGCTTAGGCCCCAAGCCAGAAACAGCACGCTGATGCTTAGCAACCTGCTACCGGCAGATTGCCAGAAGCGGTAATCGCTGATCGCCAGTGCCGGACCTGCGGTCCAGATAATCAGTGCCAGCAGTAGCACGCAGAGCAGTGTCCATACCCAGGTTTTACGCAGCGCGGCTGCGACTTTTCGTCCAAATCCCTTCATTGTGCATTCTTCCCTGCTACCGGTGGCGCCGCTGTTGTCTGGGCGCTTTCACTAAGATAAGGCGGCATAACAGCGTCGCGCTGCTGATCAAGCACCCAGGCAAATCCCGCATAGGTAACGGCCAGACAGGTAAGTGTGAGTGCGGTTACCAGCCACCAGGGCGCGTAGCGCACTAGCCGTCGACCTTCCCCTTTGAGCCCTTCCCAGTGGGGCGATATCTCGCGTGGCACATCACCGCGAATCTGGCGGATCTGCCGGAACAAACTGTCGCGGATATTTTCCAGTTCCAGCAAGCCGCGTGGCAGTACGCGATACTTGCCTTCAAAACCGAGCGACAGGCAGACATACATTAGCTCCAACATGTCGAGGTGCTTGACGGGGTTACGCGCCAGGCGGTCGAGCAGAATGAAGAACTTTTCGCCGCCAAAGGTTTCGTTGTGAAAGCTGCTCAGCAGGCTCATCTGCGACCATTCACTTTCGTTACCCCAAGGTGTGGTGACTACGGCTTCGTCGAGTGCGGTGCAAAGCACGTAGCGCGCGCCCATGACCTGTCCACTGTCGGTGCTGTCTTGCATTGCGCGGTGCTCAAACAGCTTAATCTCGCTGGCTAAACGCTCTTTCAGTAGATAGAGGTCTTCGGATTGGTGGCTGTGTTTTAGTCGGACAATTTCGGAAAGCAGGCTGGTTGCCATGCCAACCAAGGGATTCAAACCTTGATGTGACTGCTCGGCGGGTTTTACCCGTGCGGCGTAGACCATGCGCTCTTCGAGCTTTTCATAGCGTGGCGGGGCGGCAAAGTCGGTCAGCGTGCTATTGGCCGGGCTATGGCCCTGGCGGCTGAGGATGACCGTTTTGTCATCCTGACTGTATTCCATTTCCTTGATCATCTTGCTTAGCTCCTGATGGCCCAGAACGCGAGATCCAGCCCGCTGATTTCACCTGACACGTGGAAGGCGAAACCACCGGAACGCTCCAGTTGTGCCAACTCTTCCGAAGTGAACTCGAGGGCGAAATAGGTTTTGCTGGAGTGGAACGGAATCTGCCGTGGGGCGACGGGTAGCGGTTTGACCTTGATGCCCGGCAGATGCAGATTGACCAGCTGACGAATACGTTCCACTGCGCCGACCTTAAGGTGTGCGGGCAGGCGTTTACGCAGTTCTTCAGAATCGCACTGCGCGCTGGCGGCCAGTACAAAGGAGGCGCTGCCGAGTAGCTTGGGATCGTTGATCGGCGACACTTTTATGCCGTATTGACGTTCCTGCAGCGGCAACTCGACGGCGTGTTGTTCCAGCACCATCGACAGCACCTGCCTAATCGCGTCCATCAGTTTGCGAAAGCTCTGGCCTTGGTCACTGTGCTGGTAATAGCTATCGTGTTTGGGTCTTTTACTTTCGCTGGAATAGGTCGACAGCTCACCGAGTAGCGCCAACAGCTCGCGATAGATCTGCTCGGGGTGAACCTGCTCCAGTTTGAGTAGATGTCGCAGCACCGGTTCGCTGCGGTTAATCAACTGCAACATCATAAAGTCGCCGACCTCAGAGCTGCCCATCTTGCCGGTGGCGCGTATGCGCTCGGCCAGCATGTCGCCGCGATGGGCAAGCATGCTTACCACCTCTTTCAAACAAGACAATAAATAGCTGCTGGCGTGGGTGTGCAGGTAAGTTGGCACATACTCTGGATTCAGGCTGATCACCGCATCCGGCGTACTGTCCTGGACTTCACAAATTTGCAGTCGCACGAAGGCTTGCTCATTCGGATGCTGACCCAGCAACAAGCGAAAGTCTGGCTGAGCACAGCTGACTTGACTGGCGCTGCTGTCGCCGGCGTTAGAATCCGCCACTTCGGTTTCGTGGGCGGTGTAGCGCGCCAGTACATCCCGTTGGTTGGGGCGACGGGTTTCTACGTGATTGCTGGTAACCAGCGGCAGCGCCAAATACACCGGCGTGCTGCTGGTGTTGGGCGGTACATCGATCGCCAGGGGTTCTTTTTCATTGCCAATGTCGAACAGGCTACCGTCCGGTAGCACGCCGCTGGCGTGGCTGATCACCAGCTTACCCATATTGAGAAACTGCGCGTCTATTTCCAGACTGAAGAAGCCCCACGCATGGCTGATCAGCTTCTGTGTACGGTTTTTTAGCTGTTGATCGTAATACCGGTCATTCTGTTGAAAGTGCTGAGGGCGCAGCAACATGCCCTCCTGCCAGACCACTTTTGGCATGCTCATGCTTCAATCCTCATCCTTGCTGGAATCCAGCGCGCTGATACCGTGCTCATCAAGTAACAGGGCGACCGGATTGCGTTCCTCGCTGTGCAGCGGTACTACGATGCGCCACTGCGCTTTTGGCAGATCACGATAGGCGGCGAGCACTGCTAAATAGCGGCTTTCTGGTGAGGCGGACAACTTATAGCTGCGCTCTTCACCCGGACGCAGTTCCAGTTCTTCCATCGCCACCAGGTCGGGGGCTAGTACTTCACGCGGGCGCTGGTACAGAGAGAAGAAGTCGGCGTGCTCGAAGGCGACCGGATTCTTTAGCTCAATCAATTGCAGCACGATGGGCGAAGGACGGTCGTTGATGTCGGGGTTCAAACGCTCGCTGCCTTGCAGGGTCAGATCAACCTTGGTCATATCCGAGTAAGGCGAGAGGCTGGAGCAGCCGCTGATTACGAAGGCACAGAGTGAGCCGAGCAGGCAGCGGTTAATGAATGATAAAAACATAGCGATCATCCTTGATATGAACTGTTGAGAGAGGCAATCAGGCGCAACTGATCCTGATAGGCTTGGGTGAAGGCCGGCGAGTACAACTCTTTGTGCCATTGCTCATCACGCTGCAGGTTTTGATGCAAACGGCTATAGGCGCGCCAGCGGCCGCCAGCGCTATTTAACAAGGAGCCGCTGCCATCCTGTTCAAAACGTAGCTTGAGTTGTTCTGGCGCCAGTTGCTCTAGCACGCCCTTGGTCGCCGACCTGCTGGCGGCAACCAAAGCCACCTGATGCGATTGCAGCTCGCTAAAGGCAGAGGACAGCAATTGATGAGCGGACTCGTCGCTGCGGTTGTCGCTTAGCAGTTGGCTTAGCGCTGCTGCACTGTCCTGCGCCTGGGCCAGTGGGTGACTGGTCTGGTTTTCGGCGGACAACTGCAGATCGTGTTTAAGTTTCGCTTGGGTATGCAGGTTCTGGCGCAGCTGCCCCATGCTTTGCTTCAACAGGGTGGCGCTCTTGAGTGCGAGTTGCTCGCGCTCCGCTTCAGTTAGCCCCCCTAAATCCATCCCTAGCGCCTTGGCGAAGCTATCCCAGAAACCGGGTGCTAACGGTGTGGTGGTGGGTTTGACGGGTGCAGGAGGCTGCTCTGGCTGGCGTAGCTCGGGAATCGGCAGGCTCTCCATATCGACCCGGGCGTAGTCCGCGCGCTGATCGGCATAACCTGGCGGAGGCTGATTGAGCAGTGCGAAATCGTCGTTGCCGCGGTAGGCCTGCTCAGGTTGATCCATGGCGTTGAGCGGATCGAGGTCAAGAAAAGCGTCGTCAGGGATTAGGCTTTCCGGCTGTTCAAGCGGATCGGTTGGCTCCGCGAATACGCTCGGGTCCTGCGCTAAGCGAGCTCGAATTTCGAACTCGCCAAAGCAGTAAACCTGTCCATGCTCGATGGCCTGCGGTTTATCCTTGGGCAGCGGGGTTTTGGTATCCTTGAACAGAATGCCGTTGCTGCTGGTGTCGGTAAGGTAAAACACACCGTTGTGGAAGCTCACCTCAGCATGTCGGCCTGACACAATGCGCTTGCGGTCGGGTATTACCCAATCACAATCATCCCCACGGCCAATAATGCCGCCAGCCTGACGGAAGGTTTTGCTGTTGGGCACACCCGGTTCAAATTGTTGCGCACTGACAACATCGAAGACCAGTTCCATTGCGTTAATGCTCCTTGCGACTAGGCGTCGCGGCTTACTGTCTTGGGATCACCCAGGGGGCGATACTCATCGTCGTCAAACTTGTGGTTGCCAGCGCAGCCGACCAGCAGGGCTGTTAATGCAAGAGCCAGCAGGCAGCGAGTAGCAGGTGCCGTCATATCCATAATTCCTTCGATCTTGAGCGTATTGGTTGGTTTTAAAGGGGCCCGGTTAGCGGGTCTGAGCATGGGCTCGCTCCTTGTGTCTAAGGTCGGCGGCATTGATGTTCAGTCGCTGCATGCGATAGAGCAGGGTGCGGCGCGGTAGACCGAGCTCGCTGGCGGCGCTGGTTTGATTGCCCTGATTTTTACGCAGGCAGTCGAGCAATAAGTTGCGTTCGACCTGCTCAAGCCGTTCGCGTAACGAGCGGCTGTTAATGGGTTGCGGGCTGTCTGGCAGGCTGAAGTGCTCGGGCATTAACACGTTGCCGTCGCAGAGCAACAGCGCGCGAGCAATCAGCCCCTTGAGTTCACGCACGTTGCCGGGAAAGTGGTAGCCGGCGAGATGTTCGAGCGCTTCGTCTGACCAACGGCAGGGCTCACGCTGCAAAAAGCGGCAGGCTTCTTCAGAAAACCGGGTGGCCAACAACTGAATGTCGCCGCCGCGCTCACGCAGTGGCGGGACCTCTATCGGAAAATGGCCAAGACGGTAGAACAGGTCCTCACGAAACTGGCCTTTGTCTACCAAGGTGCGTAGGTCGTGGTGACTGGCAGCGATGATGCGTACATCAACTTTATGGGTGCGGTTGCTGCCCAGCGGGCGCAGCTCACCTTCCTGCAATACGCGCAATATTTTGGCTTGCAGACCGAATGGCATGTCACCGATTTCATCAAGAAACAGGGTGCCGCCGTTGGCCGCGTCAAACAGCCCAATGCGATCCTGCGTGGCACCAGTAAAAGCGCCTTTGACATAGCCAAAAAGTTCACTTTCCAGCAAGGCTTCAGGCAGCGCACTGCAATTTTGCGCGATAAAGGGTTGGCTGCGGCGTAACCCGTAATCGTGGACGGCGCGCGCAACCAGCTCCTTGCCGGTTCCGGTTTCGCCAGCCACCATGACGCTAACGGGGTTGTGCAATACCTTGCTGATCAGGCGGTGCACCCGCTGCATGACGGGGCTTTCACCAATCAGACCATAACCACGCTCATGGCTGACTGTTGTGTTATCTACACTGGCAGGAGCGCTTGGTGGGGTGTCGTCCAGGCGCTGCAGCAGTTGCAGCTGACCCATGGCGAAGTCGCCGAGCAGACGCAGTGAGTCGGCAAAGGCGTCCAGCGTCTCAGTATCGCGCTGGGCGATCAGCAGTAGGCCGCCAAGATGTTGCTCGCGGTCATGTAGCGGCAGGCACAGCAGGCTGCGCCAACTGCGGTCGGTCTCGGGCAGGAAAGGGGTGGCGTATAAGCTGTTGTCCAGCGAATTAACGTGCAGCACCTGATTCTGGAATAGGCAGTATTGCAGCAGTTGCTGGTCTTTGTAGTCGCTCGGCAGGGTCGACTCTTCACGGGCCATTGGCGCGCCATCGAGCCATTCTGCGCAGAGCGTTAATTGGGTCTGGGTCTTGTCTAGCAGATAAAGCTGTGCGAGTGGGCAGTGGCTCAAATCAGCCGCAGCGGCGACCAGCTGTTGCTGCAGGGCACGGCTGTCGTTGCTGGCGGCCAGGATGCTAAAGCGCGCCAGCAACGACTCGGCATAGACCAGCGGCTGGGCCAATTGGTCAAACAGGCTGGGCAGCTTAAGCGAACTCACAGACAATCGCTCCTGCGCTACCCAGCGTCGCTTTGGCGCTGCTCAACCGTTGGCCGCTGGCCATGGCACCCAGCAGACGATCAACTACCTGTGGCTGCAGATGCTCGTCGATCAACTGATCAATCAAGCGTGCACCGCTGTCTGCACGCAAACAGCGTTCGGCCAAATGGGTAACCAACTGTTGATCATGGCTGAAGGTGAGGTGGCGGCGCTGCAAACGCTCGGCAAAGCGCTGCAGTTTCAGTTCAACCAGCTCTTCGAGTATCTCGCCGGCAATCGGGTAGTAAGGCACGATTCGCATGCGGGCGAGCAGGGCGGCTTTGAAGTGTCTGACGAGTGCCGGGCGAATGGCCTCTTCCAATTGTTCGCTATCGGGCTGAGCGCCATCGGCGCAGAGCGCTGCAATCTGCTCACTGCCCAGGTTTGAGGTCATCAGAATCAGGGTGTTGCGGAAATTGATCTCACGGCCTTCACCGTCGTTGGCGATGCCTTTGTCGAAGATCTGGTAGAACAGGTTGAGCACATCCGGATCGGCTTTTTCCACCTCATCCAGCAGGATGACCGAATAGGGTTTTTGCCTTACGGCTTCGGTCAGCATGCCGCCTTCGCCATAGCCGACGTAGCCGGGCGGCGCGCCGATCAGGCGCGAAAGGCTGTGTTTTTCCTGAAATTCGGACATGTTGATGGTGGTCAGGAAGCGCTCGCCGCCGTACAGCAGGTCTGCCAAAGCGAGGGCAGTTTCGGTTTTGCCGACGCCGCTGGGGCCTACCAGCAGAAAGACGCCCACCGGTGCTTCGGA
>TARA_R110000751_G_scaffold43398_1_pt1 | contig 12237 bp, 15 predicted proteins | sample TARA_R110000751 | Tara Oceans TARA_R110000751 (sample SAMEA4398001) | marine metagenome | biome: Polar Biome; feature: [MES] marine water layer (ENVO:01000295) within the mesopelagic zone...; material: water (ENVO:00002006), including particulate matter (ENVO:01000060) such as...... | reverse complement strand
AATTCTAAATAAAAAATATTACAAAGTAATAAATGACTTATGAAAAAGAAACTGCTATCCTTGATGGTAAAAAAGTAACCTTTCGAAAAGGAGGTTTAAAACAACAACTCGGATTACCACTAGATCAAGATATTCCAAAAGTATTATTTAATAAATTAGATAAGTTGCAAGTAGGTGAAAAAACTACATACAAGAAAAAAGAATATAAAATGACTGCGCTTATGAAAAAAAGAATAAACTTTGCTAAAGTATTAATGAAAGGTAAAAAATAATTAATTACTATTAACAGCAAGGCGGACTGCACTATCCCAGTTATTAATAGTTTCTTCACAAACACTACAGAATACTACTTTAAAATGGTTCTTTGTTATATCACAATTAATTTCTAATATAAACTTTAATCTTTTCTTTTTAGATTTTTTTTTACCTCTTTTATTTTCCTTTGCAGTTAATAAAGGATATAAATCACCTTCATCAGCGCCACACTTACAAAACGCACAAACATTATTTTCTAATTTTTCACAATAATCTTTTATGTCTATTTCACTCATCACTTCACTATATACATATATATCGCCTTATCTTTAAGTAGGTTTAGAAGTCGGTCAGGATCTAAAAACATGATAGATTTGGAACTATATATATATAATAAGCAGAGTAAATTATTACACCAATTCCACCTGAATATAATATACAACCACAACACACACAGGACAGCGAATAAAACTCTTTTGGTTCTTCTCTTTTTTTAGGACTTATAACATTAGAATACATATATACTAATGTTATTATATTCGGTCAGATATTCTCTTTAAATAATAAATATAATAATAATATCATGCTAAAGTAACTACTGTATGTTCGGTCTAATAAACTACTTGGGAACCGCCACACCGTTTCTTCTTCATCATATTCACCTCCCACTATTGCTCTTGCAGTATTCACCGTTCCAAGTGGTATCAACGGAGTTAGTAGGTCGTCTGCTCGGTATAACGTTGGTGGGAAACACATATTTAGTATATGCGCTGATTTTAAAAAAATTCTATTTCTAACTGAACGAAACTATTACACTTTTCTGTTCCACCTTAAATCCTGGTATTTGATCTGCTCGTTCTTTGATTCTATTTAATTCTTCTTCCTTTACTTTGTATCTTGATTTACCTCCATGAGTTAGGTAATAATATCTCTGATATAATTTCTTATAATCTACATTCTTGTAGTAATCATTACCCATTCTCATTTTTCGCATCGTAACAGTTAATACCTCTAATTCTTGATTAATATTCATAAACCTATATATTTAGAAATATATTATTTTTCTGTGATTTTTCTATTGTTTCTAAATAACAGCAGATTACACAACCAAATATAGTCAAATAGTCAATATAGTCATCGGTAAAACTTTTAAAATCAAAAGATAAAATAAAAAAATAAAAAAAATAAAACTTCTGGAAATAATAAATAAAGATTGACTATTTGACTATTTTGACTATTACTCAAATACTATAGTTACATCTCTTTTCTCAATTTTAAATACCAAATCCTTCTTCTTGGTATATTTTCTAACGTCACTACCTTTCCGCACTTTATAATAGTCTTTCATATAAGACAGTATCTTATCTCTGTTGGTATCGTAATACTTACGTTGATATGCAAGTCTGTTCTGTTCCTTCTGTTCTTCAGTTAATTTCTTCATTATTATATAATATAACAAAGATAAAAAAATATATTATTTATTATTCTGGTTCTGGTTCTGGTCGGCGTTGTGGGTTCGGTTTCAGACCACGACCATGAATATCTGTTGGTTCGGAATATCGTTCAGGATCTCCTATGTTACCTTTCTGTGTTCGTGAAGCACCACCACCTTCTAATCTTGCTACTTCTTGTTCCATACTCTTAAATTGTCGTATGTCCCCCTCTGTTGGTTCTTTACCTTCTCGCTGAAGTTTTTTAAAGTAATCACCACGCAGTCGTATCCTTAATTTCTCTGCTTTTATTTGTTTCATCACTCTCTTTTCTTCTTCGGTTGGACCGCTCCCAAGTCTTCCACCACCAACAGCACCTCCACCAGCACCCCCTCCTTTATTAAGGTCTTCGTCCTTCTCTCTGACTAAAGGTTCTTCTCCTTGATTTTCTAATGCTCTTAATGCTTCTTCGCTTTCTGGTAACTCTTCTTGTTCTCGCTCTGTTAGTCGTGGTTCTAACGGACGACCACCACCCCTTCTTAAGTCTGCTCTTAACTGTGCGTCCGCTTGGAAGTTCTCTAATGATGCAAATATATTAGGTGCGTTCTCTAATGCTTCTTGCGTAAATTCTCTTGGTCTTCTCTCCATGATTTCTTTCTCGATTTCTTGACCCCTTGCTATAATTCTATTTTCGTGTGCTTGTTCTGCTATTTCTTGATCTACTCGTTCGTCCATTTTAATATTATCTTTCATTTCTTTTTTACTAAATTTAACGAGGTCTTGTAATGTATTTTCCACGTGACTATTATCACTTGGCGCTGTTTCTCTCTGTGTTGTTTCACCTCCACTCTCCGCCGGGACTTGGACTGGTGGAGGCGCTACTCTATCTATTTTATAAATAACACTTGACCTCCCATTAATATTATTAGCAAGAGTTCCACTTGCAGTTCTTATCTCTGTCTGAATACTACTAATGATAGTTGGTTTGGTAATAGTAAAACTCATGTTAGGATCTGTTCCAAAGAAATAATCAGAACCACTATAATACTTACTGATAACACTAATGACTGGTAACATCATACCGCCCCCACGACCACCGAGATAGGTAATACTACCTTCACCAAGAGTAGAACAAATTGTAAAGAAACTTGTTTCACTCTTGACTGGTAAATTGTAACCAATCAATTGAGTAGAAGTTGCTGTAAGGTTTGGGTGACCCATTTGGAAGGTAGAATTGTATTCACCAGTAGGTATCGCACCATATATCGCTGAAGAACACATACGAGGTAAGCACAAAGAGTATATAGGTATATTAAATCTACCAGTTGATAATTGTAATCCAGTCTTACCTTCTATATCACAACCAGTCGTGGGCGGATTGCTTACTAATCCACTTGTCGCCTTTCTCTTGGTATGTGCTTTTACATTACGACCATGTAACTGACTTTCATTATTTAGATTTTCATATGAAAATCCTAATTTAAAGTATATAGAACCCTGAAATTTACTTTTTATAAAACCCCAATCACTAATAAAAATACCACTTTGAGAATCATATAAATAACCAGGAACAGTATCAAATGAAAAAGCATCAAAACAATCCAAATTCAGTCCCATATTGTTTTCATTATTAACCATATGTGTAGTCCATATAGCAGTCCCAGCAAGATTATTAATTTGATTATTACCGAAAGAACCGTAAGGTCTTGGTATATCATGTAAATCTCTCTGTGTGTCCTCTGAACCAGTATTTAGATTAGGTATAGTCCCACTTTGATTAGTTTCTCCTTTGTTAGTATCACCAGCACCAAAACCATTTCTAATCATGGTAGGAGTATGTAGATCACTCCAAAAGAATTTACCATTATCAGAATCAAATTGTAACGTAGGATTAATAGCACCAATCATACATAAATCAATATACTTACCAATATATTTTGCTGGTTCTTGCATTACTTCTAATGCTAACTTTGGTCGTGCTTGAGCGCCAACAACGCCGTCTGCTAACCATTTAGAAAAAGGATTTAATAAAGCAGAAGAACCAATCCCCGCCTCTACTTTATCACCAGCGACATCTACTTGATATGGGTGTCCGTTATTGAGAACGATTGTAGTGTTACCCGGAGCAACAAATTGAGGAGCAAATCCAAAATTTTTACCAATATAAATAGTTCCAAAATCTCCGTCTTTCGCAAATTGATTTGCTACTGGAAAATTAGGTGGTATCTTAACAGCAACATACCTCTTACCATTAGAAGCAACTAACGAATAGAATACTCCGTATGCTGGTGTGTTATTAACTACACTACCACTACCTTTACTTGTTTCATTAACAACACTATATACTATAGGCGCATCGTCTTTAGCGCTATATAAAAAATCTGTTACTTGTTGTGTAATGTATGCTGGAACTAATAACCCACTATCATTACGATTATAATCCGGTCCAACCCAACCACCAGCGTATCTTGTTCCATCAGCACCTTGAGATACATGGAAGAACTTACGATTAGGTTCTCTGCGCTCTTCATCTATCATACATTCAGAAGCGAAATGTTGGTCTTCTGGTAAGAAGGTTTTAAATTGTGAATCTAACCATGATTTCATAAATGTTTTTAAACTTGTATCTACAGCAAAATTATCCCATAACATATTAGTTAATAAGTATTGATTACTAACTAAACTCGGTTCTAAAGCATTAGGCGCAGACACTCCACCATCTCCTACTTGTGTTTCTAAAGATAACCAACCATCAGCAGATCCATCAACGAAAAGCGGATTTTCATTAATATAATTATATAAATTTCTCCCAGCAATAATAAACTCTGGATTAACTACAAATGGGTCATTAAGATATTTGTATTCTCCCTCCACATACCCAGTCGGAATTAAATTGTTAAGGGAATCACTATTAGAATATACACCATTTCTAACTCCACCTTGCAAAAACTTTTTAGAAGAACCCACGCCAGTAGCGCCTCTACTCCAGATACCACTATTAGCAAATTTGGAGGAATACACACCACCAGTATTATTCTCACCAGCGCCTACTTGATAATCTAATGTATTATCAAAAGGTTGTTCTACACCTTTAGAATTAACTGTATTAATACTTGTCTGGTCTGGTTGATTGAGATAACCACTATATTCATAACCATTTACATTAATGTTACCTCGAACTATTTGGGTCATGGGAACCGCTGGAACTGCTGTAAAAGTTGGGGTTTCTAAATAATTTGATATGATAGTTCCTAATGGAGTATTAACTAATTCTTCGGTAGTTTTTATTTTTCGTAGGTCAATCGTCTTTTGTAATTGTTGATTAAATGCATTACATATTGTTATTGGTGTAAGATAACCAGGATCTAATGTAATACTAACACTACTATCATAAAACTCCATCTCATCTAATAGAGTAAAACCAGTAAGGTCAGTAAAGGAAGCATCGTTCGGAAAATTCACATCTGTTACTCTATTCTTCCAATTCATTCTGGTCGCCTTTGCGCCTACGTGTTGGTGACTAACCGCACTATTGATATAATTAGCAACACCCGGAACAGTTAGAACAGGTGGCGTCCCTTCTTCCGTTGCTTTTCTTGGTATTGGCGCTAGATCATAATTCTGTCCGTCTAAACTTTTAAATGATTGTATTTTCATGGTTACAGCATTATCAACTGTCCCAGTAGAATTATCTTTCATACCAGTAATCTCAATTGTATTTGCTTGATTACCAACGGCGTTAATACTTGCATTAGGAACACTCACTCGGTCACCTACATTTAACTGAACTGCTTGTTTAAGGTGTGTAGTCCATACAGCATTAGTAGAACCAGTATCTAAACCACCAGCAACAATACCTTCAGTCTGTTGTCTGCTACTTTCTATTATCAAACTATTCATTTATAATAACGAATATATTAAAAAAAAGGGTTATTTAAATTACTCTATAAAAATTAAATCTTTTTCTAATTCCATTTTATAACAAAAGTAATAACAATCAAAAGGTAATGAACCCTGTTTAATATCACGTGTTAAGTGTTTAAACTTAACTCTTCTATTAGGAATTATTAACTGTAAATATTTTCCAAAAGGTCTTTGGAAAAATCTATACTGAAAAGTATGATTAGGACAAATCAAAATAAAAGGTTTATCTAATTCTTTTAACTTTTTTAATATATCTTTAATTTTACTAAAAGGAGGGTTATCTATTAAAATATCATATTTAGGTGTATAACTAAAAAAATCTTTGTCTTCATGTATAATATCAAAACCCAGTTCATTAAATATAACTTTTTGTTCTCCGTTACAATAAAAAGGACACCATATTTTTTTATCATGATCTACATATTTTAAAATTCTTTCCCAGTCTTCTTTTAATGTTATATAATTATCACTTTCCTTATCAGTTGTAAAACTCATTTATAAAAATGAATATATTAAAAAAAAGGTTATTTAATTTTGGATTTTTATAATCCAGCAGTCGTCATACAATACCATTTAAATCCATTATTGTCTTTCCAGTCCTCAAACCATTTTGGATTTTTCTTTGTTTCCCAATATTTCATTTCCCAATCTGCAGTTGGATATTCGATTTTACAATCTTTCTTTCTATGTGTTCTTCTTGTATCACCATTCTTCCATTCTTCAGTTGCTTTAGTATTATCAAGACGAGCACGAATAGGTCTTAATTTTTTACCACAAGTCATACATATTCTTTTTTCGTTTGTATCAGTTAAATTACTAATATATTTACACACTAATGCATAATCACTTTTCTTAATACTTGGGACACTCATTACTTCACTATATACATATATGTCGCCTTATCTTTAAGTAGGTTTAGTTCTCGGTGAGGTCTTTAAGTGGGTTTAGTATTCGCCCCAATCATCATCTTGTATATCATATGTATGAAAAATAATAAAAAGAGATACAAATAATATAATAGATTCATCAAACATTTTATATATATATTAGTCAGATTTTTTAATATACTTTTTTTGCATACCTTCACCATGTCCCATTATATCAGCGTCCTTTTTCATTTCTTCAGCAACGGATTCATACTTGGTCGATAAGTAAATGTGTCTAATCATTTGAGCGGAGATTTTCTTACCTATATGATTATGAAAAATTCTTGTAAGGTGTTTAGTTATTCCGTTTGGTGTTAGTTGTTTTTTCCTATTATCTATTAGTAAAAATCCAGTATCATTTATTTTCATATAGGATCTAATTATTGATAAAAGTTTGGGTGGTATATCAATTTTTTTTTCACCATATTTATGACTGGTTTTATATTCATTCATACTAAAGAATGCTTTGCGCCCATTCATTACTAAATAATTATGAAACTCTTTCTCATCACCCAATTTCTCGTATTCTTTATTTGTAACTAATTCCATGTTACCATAATCCAACCTCACAGGCGGAAGGAGTGTGTAAAGAGATACAAGTAAATAGTCCTGGTATAACTTACGATCTGCTGGCGTGATTCTCCCAGTCTGAACCTTTGTTTTAATTTTTGCATTATGAACTTCTTTTTGTAACATATTTCTTACCTTTTCTATCTCCTCAAAGTTAGTCCAGTTTGCTTTTTGTTTATCAGATTTAGTTCCATTATTTAATCCGTCTTCATATATATCTACATACTTCTGTCTTTCTTTATCAAATTTATCAACTATCTTTTCTTCAGTTTCTTTTGCTTTTAATAGAACTATAATATTAGATAAATAATTTTTCTTTGTGTTATTACTTAATGGTTCTATTGCTTCCCTAACTTTATCCAGATCCTTAAACGGAGCAATCTTATCTGGTGTTGCGCCAATTAGGTTACCTATTTTACCAAGTGTAAAGTTATACTGTTTAATAGTATTCTCTGATACATTAGGTTTTGCTTTCTTGATTATCTCTGTGTAGGACATTTATATTAATTAGATATATATTATTTTATATCATTTATTTTTTAAAAAATGATTATGCAAAAAAAGATTTTATGTAGAAAGTTTAATTATAGTTTCTGGAAGGTTCATTTTATAACATACCCACATAGTATCAAACCAAGCACCAGCACCTTTATTACCATTCTTGAGAAAGTTATATCTACCATTAGGAATTATAAACTGCAAATAATCAAAATATTTACCAATCCATTTACTTCCCATAGCGTCAATCGGCATCAGAAGACAAAACGGAGTATCTAATGTAATACCTAACTCAATACATTTTTCTTTACAACTAAAAGGAATATTGCTTATTAAATAATCAAAATCAGTTGGGTGTTCTCTATTAAAAGCGTCTTTCTTTTCATTAATGCACTCATAACCTAATTCATTCCATTCATTAATAACTCTACCATTACAATAGAATGGGTCATATATTATTTTGTTTGGTTCTAAAAAAGGTAATAAATCGGTAAGACATTCTGACGGTGTTTCATAGTCATCGTCTTTAAACTGCACGTTATTATGTTTTATTGTAAGTCTGCTCTTTGCTTTTTTTTCCATTTACTTCACTATATATATATATGTCGCCTTATCTTTAAGTAGGTTTAGTTCTCGGTGAGGTCTTTAAGTAAGTAATATCTCTTTCTAAATCCATTTTATAACAAAAATATAAACAATCAAAATTACATTTATTTTCTTTTTCATTTCCGTTTTTAATAAACTGTATTCTTTTTTTTGGTATTATAAGTTGTATTTTTTTATCGTGTGATAGTTGATTCCAATATACTGCATGTAATATAGACGTAGGACATATAACAATAAAAGGTTTATCTAATGCATACAATCTCGTGAATACTTCTTTTTTCTTACTAAATGGTGGGTTAGTTATAACTATATCACCTTTATCATTATCAAAAAAATCTATAGGTTCGTGAATTACATTAAAACCTAAATCAGTTAGATCCTTACCACTCTGTCCGTCACCATAGAACGCTTCCCATATAACTTTATCTTTTGGTATAAAATCTACTATGTTCTCCCATGCTGATTTAGGAGTCATATAATCATCATGTTTAATAAACGATTTAGTATGAAATCCCGCCATATTTATAATATGAAACTATTAAAAAAAAGATTATTTATTATCTCCAGTTTTCTTTATTGATACCAACATTCGCACACTTGATAAGTATATCAACCCATTCTAATGCTTTGTTTCTTTTGTTATCGTCTTCTACTTCGTCTTGTATGATCTGCAATAAATCTACAATCTCAAACATACTACGGACATCAAGAATATCGACCCCATTCTTATCAACTTTATTTACCAACGGAACTTTAATATCGTCTTTTAAAACTAAATCCATTTATATTATGGATACTAAAAAAAAAAATTTTATTTAATTTACACATTTGTTAAATCAATCCCACTATTACTTGGTGATAAATCAAGTATGTCTTCCTGGTCTGCGTCATCACTAAAGTATCGTGGTTTCATGTAATTCCATAGTTCTACAGTATTAATCCAATATACTCTTTCCGCATAACCTTTAGTAGTCTGAACCATTTTATCAACACATATACCTTCTGTATCTCTCATAATTTTCTTATAAATGTGTGCTTTATAATCATCTGCTTTATTTTGCATTTCATTCTTTTTTAACCATCTCTTAAACTCCCAATTAAAATTGCTTGGTGTCGTGTATATATGATCTGGATATTTCTCGTGACTATCAAAGTCAAAGTCATCTTGTTCTTCTAATACTTCTTTGAGAAATTTGTATATCGGATTAACATTATCTTTCTTCATGTCGTCGTATGCTTTGGTCTGTGGTCTATCTTGTGATGGATTGTAGAACTCAATATCTCTATCCATAAGTGCGGAATAAATACTATCTAACCATTTACGATTTTTTCTTTTCTTATGAAGCGGTCCAAAGTATTCTTTATCCTTTCTGTGCTTACTACTCATTTTTGTTACAACAAATCGTCTATCATCGTAAGGTATCTCTACTGGTGTGAGATTATTACTAATGTAGAAGTATCTTACAAAATTAGACTGTTTGTATTTACCAGCATATTTTTCGTGAATGATATTATCCGCCGCTGTGATTCTATCTTTAATTTTTTCTTTATTAGCAAAACTATCCTTACCTTCTACCTCATTAAACTGCACCATTAATTTATTCTTTAGACATTCATTAAATCCACCGAGAATATCTTGGACTTCGCTGGTTCTGTGTCCGTAGTTATGTGACCTTCCCATAATGTCTTCTATCAAATCCATAAAAGTATCTTTACCAGTTCCTTGTTCTCCTCTAATAACAAATGCTACTTGCGGATTAACATGCGTCTTCTGAAATAGATGCGCCACATAGTCGAGTATGTATTCTCTACAATCTACCTCATCACCAGCAACAAGGTTAATATGATATACAAAGTCTTCCCAAGCATTATCTACTCTTTCTTCTACTGGAATATATCTACTATCAAAACCTTCATATGAATTAAAAATTAATGGATTATCATGGTTATCAATAGGAATAAAATCAATACCGTCGTATATTCTTTTCTCATCGTCCTCAAACCATTCATTAGCAAACTTTACTTTCATTACCTTACCACTATCTATCTTTTCGTATTTATAAGACCTATGTAATGTAGAGAAATCTTTCTCACTCATAATAGTCCAACCAAAAGTAGAAGTCTTATTAAGAAATCTTACTGGGTTGCGTATCATAAAGTTATTGATCTCAAACTCTTCTTTTCTTGTTTCATAATCCATAGGTAGAGGTGCAACAAAATCTTCTGGTATCTCTAATGAATATTCGTGTTCCTTAACAACTAACTCGATATCAAAACCAGTTTTATTTTTTACTAATGTTTGTAAATGTATAAGTATTGCTTTTACATTTCCACCAATCCACTTATCACTAATAAATAATCCATCGTAATAAGGAACACCAACATTCTCAATACTAATATCTTTAATAATAGTTTGTATGATTTCATTCTCAAACTTTTGCATTACCATACTCATATTAGAACCTCTTGGGTTTTTAGATTTACTTTCTTTCTTTGGTGGGAACTTTAACATAATCTTTTTTTGTATCTCTTTCATTTCTTTATCAAAATCCTTAAACCATGAATTATCACTTTGTTGTTTCTTATCTGAATACATACTAATAAGTATTTGTAATTTACTAACACCTTCTTGAGAAAGTATCTGTTCTCTGTTCTTAACATACTGTTCCAGATAATCAGAACTAATACATTTATCTTTACAGATCTTAAGAAGTAAAACCGGGTGAGCGTTTTTGATATCTATATCTTTATATAATCCGTCCGCAAGAAAACCTCTAACTTCTTTCTTTTGTGATTGTAATCCTAATCCTTGTGTAACATATATTCTACCTTCAGAACAACCATTACCATATTTGTATTTTCTTTTAATAGTTCCACCTTCTTTAATAACATCACGGAGATATTGTTGCATTTGAGCGTAATGGGTTTTAATGTCTTCCTTCTTACCGTCTTCATTAGCACCATCGTCCCAACACATATTAGTGAAGTCCTCTAATGATAATGACTTTACATATTTCGCTCTCTCCAAATCAACGCATTCTATAAACTCCATATTATCCTTAATCATATATTTATTACCAACATTTTTATTTTCAGTTTTCAGCATTATTCTATATATGTATTATTCCCAAAACTTTAAGTAGTTTCCGATTTCTTAATTATATAAAAAATTAAGATATTAAAAAAGAATTTATTGTTCGGTGACTGGTTCGTTGTCTGGGAATAGACCACGCCGTTTTAATTTGTATGGTTGCATCGCACCACGACATAGTGTTTCTTTGTTCCTATAGAACATTTGATTTAGAGATCCTAAAGTTATATGGAATGCTTCTGGAACGTCCATGTTAATTCTTGTTCTCGCTTCTTCTACAGAAGTAAAGTTATCAATAAAATTATCTTGCTTATCATACAAGTCGTAAGCAAATCGTCTTCCTCTTCCTACGTGTTTAGATTTAGTCATTCTTTATTCTATATAGTATTGTATTCATTTCTTTATATAGTTTCTTTATGGGCGCTTCTTACATTTATTAACACAATCAGTATTGTTAATCCAGTAACTCTCACGTGCTTCTAACTCTGTGCGTGTAACACAAGGGAACTCCTCTACTACTTCCATGCTATAGTTGTTCTTCTCTATGATTTGGAAGACTGTGTTGTATCCATATGTCCCACGCTTATATCTTTGGTAATGGTTCTTATGTTCTCTCTTCCTTGCTCTTATATCTTTCCTTGCAGTAGATCCTATATATTCTAATCCAGTTTCTAAACACTTAACACTATATATCTTGGAATCGCTGTAATCTAACATCTATACCTATAGAAAAGATATAAATATCATGTATTTAATCTTATAATGTGCTTTTTAGTAGTATATATACTATAAAGTGACTTAAAGAAGCATTAATAGCGCTATTAATGCTTCTTTAAGTCATTTATCCATATATTTACCTTTAAATAACACATATCTATATATATACTACCTAATTACTACTATCTTTCATCTTTTTCTTTGCTTTCTTACTCATTTT
>TARA_R110000751_G_scaffold49529_5_pt1 | contig 12261 bp, 6 predicted proteins | sample TARA_R110000751 | Tara Oceans TARA_R110000751 (sample SAMEA4398001) | marine metagenome | biome: Polar Biome; feature: [MES] marine water layer (ENVO:01000295) within the mesopelagic zone...; material: water (ENVO:00002006), including particulate matter (ENVO:01000060) such as...... | reverse complement strand
ATTTACCGTCCTTTATCCCTTACCGGGCATAAATGGATGAGTAATACTAACAAGACTATATTCCAAGGCTGGGATCAATTACCTGAACGAGGTGAATTGATAATAATAACAAAATCACTAAAAGATGTAATGGTTCTAAGAACCCTTGGATTTATTAGTGCTGCATTGCAGAATGAAATTACTAGTATCAAGGATACTGTAGCCCGAGAATTATATGAAAGATTTAATATAGTATATATATTAAATGATTTTGATTATACTGGTGTTAGAGGCGCTAACAATCTAAAAAAGAAATATGGATTTACTCCAATATTCTTACAAGGTTTTAGCACTAGACATAATGGGTTTAAAGATATATCTGATTTTAGGAAAGATCATACTGCTGAAGAAAGTAAAAATAAAATAAATAAATTGATATGCAAATAATACGAGAACATACAGTCGATGAAATTATTGGTGATGTAAAAACTAATAAATTTAAAATCGGCGAAGACTCAATGGGAATAATAATAGACTCATTGATTAATCTGTATTCTGATCCTATTGGTTCTATAGTAAGGGAAGTAACATCGAATTGTTATGATGCACACCGTGAGAAAGATCTTAAAGTTGCTGGTACGATACCAATGACTAATGAAGATGATCCTAAATGGTTCCATCCCCAAACTAAAAAACCACAAATAGAATTTCAAGGAGAGAATGTCCTTTTAGGTGTAGGTAACGCCTTTTTATTCCGTGATTTCGGAGTAGGTTTAAGCAAAAAACGTGTAGAAGAAATTTATACTCTTTTTGGTAATTCAACTAAAAGAAGTGATAATAATCAAATCGGTGGTTTTGGGATAGGAGCTAAATCTCCATTTTCATATACTGATACATTCTATATTATAAGTAAACATAATGGTAAAACATTTAATTACATGTTATATAGAGGTAATGATGCATTTCATATGGATCTCCTTAAGGAAGGGGTTACAACTGAATTGAATTCTACTGAAGTAATAATACCTTTAGACAAAGAAGAATCCTATAGAGATATTAAGAATTTTGCAAAAGCTATTAATAATCAGTTAATGTATTTTGAGGACCTTGAGTTTATAAATGTATCCGAAGGTGGAGGCCGTGAAATAAAAAAAGCACACATCGATTATGAGGATGATGAGCTTATTATAGACCTATCACAGCAACACTCCTACGAATTAAAAGAACTACATTTAATAGTTGGACGAGTACGTTATCCTTTAAATGTCTCTATGTTTGAAAATAGCCTATGGATGAATAATGATGTTCCATGTGGTATTAAGTTTGAAGTAGGAGAATTAGATTTAGTTCCTAGTAGAGAAGCAATTCGATATACGGATAAAACTAAAAACGCTATTTTGAAAAAGGTTAGTAAGATAAAAAGTCTACTTAAAATGGAATGTGAAGCTGAATTAGCTGATACTCGAAATATGGTAACTTGGTTAACTCAAGCCTCCGCATTAAAAGCTAATAGTAGTAGATATGGTAGATCAGAGTTTGATTCTATATTTGGTGTTAAATCATATTTAGCCGAACTTAAAGGTAGTAATATAAAGTGTGAGCTTCATGATCAAACATTGTCTTGCAGCTTACTGAATGACGAGCATAGAACTAATCTTTTGTTCAATGGTTTTACTATACATAAGGTAAGAAGAGAAACTAGTCTTAATTATGTAGGAGGTTTCAGACTGGTTAAAAGTACACCTGGGACAAAGGATTTAATAACTTTACCTATGTTTTTTCAACAGCAGGGAGATCCTACTAGTGAAGACCCTGAAGTAAAAAGAAAAGTATTTACTAAAGCTAAAGACTTGTTTATACTACATGACAAATGTCCTGATGGATTTATTCAGATACGAAGAGCGTATAGTACGCCGCTTGACGAGAAGGCAAATCTTTTTAATCAGGATACTCACAGAACTCCTGAAACTATAGAATCAGATTTTAATGCTATGTCAGTCTTGTTTTCTAAAGTACAAATGATTGACTATGATGGAGTAGCTGTTACGAATGACGATTACTTAGATACTGTAGGAGATTTTGAAAGTGACGCAGAGAAACGTAGACGTTTGGGTAAAGCTTTTATGAGAAGAGCTTATTTCAAAGATAAATGGGATGATGCAGTTGTTCAGTTTTCTAATAGTGAGTATTTTATATCTGATTTAGTAAAATATCAAGAAGAAGGTGGTATATTAATATACGGCGTTTCTGAAGATACTGAGTTACTAAGAAGTATAACTGCTATATGTAAGCAGGCGGGTAAGTATAAGAAGTGTTATGCAACAAATGATATTGGTATAACCGACCATCCTGTAGTAATACTTAAAGTAGCAGCCGTATTAGTAAAACAATTAAAAGAAGCTAAATTTATTCACGTAAAAGACCTATTCACTATGAAACATTCATTCTTACGTAACTGGAATACTGCAAGAAAAACTAAATCCTTAACAGATGAGTTGTATTTCTACTCATTCTTTGAGAAGTTAAATTCTGATTTATACTATAAGTGGAGAAAACTTAAAGAAAATCATGAAGAAAATTATAGAGAGCATGCTCATATAACAAAAGCTGGCGCTCTTCTTTTAGAAAAAATGTGTGATGAAAATGATTGTATAAATCATATGATGTTATCACATTTAAGAGAGTTAAGTAAATATTCTGATGGTTTAGGCCTATTACGCCATTTAGAATTTTCTCAGCTGGACAGCACGAGTTCGTCAAAGATACCTTCTAAAGAGGTCTTTCTAGCTATTAGAGAATATCTAAGGTTTAAAGGAAAAACAGTAGTAAAGTTCAAAAAACAAAAAAAGAAAGTAGAGAAAATCTCTACAAATAATAATTAATTAATATATTTGTAAATGACAAATTCTTATTTAGTCTGTAAAATTGGTAAAGACGAAGTCCAAATCATTATTGATGGACTACCAAAAAGTATCTCAAAACAATTTAACGAAGCCGACCAAGTTATAGCACTTGCTCGTAATTACAACGCTTCAAGAGATCAAGATGAACGTAACGCTATACTGGAGAAAGTGAAAACCTTACTTACTCCTGCAAATCGCATTCAGCATGGAACTGATGGCCGTTTTGAGTTTGATGGTGGAAATAAAATGTATCTTAAAGGTACAACGGATCCTATTCCGAATTTCCTAGCTAAAAAACTTATGCAATGGTTAGAAGAAAAAGTGCCGTTAGACGGTTTGGTCAATTTCTGGAAGCACCTGTTACTAAATCCTGATAAGTCTGTTAGAACGCAGCTATATGGATTTTTAGAGCATAATGGGCACCCTATAACAGATAAAGGTTATTTCTTAGCTTATAAAGCTTGTAAAGTCAAAAAAACTTATGATACTGAAACTGGTGAGGAGAAAGTTCAGTTTAAGTACAGTGAGGATACAGGTGAACAAGAGTCGAAATATACACAATCACTAACTTTTGCTCCATATCATAGTGGAGCACATGGAATGGTAATAAAGTGTGGGACACCCATTACTATGCCCAGAGAAGATTGTGACTCAGATCCTGAGACAACTTGCTCCGCTGGCCTCCATGTAGGGTCAATGGAATATGTATCAGATTTTGGATACAGTGAAGGTGTAATCCTAGAAGTTCTTGTAAGTCCTCGAAATGTTGTAGCAGTTCCGACTGATTACAATAATACGAAGATGAGAACATGTGAATATTTTCCTATTGCTATAAACAATGGTGAAAATGAAAGCATATTCCTAGAATCTGACTATACTGCATTTGATAACCCTCAGATGAAGAAAGATTTACGAGAATACGAAAATGCTAAAAGACAACAAATCAATGAATTAGAAACTGAGCTTGCTCAAAACTCTGAAATTGCCGAAAGTCTGGTAGCTTAACTATAATCAGTAAGATCGGGCCCTAACAATAGAGTTTCCTCCATTTGTACTCTATGGGCCCGTCCCTTACATTTAATTTAAATTATGAGAAAAGAGCTGAAGATAGAAATACCGCATTTTATTACCCATGTAGCAAAAAGTCAAAGCAAATGGGTAAAAATAAACGGACAAAGGCTTTACACCGGTATGAATCACCACTTACGTGCACTTATTATTAGAAGAATGCATGGTTATATACAACAATACATACCTAATGGGTTAGATATTCGCAGTATGGGACCTCTAAGAATAAAACTAGAGTTACATACTGTTATAAACCATGGGGATATTAGAATGTATAAAGGAGATTTGAGATGGCGTCCGCCAAAAAAAGACTACAAACCTAAATGGGATGTAGATAATTTATGGATATGGATAAAAGCATTTCAAGATACTATTGTTGAGATGGGATTAATAGACGATGATAATTGCGCTGTTATACCACAAACAGGAGAAATTGAATTCATACCAGTAGAAACATTAAATGATAGAAAATTAGTATTTAAAATAACAAAATATAAAAAATAAAAAGATGAAAATTGATCACGTAAGTCATTCATCATTAAGCGCTTTAAAAATTTCTCCCCTTCATTTTCAAAAGTATCTAAGCCGGGAATTAAAAACAGATAATAAATCTTATGATTTAGGATCTGCTATTCACTGTTATATATTAGAAAATAGTTCATTCAATACCAGGTATGTAGTTAGTGACGTACCTGTAATTGGAGGAATGATGGGAAAATTTATAGAAAGTTTGATAGAGAATGAAAAATATCTTGTAGAAACAGCTTATGATTCTACAGAAGATACACCAACAGACTTTATATTAAAAGATAGAGATGAACTATATGAACATTGTTACGATATAGCTGGTTTTAAGACAGCACTCGCAACTGTAATAACTAAACTTGATAAAGCAGAGAATAAACAGTACATGGATTTTCTTAAGAGGTCTGAGGGTAAGATTGTATTATCCCAGGAAGATATGGAAATAGTTTTAAGCTGCTCAGAAACAATAAAAGCACATAGCCTAGCATCACATATATTAAACACAGCAGAACTTTCAGGTGCAGAACCTGAAAAAGAACTTCTTTGGACGCATAAAGATTTTAAAGTTAAATCAGTTATTGATAATCTAATACTAAACAAGGAACGTAAGTTAGTTACTATTGTAGATTTAAAGACTACTGCTAAGTCTGTTTATAGTTTTTCATATTCATATAGTTCTTATGGATACTATAGACAACTTGCTATTTATAAACTAGCTACGCTAGATTATTTAAAGAGTATAGGAGAAGATCCTATGGAGTATGATATTAAAACTTATATTGTAGCTGTTCAAACTACGGGATTGTTCGAGTGTGTGGTATACGAGCCGGATAGTCTGGACTTGTCTGTAGCCGTTGATGAATTCAATAGCCTGCTTAATAGGCTTAAATGGCATCAGGACCACAACCGTTGGGATTACCCAATGGAGTATTATAACAATAACGGTGCAATTAAAATCAAATTAAGCGATGAATCTATATCAAGAATTAAGAAAAGTTCAGAGTGTGGTTGATACAACTCAAACTTTGGAATTTATGATGCCTTTGATAGGTTATACAAAAACAGAATTAGCTCCTTATTTAATAAATGCATATCTTGGCGATGTGGCATTTTTAGATAAGTTAGGTAATTCTCCAGATATATATGTTTTAATGAAGTATAGTAAACATTTATCTTATTATAACCTGGAAAAAGATGTAAAGGCTAATAAATGTTTTAAAGAATCTTATCCATTATTAAGAGGTACATACATAATGTATGTGTTTACCCTAAATAAAAAATTCATAAGTGACTTTGAGAATTTCCAAGTAGGAAAATATTCTGAATTCTCTTCTCCCGCAAAAAGTATGATACTAAAGGATCGTTCATCAGATAGTCCTATGAGGTCTGTCTTAAGTAGAGCTGACTCTTTAAGAGAATATTGGGAAAATAGGTTAGATGAAGTCTTACCAAAAGATTCAGAGTTATGGTCTTCTATAGATTATAATAAAGAACTTTTTGGGTTACAAGAATTCAAAGAAGTAATAGGATATGTCGATCTGCCAGCTAGCTTAACCCGCTAGGTGGTAGGTCTTCACCTATAACCCTTCATTCTGAACTCCCAGCTTATAAGTGAATTTCCCCTTTTTTGAGGCACGCTTCTTGTATCGAAGGCGTCTTTCCTTTAGTTGTTTGAGTACTGCACATTTTTCATACTCTTCTCTATCCTCATCTTGAAAATACTCAATTAGAACATCAAATACTGAAGCCTTATCGTAATCTGTTAGTAACCAAAACAAAGTATCAGGAAAAACTGTAAAATCATACTCACTCATAATTAACTTATAAGTATTATTCATAGAATGATATTTCACTATTTCTTTTTCCTCCTCTGTCATTAGCTCTACATCTCTATCTTCCGGGTCATAAAAAAAATTATCTAAATTTTCACTCATCAATTTATATTTTAATTTAACATTATTCCAAATCAAACCATTTTAATTTATCTCCTGCATCAGTAAAGAATTCTTTACCTACTAGCACGTTTCTCCAGTACTTACGTAATTTAGCATCTCCTTTCTCATATTTTCCAGATTTTCTCTTATATCTTTCAAGATCTCCACCAGTTAATACTGAAATCATGTCTGATACTAACTGAGTCGATAGTTTACCATAAGCTTCAATACTTGTTAAATTCGCAGCCGGTGCTCTTAGAATATCATAAAAAGAACTTCCAAACGGATTATAGAATAACATCTCACCCTGTACACGTTTTATATTATAAAGCATTTGATTTTCAAAAGCAGATAATGGTTCATCCTCACCATCCGGCTTAAGTAAACCTGCCGTAAAGTATAAAAATACCAATCCTAATGCTTCTCCTAAAGATCTTCTAAGATTAGCTTGTTGATGAGAATTAAGGTCCTTATATCTTTCATTCATAGTTAGGAATTGTAATTTAAATAAATCTTTTCTTATATCCTCTAGAAATCTAACTGTAGTAACATAGTTTCCTTCCGCTACAGTTTGTAATCTTTCATTAAAGTCGGCTTTTTTAAATTCAGACTTTTTATCATAAAACAATTTCTCTACCCCTTGGAATCTACGTAGGTAACCAGGTCTTGTCCATTTACGGAATTGGAATGCCCATCTACCAGCTGCATATTGTTGCAAAGCAGATCTATCTTTATTGTTATATATACCATGCAGTCTTTGGTATACAGCATGCATTTTTTCAGTAAATTCAGAACGTTGTTCTAAACTGAATTGATTTTCAACTTCAGAATTTAATTCTAATCTTCCGTCTACTACTGTATAAGCATCATATAAATTTATTTTTCCTGTAGAGATTGTAAATTCTGTATTTATCATCAGGGATAAACCCAGTTGAGTCTGGATCATATGCTCTCCTGAAGTCTGTAAAAAGTAGAGGGCCCCTAAATCAGCTCGCATACCTAATTTTCTATGAGACATTCTCATACCGTATTCATCAAAATCTTGCTGAACATCGAAGAGTTCATTTAGTAAACCAATTTTAGATTGGGGAGTTCTTGATAATACATCTGCCGCAAAACCAGACATATTTGCTGTGTAATAACCTTTTGCTTTTGTCCAGTTTTTTACAGTATAATGTTCACCCGCATACGCTTCTATCGCATTCATCATAGATCCGAATGTTACATTTGATAAAGCAGCATGCTTATTCAGTGCCATAACTCTTAAACTTCCATACTGTAATATTGCGTCACCAAGTTGTTCTACATTAAAGGTCTTCTCACCAACTCTAATAGTTCCTTCTTGTTTTTTACGTTTACCCCATACTTGCGCTTGCATATAATCCTGAAAACGTGCAAATCCTTGAGAGTTTATTCCAGCTTCAGTCTGTGGTTTCTCCGTAACTGGGTCCAGGATTGGCATACCGGATTTAAGTTTTGTAACTCTCCTGTTTTTAATAAGTTCACCAGCACCTTCTAACTCTGGTGTAATCTCATTCATTTCTTGGAAGTTTACAGCCATTGTAAAAAATCTTTGTAAACCATCTGTTAAATCATAAGCTACATCTTCAGGGCTTAGTTGCCCCTCTTCATTTCCTATAGTTCTAACATAATGAATTGGGACATAATCTAATGGGTTTCCACTTTCGTCTGTGTATTCCCCATAAGAAACATTATCTACTTGTCTTACTGTCATTTCAAGTATAGATTCTTTTACTGCATCATAACTTCTAGTAATTATACCTCCTTCTTTCTCCGTTATTCTTTCACCTGCCGATGCTCTAAGAGATGGTAATGCTCTCTTCTTTCTATAACTTGCTGGTAATAAACTTTGAGCATATGTATAATTTTCTTCATAAAAATCATAAAATACTCTTCTTGGATCTTCTTTGCTCATTTCATTAAGAGCTTGCATCTTAGGACTTAAATAATTATTTGGGTTATGTTCTGCATAGAACAGATTCCAATTTAGTTTGTCTAGATGGGTATTATCTTCTATAAATTTATCTTGAAGAGCTTTAAACTCTGGTGTATGCAGTCCTACTATACTTCCTGTAACTTGTCCTTTTTCAGTAGTCTCTAGCATAAAATCAAATACTGCTCTATTTGAATAGAGATTTACACCTCGGTTATGTTGAAACTTCTCTAAAGCTTTCGTTACTTTCATAAGGCCCTCAGTAGTAGAAGTTCCATTTCGTAAATTTATTGTAGCTTCACTTACCTTTCTTCTTTGTATAGCAACTAGTTTACTTACCATAGCAAGTGTAGTATCTGTAGAGTCTCCTAAACCATCTGCCCATCTAGCCGCAGCTGATATGTCTCTTGGCGCAATTAATAACTGAGCTTCTAATGCTTTTATACTCATACCAGGATTTTTGCTTAATCTTCCTAATGCCTCAGCAATCATTGGTCTTATTAAAGCTGCATGTTCAGTTTTTACAAGCTCTCTCTTTGCTATAGCTGGTTGAACATAGTTCTCTAAGAGATTCTTATACCCAGACTCTGCAAGCATAGGAGCCATTAAAGTTATGTTATCTAATATATCGTATACACTTACAAAATCTAATATTTGGCCTAAGTTCTTTGCGTTTAGTCCTCCTGTCTTTTGTAGACTTTTTAATTTTTTATAAGCACTGTTTATATCTCTGACCGCACGTTTAGTATATAGAATTAATCCTTCTTTCTCAGTAAGCTCATCAAGTTCCTCATGTAATGTTTTTATTGCCGTTAGGTACTCAGAACTATTTTGTGCTTTTTTATACTTAACTATTTTTGTAGCGATTTGATCTTTAGCCTTTTGGAATATGGTTAATAATTTATCAGCGTCTTCTTGTTGTTTTATCCCAGCTTCATCGGTTTCGGGTGATACGTAACTAATAGCTTTCTTTATAAGTTTAGACTCTATAGGCTGCATATTAGTTAATTTATTTAGTACTTGTAAATTAGTCTCCGGGAAAGATACCTTAGCAAATGTGATATTTCCTTCGTTATCAACATTTACATCTGCTTCTAAAGGTAAAATATTTATTTGGTCTATCTTTATACCCTTCTCTTCAATTATATGCTTATATATAGAAAGCTGTAATCGATACTTATTAAATAATGTATTTGTTATACCTGATAGAGCTCCTATAAAATTAGGTAATCTTTGTTCTATAGTAGCAAACTTCCCTCTTGCTTTTGTTTTTAAATCCCATATTATTTTTCTTCCATCTGATGTAAGCTCAATAATATCAGCAGTACCTGCTACCAAATCAGATTTATCTGCTATTAAAGTTTCTGAGTACAGAGTACTTCCTGCAGCTTCTTTCTCTCTTACCCATTCACGTAATTGTGGTATAGCATTTCTAAAAGCTGTTTGTTGATTCTCCGGTACACTATTTATTAACTCATCTAGGCTTCTTTTTTCTATTATGCCCTGCATTAGATTGTGTAGCCCTGTCCCCATATCATCTCTTAAGAAATCCCATAGATTCTGAACTTTATCTGCCGTGTTAAAAGGACTACCCTCTTTTTGATTCTTAGCGGCTACTTTCTCTGCCATTTCTTGTTGTTCAAAAGGATGTTGGAATATCTCCATTAAGCTGCTTACACGGTTTAATTTTACACCATCTTGCATATAGTAGTTATTACTAGCTGTAGGGGCAACAATTTGTTTACTCTCTGCTAGCAACTCGTTTAAAGCTTCTTTCTGGGTAAAAGTTTTTAAATATGGAATCTTTGTAGATGCATATCTACCCACACGCCTAAACATTGTTTTAGCCTTATCTCCCATATTAACTACATTTCCATCCGAATTTCTGAATTCAATTTTAGAATTCTGTAAAGCATAGTATTTATGAATACCTATATTTTCTACGCTTAGTCCTCCCGGATTCACATTCTCTATAATAGCTGATGCTGCAGGCCCTAAAATATCATATAACTGACTATTTAAGTCGTTTATAGATTCTTTTATACCAATTCTATTAAAGAATCGTTTAATAGAATCCCAAACCTTTCTTAAGGTTCCCATTAAACCTGAGCCATAATCTTCTTTAGCAACTTCATTTGTATAGGTCCCTACAATATACTTTCCTAAGATTTGTCCTGCGGCCTCTTTCTTAAACTCTAAGTCAGTGGTATATAATCCACTATAGTCTTTAAGGACCTGTTCATAGGTTTGAGTACTTCCTACTAGATTTATTAATCTATCAAATGAAGGGTTATCCATCATTTCTACATAAAAGTGACCTGCTTCTTCCGGTAATGTGTAACGATCTCTTTCATTATCTACCTTAACTACTCTATTAGCCATATCTGCCACACCAATAGCATCTACTCCTAATTTAACTTTAAGACTATCGTATTTTTCTACAGGTATCCCAAAGTTTTCCATTAACCAAGTTTCTATCCTCTGGTCTAATTCGTTTAGAACTGCTGTTTTTACATTAGGAGTTAGTCTAGGCATTAAACCGCCATTTGTTTCACTGCTATTAGACTCATCTATTCTCTGATCTAATGTTATTTCCGTTATATCTTTAACTGGAGTCGGTTCATGCATTAAAGCATTGCTTGGGTTCATACTCTCTACAACAACATTATCAGCCTGCATCTCTACATGTCTAAATCTTGTACCTAGAGGAGTAATCTCTTCATAAATCCCCCCTCGAGCTGTACTCCTCTTAAACTTAAAGAGTCTAAATTTATCTCCAGTAAAGGCTTTAAAATATCCTACATATTCTTGAACTCCTACTTCTAAACTATCAACGAATATCTGTGGTGTTTGTTTTTTATGAATAAAATATTGATTTTGGTTAAGGCCGTGGGCTTTTCTTAATACATCACTGGTTTCTAAAGACTTAGAATCTATAGTCATTAAAAGACCCTGTTCTGTATACATGTTTCTTATAATCTGTTCTACAGCATTATCATCAAAGTAATTTTCATATCCCATACTACGAGATTCTTTTCTGAAATAATCAGTTAAACCTGCAGATTGCCAGTAAGAAATAGGAATTAAATCTACAAAAGAGTTAGGCCCTAACATAAATCCAGATGTTATCACTGCGTACTTAACTAAATTCTGTGCTAGAATTCTAACTTCATCTCTAGGATCTTGTAATAACTCTGCCCATCTATCTGTAATTAAGTTTAATTGGGGTGTACCCAGTCGTGTAGTATTATTAAAAGCTATAGTTTGTAAAACATTATCTATACTCACATTATTTTCATGGCCGTATAACATACCTAAAAATGGATCATTTGTTAATCCGTACTGTTCTTTTATCCGGGTTAAAGCTTTAAGTAATGATCCTTCTGCAGTAAATAAATATTTTTGTACTGCTTCATTCTTTTCGTATATCATTAGTCCAAATGGAGAATTCTTTTTGGTGAATGAATAGTATAATGCCATTCCATTTATTACATCTGTTAATTCAGGAGTAAGAGTTCTATCTAGTTGTCCTGTAGTCGTAGCTATCTTATTCTTTAGCTCAAGGAATCCTGGAACATTATATGGAATGAACTTTGATGTATACGAAACAGCTGCATCTAGTCCATATTCTCTAAACGCCTCTAATCTAGAGGTAGAATTCCCAATATTTATAGAAGCTTGTCCAGTATTAAAAGACTCAACAGCTCTATTATAGCGTTCAAAATAACTTAGACGGCTTGTATTCTTTAAAGTTTCAGGACTTACAGCAGTATTAAACCTGCTTAAATCTCTTGCTACTTTACTATACTGTAAAAAATCAGAGAGTATTTGTGTTTGGGGGACTTTAAACTGGTCAGCGCTATAATCAATTATTAGAGATTCTTCTAAAGAAGTTTTA
>TARA_R110000751_G_scaffold246807_2_pt1 | contig 12289 bp, 8 predicted proteins | sample TARA_R110000751 | Tara Oceans TARA_R110000751 (sample SAMEA4398001) | marine metagenome | biome: Polar Biome; feature: [MES] marine water layer (ENVO:01000295) within the mesopelagic zone...; material: water (ENVO:00002006), including particulate matter (ENVO:01000060) such as...... | reverse complement strand
TCAGATTGTGTTTTTTACAGACTGGAGATGTGGCGGAGCCACACGACCATCAGATGTAACCTTATTGGTCGATAACATTTCATGGGGAGCTAACAGATTATCAAGTCCACCAGCACCATCCTGTACAAATGGCGTGCAAGATGGAAATGAAACTGGCGTAGATTGTGGTGGTTCTTGTCCTAATTCTTGTATTCCGGACCCAACCTCCTCAGCACCTCAGTTTTCTTCTACAGGAACCGATCTATATGTGTACAGTGATATCGTAGGACCTAGTGTGACTAATTTTATTTTCAATTCGTTTGGTGGTGCTGGTACGTATAATGAAATTGATTTAGAGTCCAATGGAAATATGTCTGGAAAATTATTTGAATTGGATTTCTTTGGATCGCAATGGGATCCAGTAGATGCCAGTGCATACACCTATGTTCATCTGGATTATTACGCTTTAGCAGCTACCACCAATTTTGAATTCTTTTTAATTGATGATTCGTTATCGGCATCCGTTTGTTGCGGTAATCCTGCAGAGCCTAAGTATTCCTTTGGGCCTAATGGTGATGAGCCGTTAGTCAATGGGCAGTGGAAGAGCGTCTTTATTCCTTTATCTCACTTTTTAAATTTCAATGGCGGTTGGGATGGAACCGATCTAAAACAAACTAAATTCACTGGTAATGGAACGGTTTATTTTGACAATATCTACTTCAGCACTTTCAATACTCTAAGCCTTGCGCAATTAGCTCCAAACAGCTTTAAAGCATACCCTAATCCTACTAGCGATTCTTGGGAATTAAATGGAGGAGACACACTTATTACTAAGGTAGAAATTTATGATGTTCTAGGTAAACAAATGCAGACTATAGATGCTCACTCTTCTACGGTTACGATTACTAGTGCTGGTTTAAAAGCTGGAGTTTACTTTGCAAAAGTTTCTACAAAACAAGGAAGCAGTACCTTGCGATTAGTAAAGAAATAAAGCTGCCCTAAAAAGCAAATTACTAAGCGCTTTATCAAGGCCCTCAATAACAGATACCAACCGTTATTGAGGGCTTTTTTAATTAAAACAAAGCTGCTCTTATTTGAAGAATTTAGTCGTCGATAAAATCTTTGTATTCTCTGAAGAATGATTCTAGGCGATCCATATAGGTATAAAAAAACTCGTAAACTTCAGGCCAGTCGGTTTGCTTCTGTATTTTGACGCCTTCGTACATCACAAATACTCTCGAAATGGTCTTACCAGATTCCAATATATAATTCTCTTCAAAAATAAGTTCCTCACTCACCTCTTCCTTCATTATATTTTTAAGGCTTATTAGTTTTTCATAATAATAAGCTCTAAAAATAGTGTCATCATGAGTGATATCTATAGACACCAATGCCCGCCTATCTTCAAATGAAAATTTAAGGTTAATATCCTTCAGTTTTGTATCGTACAACAACCATTTGCGATCATATCGCTTTCCAAACATGGTCCAGAACTGTTGTCTTACATTTTTTGCTTCTTCTTTAGAGTACATGGGCCAAAAGTAAGAGGAAATTGCACCTAAAAATTAAAAACTCCGCAGAAAATACTACAGAGTTTTTATAATTCAAATCAAATACCACCAACTAAGCAAGGCTTTTTTTTATTCTTTAATGCCTTAATCTTTTGTAACTCTATTCTTTACATATTTCTCCAACCACATATCTTGTTCCCATAAGACGTGTAGAATAGATTCTTTTGCACGATAACCGTGACTTTCCTTAGGTAACATTACCAGTCTTGCTGTTGCCCCTAATCCTTTTAAGGCATTGAAATAACGCTCGCTTTGTAATGGATAAGTTCCTGAATTATTATCTGCTTGACCGTGTATAAGAAGTAAAGGTTCATCTACCTTTTCTGCATTCATGAATGGAGACATGCTGTTATAAACCTCTGGAGCATCCCAATAACTGCGTTCTTCACTTTGAAAACCAAATGGTGTTAAGGTTCTATTGTAAGCGCCTGATCTCGCAATACCGGCTGCAAAAAGGTCTGAATGTGCCAGTAAATTTGCAGTCATAAAAGCGCCATAGCTATGACCTCCTACTGCTACTCTATTTCTATCTATATATCCTAATTCATCCACAGCGTCAATCGCTGCTTTTCCGTTTGCTACCAGCTGTTTTATAAAAGTATCATTAGGCTGTTCATCTCCTTCTCCAACAATAGGAAATGCCGCATCATCTAAGACCACATAACCTTTCATCACCCAGTATACAAAACTTCCATAACTAGGATAAATAAACTCATTAGGATTTTGGGTGTTTTGTGCAGCACTAGCCTTGTCCTTAAATTCTCGAGGATAAGCCCAAAGAAGCATAGGTAACTTTTCCTTTTTACTTTTATCGTAATTAGGAGGTAAATACATAGTAGCGCTCAACTCCAAACCATCATCTCTTTTGTAGGTAATCAATTCTTTATGAACATTTTGCAATCCTTCAAATGGGTTTTCAAAAAACGTTATTTGTTTTAAATCATTTTTGCGATCTATATCCCTGATGTAATAATTAGGATAAGTAGTAGGCGATTCTATACGAACTAAAATCTCTCCTTTATCCATGTCTATAGCCTCCATCAAGTTCTCCTTTTTATCTGTATAAGAAGATTCATAAAGCCTTTTTGTTTTCTTTGACTTCAAATCCATTTGATCTATAAACGGAAACTGTCCCCTATCAGAATATCCCTGCCCAATAAGAAAGGCTTTATTCCCGTGTAACTTTAAAATATTTTGATCCCATTTATTCTTCGTGGTTACAAAATTACCCGGGTCAGAATACACATCTTGATAGTTGCGATCACTTATAATCACTGGCTGTTTATTAGGATCACTCGGGTCAAAAACATAGGTGCGCTGGTTACGGGTGTTCCACCAGTAATCATAAGCAATGGCTGTATCTTCATCGCCATAAGTCACACCGCCAAAACGGTCTATAGTCTTCAACAACTCTGTAGCAGTTCCTTTTTTAAATGGTGCTTCCCAAGAATAGAGTGCATCGCGATAAGCTACTTCATTTGCAGGATCTCCACCATCTAGTGCCATAACATAGTGCAAGCTATGTGGTCGGTCAGATCGCCAGGAAAGCTCACGTATTCCCTCACGCTCCGACATAAATCCTTTAGGCATCTCTTCTATAAGTGGAACGTCATTAACTTGTGCTACTAGCTTTGCACTGCTGTCATATACATCGATCTGTTTTGGGAACCTACCATAAGTTACAATATAAGAAAACGGCTTTTTAAGCTGAGTCACTAATACATGAGAACCATCTGGGGAAAAAGAAACTCCACTGTACATCGCACTAGGTAAAAAGGCACTCATAGAACCATCTAGTTGCACTTGCACCAACTTACTTAAGGCCAACTGTTCAAAATTATGCTCGTCAGACGGGTTTTTAAGAAGGTCTTGATAGGTTCTATTCTGAGCTTTTGAACCATCGCTAGTGGAAATAGTGGGTCCAGAAGGTATTTCTATACTGGTATCTATCAATGCCTTCTTATTATCAGCTAGCATTTTTACCAACAATGATTTTCCATCCTTAAACCAACGTATAGGGTTTCCCATATTGGCATTTACGGTTGCGCTAGTTAGCTTTGTTGCACTAGCTTTTTCAATATCGAGAATCCATACTTCCGTACCACTTTTGGCCGTATGGGTCATGGCCATCATGGACTGGTCAGGAGACCAGTTGACATTAGATAGTTTCGGTTGATCTGGCAAACCAGTGACAAACTTTAGATCCTCACTGCCTACTTTTTGAACGGCAACTTTATCATAAAAGGTCACACGACTACCTATTTGAGTAGCTGGATTGATGCGCAGGCCACCCAGTCTCATTTCTTTTTCTGAAAGCTGTTCGATAGACTTATAGGTATCTCTGTAGAGCAATACCATATTTTGAGTAGCGTCATCAATAAGTGTTGCTGGTGGTCTATCATAATCCACCAGTGCCATTATTTCTTCAGACGGCTTCTGGTAGTTTAATTTTTCCTGAGATATCGCTTTTGTGAAAATGAAAACGGTGCATATAAAAAAGTACAAGTAGGTTTTTTTCATGATAGTAGCTTTTGATTATAGATATAACGATCACAATTTAATAAATTTTTACCATAGAACATAGGCTCCTAAAAATCGGAGCATTCTGAACTGCCTCTTTAAAAATATAATTGGGTAATCCTTATTCATTATTTTAGATTCCCACTACCTTTGTAATATGTTTAAAAATGATACTATTGTTGCATTAGCAACTCCTGCTGGCTCTGGTGCTATAGCCGTAATTAGAATCTCTGGTTCCAATGCGCATCGTATTGCAGGAGCTATTTTTGTTCCCGCTTTCGCGAAAGCGGAATCAAAATCATTACAAGAAACCTATAATAAATTAGGAGCAAACACGGTCACTCTCGGACACATTTACAATGGCGACCGAGTAATAGATCAAGTATTATTGACCAAATTTGTCGCGCCAAAATCATACACTGGCGAGCATGTGGTAGAAATATCCTGTCACGGTTCCATATATATCCAACAAGAAGTCATTGCGATTTGCTTAAAGAATGGCGCACGTATGGCACAAGCTGGAGAATTTACCTTACAGGCATTTTTAAACGCAAAAATGGACCTTTCACAAGCAGAAGCCGTAGCCGATTTAATCGCCAGTGAAAGCGAGACAGCACATCAGATTGCCCTACAGCAAATGCGAGGTGGTTTTTCTGGTGAGTTGAAAGACTTGAGAACACAATTACTCAACTTTGCTAGCTTGATAGAGTTAGAACTGGACTTTAGTGAGGAAGACGTAGCTTTTGCCAACCGTGATGAACTCAGAACCTTATTGAATAACAGTCAGCAAACCTTGAGAAAACTCATCGACTCCTTTGCTTTAGGAAATGTATTAAAAACAGGTATTCCAGTCGCTATAGTCGGCGAGCCTAACGTAGGAAAATCAACTTTATTGAATGCATTGCTCAATGAAGAAAAAGCTATTGTAAGCGAGATTGCGGGAACCACACGTGATTCTATTGAAGATGAAATCAATATAGAAGGAGTGCGCTTTAGACTTATTGATACGGCAGGATTGCGAGAAACTACAGATACTATAGAAGGTATGGGCATACAGCGTTCTTATGCAAAGGCTGAACAGTCCAGACTGATTTTATACCTACTAGACGCTACCCAACTCAATACCCCTCCTAGCATTATTCATTGCTTGATGCGCATACAAATCATGCGCGAGAAATTCCCTGATAAACCTCTGGTAGTTGTTTTAAACAAGATCGATCAGATATCTGGACTCGAACATGCTGAAATTACCAAACAAATTCAAAAGAAATCACCAGATACCATTCTGATTTCGCTCAGTGCCAAATCGCACGCTGGTGTAGAAGAATTAAAAACGGCTCTGGTACAAAGTTTTAATAGCGGCGCCCTTTCTCAAGATGATTCTATAGTGAGTAATGCCAGACATTACGATGCATTACAAATGGCCTATAGCTCTTTGCTAGAAGTACAAACAGGAATAGAAAACGATATCTCCAGCGAGTTTCTAGCCATAGACATACGCGCTACGGCAGAGTCTTTAGGTATTATTACGGGTGAAATCACAAATGATGAACTGTTGGGTAATATTTTTAGTCAGTTTTGTATAGGGAAGTAAGTTAGTTTCTTTTATTTAGTTATCACTTGTTTTTCAATGTTTTATATGTTTTTATTTGTCTCCTAGTTTCCTTTTTTAAGCTGTATTTGTTGCCGAACTGTTGCCTGATATTGATATTTGTTGCCCAATTATCGTAAACAGGAAACAAGGCGAGATGATGCACCATATTGCACCACATCGCTACATAACGCACCATTTATGAGCAGTAATCTATACATCCCAAAAACCTGTCTGCAATGCGGTAACCTTTTTACCGCTCGCACTACCGTAACTAAATATTGCGGAGACAACTGTGCTAAAAGAGCATACAAAGCACGTAAGCGTCAACATAAGATTGAAGAGTCTCTTAAAGAAACAAAAGAGCAACAGGTATTGCAGAAAGTTGCAACTATATCTTCAGATTCTTTATCCAACAAAGACTTTTTAAGTATCACTGATGCCTCTAAATTAATTGGTGTTAGTAGATGGACCATTCAAAGAATGATTAAAAGAGGCCAGCTTAAAGCTGTACCCTTTGGAAGAAAACACATTGTTGCACGTCAACAGATAGAAAACCTTTTTAATTAGTAGTCTTATGAAAGTAACATTAAGAGAACGCAAGAAGAATGGAAAAATAAGTTTTTACCTAGACTACTATACTAAAGGTAATCGCAAAAAGGAGTACCTCAGATTGTATCTCACGATTAGTCCTAAGACAAAAACAGATAAGGCTCTCAATAAAAAAACAAGAGAACTTGCAGAAAATATTTGGGCAAAACGTCAAATAGAAATTCAACAAGGTTATTACGGATTTAATGATATTGAAAAACTTAAAGGTAGCTTCACTACTTATATCACAGCATTAGCCGAAAAGAAAAACACAAGCTCTGGTAACTATGGGAATTGGTACAGTATGCTCAAACATTTCAAAGCATACCGTCCTAATGATATTAGTTTTCAAAACATAGATAAACCCTTTGTAGAAGATTTCAAAGAATACCTAAATACAAAAGCAATAGGTAAAGATGAAAAAGTAACTAAAAATGCAGATTGATTTTAATCAATCTGCATACATATTTTAGATCGAGACATTTATTTATTTACAATAATAAATTCACTTCTTCTATTAAGTTGGTGTTCAAATTCATCACATTCCATTCCATTACTACAACTATTCTTAAGCTGTGTTTCTCCATAGCCAAGTCCAGTTAATCTAGAGCGTTCAATTCCTCCACGAACTATATATGCAATGGTTGCTTGAGCACGACGACTAGATAGTAACATATTGTAAGCATCTGGAGCACGACTGTCGGTATGTGATCGCACGTCAATCTTTAAAGTAGGGTTAGTTCTCATAACCGCAATTATCTTTTGCAACTCTATCTCAGCATCTGGACGGATGTTAGATTTATCTAGATCAAAATAAATAGGGTTTAATAATATTCCAAGATCAGTCCCTTCTGTTAGATCAACAGTTCTAGGAACTAGAAATAAATCTGTATTTGCTAATCCATCAATAGGAGTAGCTGCTATTTTTTCTCCTGTTTGATACCTATTCTTTTCGGCCCTTACAAATTTTACCTTTTTACAATCCATTTCCTCAAATTCGTATGATCCTGCTACTGCTTGTCTTTGAGAAATTATTTGGTTGTTGCTATTTACTAATGACACCATAACATTTTCTAGAATATCTCCAGTTTTCTGATCTTTTACCACGCCGGTATAGACTACCAAACAAGGTTCTATATAATCTTCGTTAGGGCTGAATTCATAGACATCGTCACTTTGATTTATCTTCCTGTTTGAAGCAAAATACCCTTTGTTTGTATCGGTATCTATCACCAACGCAAAATCATCCATAGGCCCATTTACAGGCTTACCAACATTTTCAATTTTACCATACAAACCCTCTGTATTTATTCTCGAACGGTATACGTCTAAGCCACCTAAATTGGCAATTTGTCCATTGGACGAAAAGTAAAACGTACCATCTTTAGCTACAAAAGGGAACATTTCGTTTCCAGGTGTATTAAATGATGACATATTAAAAGGAACTCCAAAAGTACCGTCCTTAAATAAAGCCACCTCATAAATGTCAGTTCCTCCCTTGCTGCCATTCCCTTTCATGTCGCTTACAAAATAAAGCTTATCCTCCTCAAAACTTAAAGCTGGGTGTCCAAAAGAATATTCACTGTTATTAAATGGCAGTTCCTTGACATCTTCCCATTTCCCATCTACATATTGTGACCCATATATCTTTAAACGTGTTGTCTTATTACTATCTCTTCCTCTCTTTCTACTATCGTTATAATCATTCCTAGTAAAAAATATTGTCTTACCATCCTTGGTAATGACTAGAGAGCCTTCATTAAACTTGGTATTAAAGTCACCTCCTATGCGAGTTGTTAACTCACCGTTGTTCTTTAATAAAAAAATATCTGATGTAGGCTCGTTATTCCAAGGTGTCTTCTTTTCTAATAAGGAACCAGAAATAATGTATAAACTGTCTTCTTTTAAAAATCCTGGGTAATCTGAATATTTAGTATTGAAAGAAACTGTGTTAACCTTATATTTATTTGAGTTTTTTTCAATATCCTCTAAATAATTTTCTGACTTAGAATAGGATAATCCTTGGCTTTTAAAGAAATTATCTAGAAACACATCTGCCCTCTGGTAATTTCCAATCGCTTTTAAAGATTGTCCATACCGAAACTGATACTCAGCGGTTAAATTAGAATCCAATCGTACTAGCTTTGCATACCATTTTACAGCTTCTATATACTTTGCATTAAAATAATTACCATCACCTAATTTTTTATAAAGGTCCACATCTTCATAACCGCTATTTGCAACGTCTTCATAAATCTTTAAGGCATCTACATAAGCTAAGTTCTCAAACTTTTTATCTGCTTTTTTTAATTTATTGGTCTGCGCGTATCCAATCGAAGCGATCAATAAAAGCCCAGTTACCCATATATATTTTATGTATTTCATAGTCTGTTATGTATTAAAAGAACCTCGGAGTTAGGAACCTATCGTTATTCCCTCTAGCGATCTCAAACCGCAAAAATATCTCGTGTGAGCCTGAATTAAAATTTGCTAATTCCTGAGTGCCATAATCATATCCGTAGCCTATAAACAAACGTTCTGAAACCTGAAATCCTGCCAAAGCACTAACCGCTGCATCCAGTCTATAGGCCGCTCCCAAGGTAAATTTATCATAGAATAAAAAATTTGCCGAAAGATCCAGGCCTAAAGGTGCACCATCGACGAATTTCCCCAATACAGCTGGTTTAAATTTTGTATTGTCATTAAGTGTAAACACATATCCACCTATAGCATATAAAGTTGCTTTTTCAGAGGCATTAGATATAGTGGAATCGTCGTAATAAGTCGTTTCTAAAAAGTTAGGAACGGATAACCCCACATACCATTTTTCTATATCGTGTAAGTACAGTCCTATACCAACCACTGGACTGAGTCTGTTATCTATATCAAATTGTTGCAAAGCATCATTTGGATTGAAGATATTTAATATGCTATAGTCCACATTAATGGCGTTTAAACCTCCTTTCAGGCCGAAGCTTAGATTTGTTCGTTCTCCTACTGGTATGGTATAGGAAAAATCTACAGTAACGGTACTTTCGGATGCTGGACCTGCTTTATCTTGTATAAAATTTAATCCTAAACCTACTCTTTCTGATGCTCCTACTGGTGTGTTTAAACTAAAGTTAAATGTTTCTGGCGCACCTTCTAAACCTACCCATTGATTGCGATACAGGCCTGTTACTCCAAACACACCTCTATTCCCTGCATACGCTGGATTTATGGTTTGTGTATTGTACATGTACTGGGTGTATTGTGAATCTTGTTGTGCATGAGCCTCACAGGAACACAAAACTATCGCAATAATAGTAAGCACAAAAGGGACTGTATGTATATGTTTCTTTTTCATCTTTTGTATCTGTTTTGTCTTATTCTGTCGTTATGTAAAGGTAACCGGCCTTCTTCACCCGTTGTGTACTATCGTTATCTGTAAAATCATAACTTAAAACATAGTAATAAGTACCTGTAGGTAATTGATCATTGCCTGATATCGTTAGCCTCCCTTCTGAATAGCCATCAAATACATTTCCTGCACTGTCATAATTATTTGTTTCGAAGACTTTTACTCCCCAACGGTTAAAAATTTGAACGTTATTATTGGCTAAGTTTTGGATGTTATCAATTAAAAAATAATCATTTAAGCCATCTCCATTGGGAGTTACACCGTTATAAACAACAACATCTCCTGGAAGGATAAGTTCTTCTTTAACACGACCTAGCGTAAATATTCCATAATGATCTAATTGCAGTGGTGTACTAACCGTTTTGTTTGCAACATCAACAATACCACCTTCATCAACCCATAGTTGCTGGGCTTCGTCCCAGCGCACAATATGTATAGCCGTTTGTGGGTCTGATGCAATAGCTAGCGGTGTGGTCGTGCTTTCATCCCAACTAAGAGTGAGCAACACATCACTACTTCCCGCATCATTAGTAACCGTCCAAAACTCTGCCATATCTATCATGGTAATTACCCCAGCAACAGAGGATGTAGGAGTCTCACCATCTACAATGTTTCCTATTGGGTTTTCAAAATAATATTTAGCGGTAAAGGTGTCTGTTATATCATCTGGTGCACTTATGGCTGCATGACGAAATAACTGTGCATCTCCAATAGGATATATAAAACTATCATCACCATTTTTTTTAACTACCCCATCAACATGACTTTCATCAAATACTCCCGTATGATTTGCATTGTCTTCAAAGATTACTAAACCCCCGAAATCATCATTTTTAACAATGCCTTCATTAAAATTGGCTTCGTTATCTATACTTATTTCACTACTCAACTCAAAAGAACCGGTAGAGCTGGATACATTATCAAACAAAACATCATAGAAATAACTAATACTACCGCCAGAGAGTTGTTGTACCGCACTGCCTTGAAAGCGCGTATAACCATCTGTAGTTGTAAAATCTACAACGCCTTCATTGTTAAAGTTGGCATATATAAAGGCTTCTCCATCGTTGATAAAACTTGCTGTGTTAGTATTATTAAAATCACCTACGGTCGAGAATTGTGTTCCTGGCATCACCACCATTTCACCGGTATTTGCCGTTTGTGCAATTAGACTGCCTACTCCAAAAAGGAGTCCTGCAGTAGCTGATACTATTTTATTTTTTAAGTTCATGAATTTATTTGTTTATAGCTACAGTATGCAAGGCTTTTAATTTCCATCATTACCAAAATCCATAGGTTGCTCTTGGTTCTCTTTAAAATATTTCCCATGTCTCATGTGATCTCGAGGTACCAAGGTAAGAGTCGCAGACTCTATTTCATTACCACAGACATAGTCATCATGGGTGATTTCTACAAAATACTGGACTCCATTTAATCCTGCGGTATTACTTATGTTTAAGATAGCCGTTGTGACGCCGCTGTAAACTCCTGAATTGGTAAGCGCTATCCCTGTAGTGGATGGATCTCCCAAATACCATTGGTAATTGATACCTGCATTGGCATTGCCAGGTGTGGTATAACTAGGTGTTGTAGCTGGGGCAGTACCTATAAAGCTGGTCGTCTCGTCTCCACGAGCGGTGACACTAAAAGTTGCTGGGCTTCCATTAGCTTCTGTTTGGTCTGTAGGTGGTGTTGTTACTACCACATTAGTAGCAGTGTATTCATTAGCAGTAAGGCCATTATAGCCTCCTATTCCGCCTGTAACAAGACCATCACTATCAAATCCTGTACCGTCTAAAACGCCATCATTATTAGCGTCTACTCCTCCTGATTCAACTACGTCTAAACAGCCATCGTTGTCGGAGTCTCTATCATTATAGTCTGGAATACCGTCTTTGTCTGTATCACGTGCATCATTAGCAAGCAATGAAATTTCATCAATACCAAAATCGTTCCCATTACCCGAAGAAGTATTTGAAGTGATAGTAAAATAACCAGCAGTAGTATTCAATGTAATATTAGCTTGGAAAAGTTTCCAAATATTTGCTGTCGTTGCTTGAGCTGGTATATTTCCAGTATTTACAGTAGCAATTACCCCATTTGAAGCATTATATACTGTAAGTGTTAAGTTTGGTAAAAGTGGACTACCAAAATCACTTAAATTAGCAGCATAAAAACTTAAATTATAAATTTGACCCGCAATCCAATTGGTATAGTTTGGAGACCTATATACATTGGAATTAGATGTACCATTCATCAACACAAAGCCATTCGTAGAAGCATTTGGGGCCGCAGTTACACCATTATGCCAAAAAACTCCATGATCAGGAGCATTTTGGGAATTTCCTCTGGTTTGATTAATAATTGAATAGTATCCGTCAGATAACCAATTTGTATTCTCATAAACGTAACCAGTTGAAGAACCTGCCAAACCGTTTTGCGCTAATGAACGTCTTTCAGTATTACCCCCAGTTACAGTACCAAAATTCTCTAAAAAAGCAAATTGTAAAAGACCCTCATTAATGTCTAGTATCCCGTCATTATCATCGTCTAGATCGCAGACATTGTTTATACCATCTGCATCTGGATCATTCGCCGTTACAACACCAGCTGTAGCGCCGTCTGTACAGGGATCAC